>SXGS01772768.1_pt1 | contig 37486 bp, 28 predicted proteins | sample 3174681 | NCBI WGS metagenome assembly SXGS01 (sample SAMN11356861, study PRJNA531348) | freshwater metagenome | isolation source: freshwater sample F1-80 | place: China: Fuxian Lake, Yuxi | collected 2017-12-25
CTCCTCACCAACAGGTCCGAAACATGCGCGCAGATCCCTGTCCCGCTCTTCAGCCGAAGGTCGCCACGAACTGTTCAAGATTTACTACACCCCAATGCGGACTCCTTGAAACCCATTGGGGTGGTAACACCGTTCGCATGAACGGAGTGCAAACGATTTTGAAATGTAAACAATTTCGACAAGCCTCCACAAATCCAACGAGGACCACACCAGCGAGTTTTCCATTTGCGTCGGTACCAAGTGAAATCGAATTTCGAAACGAATTAGCCTAAGGTGCGTTTGCCCCTGATGGTGCTCACCGCGTCACCTCAAAACGCCGCAGCGCTGCCATGTCTACCTCGATACCGAGCCCAGGCTGGCGCGGGACTGGTATCCGCCCATTAACGATTCGAAGTTCGTCGGCCACCAATTCTTTGCGAAGAAGCGAATCGCACAGGTTGGCCGGGAGAAACTCAATGTAAGGACAGTGCGACGTCATGGCCGCCAAGTGGGCGCTCGCCGCGATACCGATACCAGTTTTCCAGCAATGGGGGACAATCAGTCGGTTACGAGCCCTCGCCATTTCCACGACGCGCCGGGCTTCCGTCAACCCGCCGACGCGGCCGACATCTGGCTGAGCGATGTCGACCAACCCGACATCCATGAGGTCGGCAAATTCATGACGCGTGTTTTGCCATTCGCCAGCTGCAATCTTCATGGGCGCCTCGTGATGCAGGCGCGCATAGCCTTTCAGATCGTCCATCTGGATGGGGGTTTCCAAAAAGAACAGGTTGAACTCGTCCCAGTCGCGCACCACCCGGAGGCAAGACTCGGCATCCGGCCAAGCGTACTGAACATCCACCATCATGACGAACTCAGGTCCAACCGCTTTCCGACACGCGGCGACGACTTCAGTCGTGCGTTCGTCCGATTCATCGAGCCCACTGTGATTATAGGGTCCGCGAAGGGTGACCTCCATCTTGGCAGCGGTGAAGCCCAGTTCACGAGCGCGCACGGCCCATGCCACGAGCGAGTCTCGGTATTCCTCAAAGCTGCGACCGGTAGGCTGGAGCGAGGCATAAGGCACGATAGACTCTTTGGCTTGGCCGCCGAGGAGTTCCCAGCAGGGCTTCCCGGCCGCCTTACCGCAGATGTCCCAAAGTGCCATGTCGATGGCTCCCATCGCACAGATAACGGCCCCGCGCCGACCATTCATGGCGCTGCCAGTATAGAGCTTCTCCCAGAGACGCTCGGGCTCGAGCGGGTTCTCGCCCATCAACATTTCCTTGAGTCCAAGTCCCATGGTATGGGTACCAGGAGCTTCAATGCAGGCTTTGGCAATCCATGGATTCACATCCGTCTCACCGACGCCAGTGATTCCCTCGTCGGTATGCACGAAGACCACAAAATCATCCTGGGCTGATGAAGTCGCACCGGTGTCCAGGTCGGGCACCACGAGGATATGGCAATCTATTCCGGTGATTTTCAATGCAGTCATTCAAACGTGCCAAGGGTCTGCTCGGCAAGTGCCGTTTGGGTTCCGAATTCATTAATGGCGCATCTCCGAGTTACCAGCGCCGCATTGAATGCTGGACGAAAAGCGGCAGAGGGCCGCACTCCAAATCCATCGGGTCGTACCACTCGAATGGCGGCGCCTCTGGAGCGCGGTGGCCCTCCACCGCTTTTGGGGAATTCCCAGGACAACCCATCTCCAAATGTCGGCAACTCGGAGAGGCGCCCGTGGGCTCTTTTAGGCTAGGCCAGCCAGATGATCTCGGCTAGTTTTACTGTGTTCCCCGGCGAATAAGCCACGAAATCTCTATTATGAACCGTCGTTCCTTCATCAAGAACTCCATCCTAGCTGGAACTGCCACCGCGTTCACGGCCCGCTCCTACGGACAAATCGTTGGGGCAAACGATCGCGTTCGCATCGGTATTATTGGCTTCGGCTTGATCGGGCGTATTCATACACGCAGCTTTCACGGTCTAAAGAAGTCACAAGTGGTCGCAGTATCCGACTGTTACCAACCTCGCATGGATGCATGCATTGAACTCGTCGGTCCCGCTTGCACCAAGGCGGCGGATTTTCGGAAATTGCTGGAGCGAAAAGATGTGGACGCCGTGGTTGTAGCTCCCGGGGACCACTGGCACGCCCTGCAAACCATGCTGGCATGCGATGCGGGGAAAGATGTCTACGTCGAAAAGCCCATGCACCTCTTCGTGCGGGAAGGCGAGTGGATGCAGAAGGTGGCTGCACGCACAAAACGGGTCGTCCAAGTCGGCACACAGCAACGCAGCGCACCACATTATCAGAAGGCCAAGGCGTTGCTCCGGGGTGGTTCCATTGGCGATATCGTCAGTGTACAATGCAATTTTTTCCGCAACGTCATGCCAGGGATCGGCAACCCGCCCGACGGTGAAGCCCCAGTTGATTTGAACTGGGACATGTTACTCGGGCCAGCCCCGCATCGCCGGTATAATCCCAACCGCGCGCTGTACCACTTCCGTTGGTTTTGGGATTACAGTGGCGGACAGATGACGAATCTTGGGCATCATTCACTCGACATTGTGCATTGGATATTCGACATCGCGGCGCCGAAAGCCGTGAGCAGCAGTGGGGGGCGCTATTTTCTCAAGGATAACGGCGAAGTGCCCGATACCCAAGACGCCATCATTGAGTATCCGCGGTTCAACGCCATAGTCCAATTCCGCGAATGCACGGCGGGAGCGGGAGCGAGTAGCATGGGTTCACTGACATTCATGGGCACCAAAGGTACCATGACACTCGGACGCGACGGCTTCACGATACTGCCGGACAAAAAGATCGAACCCGTCAACGCGTTCGCCCAAATCATCGGTGGCCACCCGATCGGTGGGCCGCAACCTGCCCCGGAGGTTGAGGGGGATTTTTGGTGCGAAAAAGCCGAGGATAAGAGCGGGGATTGGAAACAGCAGTACGTGGACCATGCTCAGAATTTTCTCGACTGCATCCAAAGCCGTAAGACCCCGAACTCCGACCTGGCCAGCAGCCATTGGGTGAGCACTACCTGCCATCTCGCGAACATTTCGGCGCGCACCGGCCGCAAGATCACGTGGAACGTCGCCGCAAACAATATCGCCGGTGACAAGCAGGCTAACGCGATGCTCGTTAGGCCATATCGCGCTCCATGGAACAAAGAACTCAAAGCGCTGCTCGCATGAACCGCCGCTCATTTATGGCCGCGTTGCCGGCCATCGCATCAGCGCGTTCACTGCTTGCTGCAACGGGCACACAGAGATCCCGCATCGGCTTGTGCACATTTTCGTCCCATCAACACTGGAAAGCTGTCGCCGACGAGCACCGAGGCGTGAAATTCGCCGATACCGCTGGGTTCTTTCGCTATGGCCGAGAAATCGGCGCTGAGGGTGTCCAGTCCAGCCTTCGCAGCAAGGATCCGTCGGTCGCGAAACAAATTCGTCAATTGGTTGATGACACCGGTGGGTATTACGAGGCGGAATTGCGCTTACCCAAAGATGCCGGTGAGCTGAGTTCCTTCGAGACAGATGTCCGACTCGCCCGCGACGCCGGGGCAACCGTCGCCCGCGTGGTCTGCATGGGAGGACGACGTTATGAGGTGTTCCAATCGCTCGACGAGTTTCAACGCTTTTACAAGGATGCAAAGAGAGCGCTCACACTCGCTGAACCGGTGGCGCGCAAACATCGTCTGAAGCTCGCCATAGAGAATCACAAGGATCTCACGGTCGAGGAACATATTGCATTGATACGGCAGCTTGCGAGCGAGTGGATAGGAACGCTGGTGGACACCGGCAACAATGTGGCGCTGCTCGATGAACCGCACGAGGCGGTTGAGTCGTTGGCACCATTCGCCATGAGCGTACATCTGAAGGACATGGCCGTGCAACTCGATGCGAATGGTTTCTTACTCAGCGAAGTGCCACTCGGCACCGGAATGCTCGACCTGCCCCGCATCGTCGTCGCATTGTCCCGTGCGAAGGCCGACCTCGTCTTCAATCTCGAAATGGCGACACGTGATCCGCTCAAAGTACCCTGCCTTCAGGACAGTTATTGGGTCACGTTTCCAACCGACCGTAAAATGACGCACCTGCACGCCGCACTCGCTCAGGCTAAATCCCATCCGCCAAGACAATCGGCGCCAACGGTGAGTGGTAAACCGGTCACAGAAGTGCTTGCTGAAGAAGAAACCAACAACCGCCAGGGATTGGCCTGGATGAAGACAAATCTCCACTTATGAACCCCACGACACCATTGCCTGGCATTCGGCTATTCGACCTCACCCACCGTACGGCACTCATCACCGGCGGTTCCAAGGGCCTCGGCTACAGCATGGCTGCAGGCCTCGCTTCAGCGGGGGCCGACGTGATGCTCGTCAGCCGTCACGCTGACGAGGCACAGGCCGCGGCCGAAAGCATTGCCCGCGATTTTGGCCGCCGCGCTTTCGGCCATGCCGCCGATGTAGCTGAGCCCGAACAGGTCACCGCCATGATGGCAGAGGCTGAGAGAAAATTGGGAAAGGTTGATATCTTGATCAACAGCGCCGGCATCAACATCCGGGGTCCCATTTGCGATCTCTCGCCCGAACAGTTCGGGCAGGTTATGAAGACCAACGTGACAGGCACCTGGCTCTGCTGCCGCGCTGTGGTGAGCGGGATGCGCGCGCGCCAATGGGGGCGGATCATCAACCTCGCCAGCGCTCTGGGTCTCGTTGGCCTCGCAGGCCGCACACCTTATGCGTCGAGCAAGGGCGCCGTCGTGCAATTGACCCGCACACTCGCACTAGAAACAGCCGGCGACGGGGTCACCGTAAACGCGATTTGCCCCGGCCCATTCCTGACCGAGATGAATCGATCGATTGCGAATACAGAGGACGGCCAAAAATTTGTCGTCGGTGCGACGGCCCTCAAGCGCTGGGCTCGGCTGGAGGAAATCCAAGGTGCCGCCATTTATCTGGCCAGCGACGCAGGGAGTTATGTCACCGGTGCCATGCTTGCTGTCGACGGCGGTTGGACCGCACAATAATGGCAACGAGGAGTTTTCACACTCAGTCCTTGCCACGAGGGTCTATTCCCGAGCGGCACACCATTGCGACCTTCCAAGTCCTGCACCTCAGCGTCCCAGAGTTGCGCCGACTGTCCGAATCTCCTCCAACAACGCCTTGAGATCCTCCAACGTCACCAGCGGATTCAGCAGTGTCGTCCTCAGGTACACACCGTCGCGCAATCTGGTTTTTACGAGATAAAAACCGCCACGACGGATCACGCGCTCGCGTATTTCAGCCTGTTTCGCATCGCTCATTTGGTGCCCCCTCGGTTCATAGCGAAAACAGACGATGTTACATTCCGGTTCCACCGCCACCCGGAAGTCACCCGCCTGTCGGAGTAACGCGGCGAACTGCGTTGCTCGTTCCAGCATGGCTTCCACGTAGCTGGCGAACATCCCTTCCCCATGAATTCTCAACGAACTGTACAGCTTGAACCCCATGATCAACTTCGTGCATTCGAGCGTACGGATTCCGGTATTAAACCATTCATCCCTCGGATCCGCTCCACCAAAGAGATACGATGCCTCTTGAGCGAACGCCCCATACGCATGATTCGCGTCGCGATAGATGATGCCGGTGATCAAGGCCGGCATCAGCATGAGTTTGTGCGGATCCCACACAACGGAGTCGGCGCGTTCGATTCCCTTCAAACGACACCGATGCTTTTCGCTGATGGCCAACGACGCACCGTGTGCTCCATCCACATGAAACCACAGATCGTGTCGTCCACAAAACTCGGCGATCTCTTCCAAAGGATCGATGGCGCCGGTAGAAGTGGAGGAGGCGCTCGCGACAACGCCTATGACCCGCCGACCGACATGGCGCGACTGTGCCAGCGCCGATTTCAATAGATCCGCACGCATCTTGTAACGGGAATCGGTTGGAATCGACACCGCCCCGTCATCACCCCAGCCCATCATTCGTACGGCTCGCTGCACACAGTAGTGCGTCTGGTCGGAACAAAGTACTGCCAGTGGTGGCCCTGCTTGCTGTCCGAGTTTCCAGCAATCAAACCCAGCACGGGCCTGTCGGGCAGCCAACAGCGCGGTGAAATTGCCGAGAGAACCACCGGACGTCAGCGCACCGCCACACGTCGGTGGAAAGCCAAGCAGACCACCCATCCACCGCACCAAGTTAATTTCCATGGCGGTAGCCGCTGGGCCCATTTCGTAAACGGAGCTGCCATTGTTTAAAAGAGCCGACAAAGCATCCGCCAACACGCCGTCCGGCAGCGGTGACGTGACCTGATGGCCCACTTACCGAGGGTGATGCAAGTGAATCGAGTCGGCGACTAGCCGGGAGGAAAGTTGTTCAAAGGTGTCGCCGCCGGGAAACTCCGCTGGCCAACGCTGCAACATCTCCATCGGTTCCACCCAGGGCAGTACTGGCACACGGCGCTGTTGGGCAGCAGCCAGGTGATTCGCCCATTGATCAATGGCAGCGTGGCCACTGGCGCGAAAACGTTCCGGAGAAAAAGCGTCGTTTAGCCCGTTCATTCGATTCATTGTGGAGGACGGCTCCAGTCGGGCAAGCGTCGATCCTCATTTGGGGCGATTGGGGGATGCTGGGGAGAAAAGCTGCAGAGGGCTGCCGCACTCCAAAAAAGGACGGCGCCTTTAGAGTGGGCTCTCCACCGCTTTTGGGGAATTTCGGTGACGACCGATCTCCAGATTTCGACAACGCGGAGATGCACCCGATACCTGTCCACTGTTCCAAGCGCAACTGGTCGACGCTATGAGCTATCAGAAGCTGGCCTTACGCCATTGTGGGAGAGTTACCCTCATCGCTTCAAGAGCTCTTCCAACGAAAATTTCTCAAACACCAAGTGCGACTGGCTACCTTCGTAGACAATGCCGACGTGCCGATCGTCCACTCGGGTCAAGCTCGGATAGCCAGCGCCTTGGCCTTCGTCGAGCAGCAGGTGATGCGACTTCGGCCACGTTCGGCCGTCGTCGAAGCTGACTTGCAGCGTGTGATGCGTGCGGCCCTTCTGCGTGTTCGGGTTGGCGAACAGCAGTGCATGCCGCTTCTCGCCGACGGCATAGTAATCGATTCGCAGCAGGCTGGCATTGCAATTCGGTTCGATCAGCGTGTTGCGATGGGTAGCGTGCGGTTCCCACGTTTGGCCCAGATCCCGGGTGACGAACACCGCACGGAAGCGTTCATGATCGTTTCGCATGTTAAGCATGATGGATCCGTCCCCAAGCTGTACCGCCTGGCATTCGTTGCCGCCACGAAATGCCGGCTGACCTACTGTCCAAGTCGCACCGTGGTCGCCACTGATCATGATCGTTGCGAACGTGGACAGCGCGTCTCGACCGTCACGGCCTTCCACGGGCATCACCAACTTGCCGTCTGGCAGTTGGATTCCTTGCTGTGGCGATGGGGCCAGGAGCCACCAGGCCTCTCGTTTCAGTTGGCGAGTGAGGTTCTCGGGCTTCGACCAGGTAATGCCGTCGTCTCGAGAACGGACCATCATGAATTGAGCACTTTTGCCAATCTCAAAACCCGGCTCCGAACCATCGTCGTTCCACTGATGTTTTCCCGGCTTGCCATTCATCCACACGGCGAAACAAAAGATCTCACCGGTGTGCTTATCGACGATGATGCCCGGATCGCTGCAACCGTTCTGCTCCGGCGGCAGCCCGCCGTACATACCCATGTCCAGGATCACTCGCACGGGTTCCCAGGTGCGCCCGCCGTCGGGACTGCGGCTGAGTCCGATGTCGATGTCTTCCTGCAAATCACGCCCCATTCTCCGTCTCATGTCGTACACGCAGAGCAACGTCCCTTTCGCCGATGTCGCGAGTGCCGGAATGCGATAGGTATGCACCCCGTCGTCTTGGTGCTTGCGGAGTGCGACGCCAATGCGATGTCGGAAACCAGGCGAGTCATTCCGCGGTGTCAACCTGCCCAGCGATGTCTCGACCGAGGTGCATGTCGCCGCGACTCGACGCGACAATTCAGCGGAAGGGTTCAATCGGCACGATAACCAAAAGAAATTCCGTCCGCTTTTGAGTCTTCGCTCGCTGTGAAACGTGATAGTGGCGGCATGTCTCGTCGGCTCACCGATGGCCATGGAAGGCGAAAACTTGTCGCTGTCACCTGTCGAATACAGTGTCAACGATTCGATGTCGCCAAGGGTATCCGTTCCAACCAGATTGAAGTTGAATGTCTTCACAAAAGAGTCGGCTCCGTCCGTGACGTCTATCATCACCCGTGTCACAGTGCCGTGCTCATTGCGTAACAACATCGGATGCACTGGTTGCAAAGACACCGCACTCACTTTCGGCGCGCCGCCGGCAAGGGAATCCATGGCTTTCGTGACCTGCCCCCCAGTCGGGTCCACGATGCCAAGAATCATCGCGATGAATCCCAAACCTTGATACGTGTGCATAATTATGGTGAAACGACCCCATGAAATGCCAACTGTTGAAAATAGAAACAACCCAATTGTGTCAGCAACTTCTGCTTCTGCCCAAATCAGGAGTGGTCATGAGTGAGCCATCGGCTATCGTTAGATTCATCTCATCAGCGCTTGGGCGACACGTTAAATCGGATGGCATCATCACAAGGTATCCGGGTGGTCATCCGCCACATAGCCGTTGCATGGCATGAGCCACTTTGAGGCTTGGCGCTTGAAAAAACTCCCGCTACTGATGCCTCAATCCCTTAGTTCCATGGTCAACTCAATCTCGAAACCCAAGCCCGAGTCGTTGCGTGTGGCTGCGGTCCAAATGATCTGCGCACCTTCAATCGCGGAGAATCTGGCTAAGATTCAAACCGCCGCGGGTCGAGCGGCCAAGGCAGGCGCGGACGTCATTTTGTTTCCGGAATGCGCCACCACGTCCTATTCCTGCGATTTCGGGTCTTTGAACGCCTCCGAACTTCGTCGGGGCCTCCGATCGGTGTCGAAACTTGCCGCGGACCTTCATGTGCATCTGCTGATAGGCACACCGATATTCTCTGGAAAGCGTTGCTACAATGCCCTCGCCGTGTTCAACCGTACCGGGGAGCTCATCCATGTATACGCAAAGTGCCAACTCACGGAGGGTGACCGGCGATGGTTCACCCCAGGCAGCTCCCTTTCGCTCTTCGTCATCGACGGCATCCAAGCCACGGCAATCATCTGTCACGAACGGCGATACCCCGAGTTAGTGAGGCTTCCGGCGATGGCGGGAGCCCGAGTGGTGTTCCACCCCAATGCCGGTATGGACACATTGGCTGTCTCCAGAGGCAAGCGCGGCGGACGAGATGGAATCGTTGCACGAGCCTTCGAGAATGCAGTCTATTATGTCTTCGCGAACACGGTCGGCCCCCAAGGTGGCGGTAAATGGTCAGCCGGAGATTCCAAGATCGTCGCGCCCGACACCCGCATACTCGGGCTCGCAGACAATTCGAGGGAGGCGGTGATCGTTCGCGACTTGGAACTGGCGAAAGCCACCCGCAAGTATGCGCTGGACAGCCTCAAACATCCGAGGTTTCTGGCCCGCCGTTGGCCTGGCATCCTCAGTGCCATGCGTCGCGGCATTGTGAAATCCGATCGCCGATTTCGGAAATGGTTCGAGGTGGGATGAGGCATGGGCTGGAAGTTGTAGTACACGTCCCGTCGGCAGAAGTGCTTATGACCAATTCCGACCAAGCAAGTCTACACGCGCATCGGTTGTTCCCCAGGTGAAAGCAGGTAGCGAAGCGCTTTAACAAATGCCTCCAAAGTTTTTTCTGGCGAGGCTTCTCAAAAAGTGCGCCATGCGACACCCTTGTGTTGATCATAGGTCGCTTCGTGGTCGGGTTCTTGTTCGAGGTAGTGAATCCGGACCGCGTGGCCAATGGTCGAATCAATGCACAGTGCGTCACGGATCTTCACCGTGGGGTTTTGATGAAAGAAGCTCGACAGGGCTTGGAGGGCTTCGATGGAGAGCTGACGGTACTCCGGTGCTGACGCCTTGTTGAGGAGATGTTCGAGGAGATGGGCAAATGCCGGCTCACCGGGCGTCATGTCACTCAGCACGGGGCCGCTATCGATACGATTGCGGCGATCCAGACGGTCGCCAAGGACAATGCCGCTCGCGTGACGGAAAAGGGCGAAGGTGTTTTTGTAGAAGTCTTCGGGTCGACGGTCGATGACGCCTGCGTATTGACGAAACGCGAGCCAGCCTTCGGCAGGAACAGTCAGCGCTGAAAGTCCGAGATCCGGTCGCCAAGCAAAGGCATTATTGCCGATTTCGGCCCTCAAATGTTCGAGCTCTTGGGGCAACGCGAAATCCAATGCATAGCGAGACAACCCGGCCTCGAGACGACTTTGGATCTCTGACGGAGGCAACTGGAGAAGGCAGTCGTAGGCTTCGTCGAGTGCCAGATTCTTTTCGCGCGCCAATTGGCTGGTCAGGAGGGCGCTCAAGTGAGACACGCGGACGGTGAGCAAGGCCTCAAAGAGTGCCGGCCGAGCCCGAATCAGGATGCCGAGGTAGAGCAACAGTTCCTGGGTAATGACTTGGTCTCGTTCATCCCGGCAGAATGCCTGGATCTTCTCCATGAGTTCATGATCTGCGATGGGGTGCGTGATCAGTGACGCATCGCTGTAGGCCCGGCCCACCTGGATATTTTTCCGTGCGACCAGTAGAGCTGCCGCTGAAAGAGCGGTGTCGCCATCGACCAATTTGAGCAAACCCGCCGCCCTTCGGATTACGGCCCAAAGTCGCAAACTGCCGGCGTTTTCGTAGATCTCCAGCAACAATTCCCGCAAGGAAACCGCACCCGAAGGAAGGACAATTGCCTCATCCAACGATCGTTTCGAAAGCAGTGCCGCGACGATTTCGAGTTGCTCGTAGAAGTTCCCGGTTGAGGTGAGCGTCCGGATGAGATCGTGTTCTTCGACATATTCGATTTCGCGCAGCGAGTGAGGACTCAGCGGAATGGAGTTCCGCGGTTTCGGGAGATGATTGGGTGCTTTGAGGAGTGCTTGGACAGACGAGGATGTGCCCGTAAGACTTCGCGTGCCGTCCAGACGAGCTAACGACCCCGTGGAGAGTAGTTCGACGAGCCGGCCTTGGATTACCGGGATACCGTTGACCTCCCCATCCGCGATACGGCGTGCCAGGGAAAGAAAGGCACTTCGATCACCCTTCAGGAGTGAGTGCGTCAGAAGCACGGAGACCGTGGGGCGGCCCTTCTCCGACCAATTCCGATGCAGGTAAGCGAGTTCGCCTTCAAATCGGCGAGTTAGGAAACTGAGGTCGTATGCCAGGAAAAAATCCCGTTCGAGGAAGAAGGATGCCAGTGGGACGACGGTGGTTCCGTCGAGTCGATAGAAGCGGCTTGTCGTGAGGCTTTTGAGAGCACGCGCGCTGCGTCCACTTAGGCCGAGCCGGGCACTTGTGCCAATGGCACCGTGTGCTGTGGCGATTTCTTCCGGAAGGAAAGCAAGGACCGGTTCAATATCCTTGAGGGTCTCGGTCAAAACTCCCTGGGTGGCCAGTTCGCGTTGCAGCGTTTCGTCTTCAGCGAGGAAGAGAATCTGCACGACCGGGTTCTAGGGCCGCTTGTGGCGCCTGCGCCCGAGGGGATCGATATCCTCAAAGCGTTGAAGTTCCTCCTGTTCGTAGTGGAGTCGCCCTTCATCCTCGAGAACCGTTTGGTGGCCGTCGCGCAGAAAGCGTTTCAGGCCGTAGGGACCTTCCAGGGTGGAGAGGATTTCGCCCCCCGTTCCCAGATCCCGTAGTCGGGTGTTCTGTAGGCGCGGTGGCCCTCCACCGCTTTTGGGGAATCCCCGGGACAACCGATCTACAAATCTCGGCAACTCGGAGATGCGACCCCAGCGTCCCCACGCTGCATTCCGCAGTTGAGTTTTCGCCCGCTTCGGTATGTGGTTGCAGCCGTGCACTCAACGATTCGATGGATTGCCATAGTGATGCTCAGTGCCTTCGCCTGTCCCGAAGCCGCATGGCCCGACGGGGCGACCCCGGTGAACCACGCATCGTTCAAGGAACTGCCGGAAGGCCCAGGGCTCGCCGCCGCCTGCATGGCGGACGTCGGCATTAAGCGCCAGGCGGGAGTCGTTTTTGCCGACGACTTTGAGTCCAGCGAACTCGGCGCCGGCTGGGATGAGATTGGGAACCGCGGCGGCAGGGTTCTGCAGTTTGCCGAGCCGGGCAGCGCGGAGTGTGGCCGACGCTGTCTCCGTGTGGAGGCGCACCTCGGCCAGGACACGGGCGGTGGCCTCACGAAATGGTTCGAGCCGTCCGCCACCGAGTTCATCCGCTTCTACACGCGCTTCGACGCCCAATGCGATTACGTGCACCACTTCGTCACCCTGCGCGGTAACAAAGAACTCCGCGGTGCGGACAAATGGAGTGGATTTGGCGGAGCCGGCGAGAAGCCCCAGGGCGACGAGCGCTTCTCGACCGCCATCGAACCGTGGGGGGCGTGGGGAAGCAACCCACCTCCCGGCAAATGGAACTTCTACAGCTACTGGCACGAAATGTCCGTGTCGCGTGACGGTAAATTTTGGGGCAACTCCTATCCTGTGCCGTCGGCGCCCGGCATTCCGAAAGACGAGTGGATCAGCGTCGAGTTGATGCTTCGCCACAATACGCCTGGCCAATCCGACGGCGAGCAGGCGTTCTGGATCGACGGTCGGCTCCTTGGGCATTGGAAGGGGATCAACTGGCGGAAGACCGCCGGCCTCCAAGCCAATGCGCTGACGCTGGAGAGCTACTTCACCGACCGATGGACCAAGAAGGCCACCAATGTCGTGTACTTCGACAACGTCGTGATTGCCCGTCAGTACATCGGACCAACCGGGACGAGGAAGTGAGGCAATCGGGCAGATCTGCTCAGATAAGCTTCACCATGAACGCCACGGCGCTTCCCTTTCGTTCCCCGATCGCGACAATCCTCCTCGACAGCGGTGCACGAGTCGATGCGTTGGCGGATATGTACAGCGGACGTTGGTCGTCTCCTCCCAGGGGCCAACGGCGACGATCGTCACCGAGCCCTGGCGATCGCGTGCCAGCTCGGCAAACTCGAAACTGTCAGGCTTCTGCTCGATGCAGGGGAGGACCCAAATCGATATAATCCCGAGGGTTTTCACTCGCACGCGACACCATTGCACCACGCGGCCTTGGCAGGCCATCTCGAGGTCGTGCGCCAGTTAGTTGATCGCGGGGCAAGACTCGATCTTCGAGACCACTTGTGGCGCAGCACGCCCTTCGGTTGGGCAGAGCACGGTGGGCAGGTTGAGACTGCTCGATACCTCTCTGAAAAGGGTTCGAAATCCACCTCGCCATGACTGGCGGCACAATTGATTAGGAACCTCTACCGGATCTGGATTCTATAGAAACTCGCTGTCGTCGCGGGTTTGGCAAAAGTGGCGGTCAACGTTCCGGCGGCGCCGGTACCAAAAGTGACACCGCTCACATCGGTCCACTGCGGATTAGTGAGACTTGGAGCAACCCGCACACTATAACTCGCAGCAGGATTCGTGCTGTTATACGTGATTTGAAGATTATTTCCAATCACCTGTATCTGTTTAACGTCAACATTGCCGCCACCCGATGAACCGGTTCCCAATGTGAGATCACCGTAGGTGAATTCATTGTGAGGACGCCCGCTCCAGTTGAGCTGGGATTTTCGATTGGCACCATCGTCATCATTCACGGCGATATTGAAACCCAGCGTAGCGCCATCCTTGGCATTGAATAGAGCGGTACGCTTCACTTTGAACTCAGCTTGGTAACCCTTGAAGGAACGTTTCGTGATTCCATACCAATCCGCGGATTCACCATAAGTCGGGTTATTGGCCTCATTGTCCCGCCACGCGCCATTGGCGGTGAGCACGAATTGACCTTCAAAGTTCTGAGCGCCGCGCCCTTGATCCCGACTCTTATCGGCATCAAAGAAAATTTCCACGCTATCGTCCTCCCAGGTGGTTTTGTCCTCCGAAAGCGGCTCGGCACTATCGGTGATGATCTTGTCGTCCGTGACATCCACAGCGACATGAATGGCATCGGCTGTATAGACGGCCCACGCACGAAAACTATGGTCGGACGGCAGAAACCCATCCGCCAAACCGTTCAATTCGTAGTTTCCGGTGCCGGGACCAACTTGAATCTCCGTGGCGCCGGCGTATTCATCGCTATGGATGACCCCGTCCACTGTGGGCTCTCCGACAGCTTTGGGTGCTACATAGCTCCGGCGGCCAATCATCAAATTGCCATAGCTGGATTCCGTGTGAGGCTTCCCAACCCAAATCAACTGGCGTTCCCCACCGCTGCCATCGTCGTCATCGTTTACCCCGACAGTGAAGCCGATAATTTCGCCCGGCTTAGGATTACCAATGGATTTTAGAGAGATTCGGAACTCGGCGTCATAGCCACTGCCATCGCTACGTACCGCGGTCTTTGCAAACCACTTGGAAGCCATGCCGAATCCCGGGTTGCCTGCCTCGGCTTCGCGATAGGCGTTATTGGCAGTGATCACAAATTGGCCGCCGCTGCCGACCACGTCGGGATTGTTACCTGAGGTATCGCGACTGGCAAAATTGCTATTATCTCCGTCAATGAACACTTCCACACTGTCATCCATCCAGGTGGTTCCATTGGAGGAATCAGCCTCCGCACTGTCGACGCTGATCGCACTGTCGTTGACACGCACGGCGACGTAAAGGTAGTCAGCATCATAGCCGGCATAAATGTTGAAGCTAAGATCCTGATCATTTTCCGGTGGTTTACCCGCATCCCCTATTGACCCACCTCGAATCTCGGGGTTGCCTTCCGCATCCACCCGATTATAGACCTTCCATTCACCGGGGCCTCCACCAACCCGCTGCCATTCGCCCGACTCGATCACGCCATCGATCGTAGGAACCGATTCCATGGGCAAAGCGAACTGAGTCTTGGTATCATCCAAGGCCAACCGACCTGCGGGAGTTGTTGTGCCGGCAATTGCTGGGCCCAGTTTGAGATCACCGTACGTAAACTCATTGTGCGGTCGACCGCACCAGTTCAACTGCGCTTTGCGGTTGGCGCCATCATCATCGTTGACCGCAATATTGAATCCCAACGTGGCGCCTGTGGCGGGATTTAGGACCGCAGACTTTTTGATTCGAAATTCTGCCGCATACCCTTTGAAGACGGGTTTGGAGGCCGCAAACCAGTCACTGCTCTCGCCGAAGGTAGGGTTGTTGGCCTCGTTATCCCGCCATGCGCCGTTGGCAGTCAGAACGAATTGACCTTCAAAGTTTTGTGTCCCACGGCCCTGATCTCGACTGAGATCTGGGTCGAAGAATATTTCGATACTATCATCCTCCCAGGTGGTTTTGTCCTCGGAACCGGCTTCAGCGCTGTCGGTGGCAATAATATCGTCGGTTACATTCACAGCGACATAGATCGAATCAGCGGTATGCACGACCCAAGCACGATAGCTATGATCGGACTTAGAAAAGCCATCGGTGAGTCCGTTGAGTTCATAATTGCCCCTCGTGCCATCGATCCAAATTTGTTCGGCACCAGCATACTCATCGGCGTGGATAATCCCGTCTACCGTCGGCGCCGAAACAAGTTGCGGGGCAGTATAGGAGCGTCGTCCCAAAACCAAGTTACCGTAGGTGCATTCGGTATGAGGCTTGCCTATCCAGATTACCTGGCGCTCGCCGCCACCGCCATTGTCATCGTCATTCACTCCAACGGTGAATCCTACATAATCGCCGGGCTTAGGATTACCGATGGCTTTTAGCGAGATTCTGAACTCAGCGTCGTACCCGCTTCCATCGTCGCGTACCGTGGTTTTAGCGTACCATTTTGTGGCCGGCCCATAGCCTGGATTCCCCGCCTCGGCTTCACGATAGGCATTATTGGCAGTGATAACAAACTGGCCGCCGGAACCCACAACATCCGGGTTAGCGCCAGAAGTGTCTCGGCTGCCGAAATTGCTGTTATCGCCATCCACAAACACCTCAACACTATCATCCATCCAGGTCGTGCCGTTGCCAGAATCCGTTTCTGCACTATCGACGCTGATTGTGGCATCATTGACACGAACCGCGATATACAGATTCTCAGCGTCGTAGCTGGCATAGATGTTAAAACTTAAGTCCTGGTCATTTTCTGGAGACGTCCCAGCGTCGCCAATTGATCCACCCCGGATCACCGCATCACCATTGGCATCTTTCGAGTTGGTTATTTTCCACTCCCCGGCACCACCGGCGGCTCGTTGCCATTCGCCCGGTTCGATGACACCGTCGATAGTTGGAGCCTTATCTACGGGCAATGCGAATTGAGTCTTCGTCGGGTCCAAGGTGGCGCGGTCGGCGTGCAGAGAGGCGCTGGCCACTTGGAATACTATGGCGATTAGAGCCGTAAAAAGTCTTTGTTTCGTCACGTTGTAACTTTTCTTCAAGGATGAGATTTCAAGTCCCTGCAGTCGAACTCGCCGATACACGACCGCGAACACGCACTCGTTCGAAGCAAATGACCATTGGTAATTTGGTTATCCTAGCTAACGACAATATTTGTGTCAACTCGTAAAGCTTATGATGTGCTAAATAATGTCGGCGTGGTTGATCGCGACGCTGCATCCTTCAAAACCAAACATCGACCTCACGGTAATCCGTGATTTCGGGTAAGGGCTGCTGAACCGCAGCGGATTCTCGGGCATCAGGTCAATGCCCCGTTGGCCTCGACGCTCGATTCCCCATCGTCTGGACCAATATGTGTCGCAATGAATTCGTCGCCCAACGACCCGCCACCAATCCCAGCGATCTCGCCCGTGAAGCGCTAGAACTCAGAACGCCCGTGGTTACATGGGATATAGTATCTGTAGGGCTAAGTCAGCCGGTGGCGCCAAGAACCGAATTCGTTGAAATGAGTCGGGATTGGGGAAGAACACTAAGCCCACTCCCACAGATCATCGGGCCCAATCTCATGACACTCCCTGCCAGTACCCCCGGTGATCGGGAATTCGCGGGAGGACAACCTACAACGCTTCTCTCTATGGAACTCGACCCGGTCTGACCCGTGAGCTCAGCCTATGGCGCGGGAGCCCTCGGACCGGAAATCGGGAAGCGCTGGATGGGCAATCGAGTCGTGGCTGGCAAGTTTCTCTGCAGGTGGACGGATCCGTCGCCCCTCAGAACATTACCGCGACCTTCATGTCGATCTTTCGACCATTCGTAAGCGGGCACAACGCCTGGGCGAACTGAAACGGGGCCATTTGTGGATTGAACGATCACCAGATTATTATCGCCGCCCAACAGGGAGTCTGAGCGCAAAAAGATCGCATTTAGATAGGCAAAATAGCTGATATTCGAAACGTTCAATTGCACAAAACTGCTCGATTGGCGTTGGGGCCCCGACGGGCACTTCAACACCCGGGGGGATCCCAGTTCATTGGAAAGTGCTCGAAACACCCATGGGTTCACCAGATACACCGCACCAAACGCAGGGGACCGAGCATTGAAGTCGGACACCCCACCTTCCGAAGAAGGCAGAGATTGCGGAAACCGATCCCCATGGTCGTGGGCGAACGCATGGAAGGCAACCCCGAGCTGCTGCAGATTTGACGAACACACCTGTTGCTTGGCTCGGCTGGGCGCTTTGGCAATCGCGGGAAACAACAACGCCGCCAGAATGCCGATGATTCCCATGACCACTAGCAGCTCAATAAGGGAGAAAGCTTTCTGGTGCGGCTTCAGCATGCACTGGGTCACAAGCCTAGCAGTAAGCAAGTGCAATGCCGAAGCTTTTCTTGGATAGAGCGCCTCTCCGAGTTGTCGGAGATGGGGAGGTCAGTCGTCCTTCACTTCCCGACAGACCCCCCCCCTCGGCCACTCGCGCCCTCGCAGGTTGGCAACCCTGCGAAACAGCAGGCTCGGCGGCCTGCGCTACCTCACGAAACCGTTTGTCGCGATGATGGCACCGTTAAAGCGATATCGTTGTCACACTGTTATCAGTGCTCCCAGGCAAGCTGGATACAGCCTTGAAGGCCGCCTCACCCTCAAATTCTAGCATTGCGAAGTGCGTCAATTTATTTCAGTATCCATACACAGCCTGCTCGCAGATTCGTTCTCTCGAATGTTCATCAACCATTATGATTCAACTTACCATCAATGGAGTCAGACATGCCTATGACGGCGATCCGGATCTTCCCCTGCTCTGGTATCTTCGCGATGGCCTCGCGTTGACCGGTACGAAATTTGGTTGCGGCATGGGCCAATGTGGGTCGTGCACGGTCCACGTCAGTGGCGTGGCAACCCGCAGTTGCATCACGTCCCTCAAATCTCTGGGCCAAAAGTCAGTCACAACCATCGAAGGCTTGAGTGCCAATGGAGATCACCCCGTCCAGGCCGCGTGGAAGAAATTTCTAGTCCCGCAGTGCGGCTATTGCCAGCCGGGGCAGATCATGATGGCCGTAGCGTTGCTGAAAAGCAAACCCAAGGCCACCGATGATGAGATCGATCAAGCAATGCAAGGCAACATTTGTCGTTGCGGAACCTACCAACGAATTCGGCAGGCGATTCGTTCGCTGGCGGAGGTGAAGCTATGAACACCACTTCAACCATCACTAGGCGAGATTTCGTCGGCACGCTGTTCTCGTCCGGTGCCTTGATACTGGGCATCCAATGGACAGGTGGAGATGCCGTTCTGGCACCCAATGCCGCGGCCGCCAGCGAAGCAGGCGCTGCGTCATGGCAGCCTGGGATGTTTCTGGGCATCGAGCCCGACGGGACCGTGCGAATCGTGGCGCATCGATCCGAGATGGGTACGGGCATTCGGAGTTCCCTGCCGATGGTGGTTGCCGATGAACTCGAAGCTGATTGGAGCCGGGTGCGGGTTGAACAAGCCATTGGAGACGAAAAATACGGCTCTCAGAACACCGACGGGTCGTGCTCGATTCGCGACTTTGTCGTCACGATGCGTCAAGCGGGTGCGAGTGCACGATGGATGTTGGAGCATGCTGCCGCGTCAAAATGGGGGGTGCCCGCCTCGGAATGCCGGGCACAATTTCACGAAGTGGTTCATTCCGTCAGCGGCCGAAAATTGGGGTTCGGTGAATTGGCGCTGCTGGCGGCCAAGCAGCCGGTGCCGAAAAAGGAAGAACTCCGATTCAAGCCACCTTCCGAGTATCGATACGTCGGTAAAGACGTTCCGATGGTGGATTTGGAGACGATTTGCACCGGCAAGGCTATTTTTGGGTATGATGCCAAGGTGCCAGGGATGGTCTACGCGTCGATCGAACGATCGCCGGTTTTTGGTGGCGAAGTCGCCGACTATAGTGATACGGCCGCCAAGCGCGTCCGTGGGGTTCTGAGCACCGCGGTGATTCCCCCGTTCAAACCCCCTCACATGTTTCAAGCCCTGGGAGGCATTGCGGTCATTGCCGAGAATACCTGGGCTGCGCTCCAGGGCCGGAAGCAGTTAAAAGTGCAATGGAAACCCAGCGACCACGCCAATTTCGAATCGGACGCCTTCAAGAAAGAATTGATGCTCAGCGCTCGCCAACCGCAGAAGGCGGTTCGCAATGTGGGTAACGTTGAGGCTGAATTTGCGCGCAACCCTCGAACACTCCAGGCGGAATATTATACGCCACTGCTAGCTCATGCGCCGATGGAACCGCCGGCGGCGATCGCCGATTTCTCGAATGGGACGGTGACGGTTTGGACCGCAACCCAGAATCCACAGGCTGTCCAGGAGGCGGTGGCGGCTGCGGTGGGTATCGACAAAAAGCAGGTCGTTTGCCATGTCACGTTGTTGGGGGGCGGCTTTGGCCGCAAATCCAAACCTGACTATGTCTGCGAGGCGGCGATCTTATCCAAACAGCTGGGCAAACCCGTGAAAGTTTGTTGGACCCGCGAAGACGATATCCAGTTCGACTATTATCATGCCGCGGCAGCGATGCACCTCAAGGGGGCGCTGGATGATTCAGGACGTCCCACGGCGTGGCTTCAACGCAGTGTCTTTCCAACGATCGGCTCCACGTTCAATTCCGAAGCTCGTCACGGTGAGGAGTTTGAGATGGGCATGGGCTGGACCGACCTGCCGTTTGATATCCCAAATCATCGTGCCGAGAACGGCCCCGCCAGGAACCACGTCCGCATTGGATGGATGCGTGCGGTTGCCAACGTGTACCACGCCTTTGCCATTCACTCCTTCGTGGATGAGTTGGCGCATGCTGCGAAGCGCGATTCTGTCCAATATCTGTTGGAAGTTTTGGGGAAGGATCGTCACGTGCTTCCGCAACCGGAAGGGATGAAACACTGGAACAATGGCAAGTCGCCGGACGATTACCCCATCGATATTGCTCGACTGCGTCGTGTCATTGAATTGGTCGCTGAAAAATCCGAGTGGTCGAAACATCGATCCGGCAATGGCCGAGGCTGGGGTATTGCGGCTCACCGAAGTTTTTTGACCTACGTGGCGGCGGTGGTCGAGGTGAACGTGGATAAGTCCGGGCGGTTGACGATTCCGCGCGTCGACATGGCAATTGACGCCGGTGAAATCATCAATCCGGATCGTGTTCGGGCTCAATTTGAAGGTGCCGTGGTTTTTGGCACCAGCATCGCCCTGATGGGCGAGATCACGGCAGCCAATGGAAAGATTCTCCAGTCCAATTTCCACAACTACCCGGTGGCACGTTTCCGTGAGTCGCCTCGCGAAACTCGTATTCACATCGTCTCCTCAACGGCACTGCCAGCGGGCGTGGGTGAACCTGGAGTGCCTCCCATGGCACCGGCCATTTGCAACGCCATTTTTGCCGCAACCGGTAAGCGTATCCGCGAACTGCCACTGAAGCGGCACAAACTGGTTTAATGTGTGACCGTGGACTGACATCGGGTGGAAGGCTGCAAGGCACCGCGGCGGCTCCTCGCTGAAGACTTACGCGATACTATCTGGAGACTTCGGCTATTGAATTCTATCTACGAGCAACTCGTTGCGGCATCGGCCGACCAACTACCCTTTGCGTTAGGCGTGATTTCTGGGGTGAAAGGTTCCAGCCCACAAAAGAAGGGTGCCAAAGCGATCTTCTTTGCCGATGGAAGAATTCTGGGAACCCTTGGCGGCGGTTGTCTGGAAGCTGAGGTCCGTGAACGCGCTCGTCTCGCGATACAGAAACGCGAACCGACGCAGTTTGATCTCGTGTTGGATCACGATTTCGGATGGGACGATGGCCTGATTTGCGGGGGAAAAGTTTCCGGCCTCATTTTACCGCAACCCACCCAGGCCATTTCTCTTTGGAAAGAGTTGGCCGAACGCGGACGAGTTATCACTTGGGGTGTCACCGATCAGTTCGAGATTGCCCAGATTCAGACCCGAATCGGAGGGGCGTGGATCTACTCGGAGACGGTCTCACCGCCGATAGAGCTTTGGATCGCCGGCTCTGGCCATGTGGCTCAAGCGCTGGCTGCGCTGGCACAGCAGTTGGACTTTCGGGTGACCGTCTTTGACGACCGGCCCGAACTCGCCAACCACAAACAATTCCCAGCGCCAGTCCAGTTGCGTGTGAATAGCTGGAAGGTTCTCCTCCAAGAACCGGTGAGCACGGGTCCGACCTTTGGAGTCATTCTCACGCGGGGGCATCAACACGATGCGCTCGTTCTCCGGGACTGGATCCAGCGATCATTCCAATTTCTTGGGATGATTGGCAGTCGCCGCAAATGGCGGCTTATAAGAACGCAATTCCTTGAGGACAACCTCGCAAGTGTTGAGGCGTTGGATCGAGTTCATTGTCCTGTGGGAGTCGCCATTGACGCGGTGAGCGTTCCAGAAATCGCCGTGAGTATTCTCGCACAACTCATTCAGGAACGAACAAAGCTTCTATCACCACAATGTCTTCGAGCAGCCCTCGATACGAACCCGAGTGAATCCGCGCCTTAGATTCGCTGGAGAAGGACGGCAGAATTATGTCTCGCAACGTGATTGGATTCCCATGAACCAGCTGGGGGTCATTATTTTGGCAGCGGGCCGATCCACGCGTATGGGTCGCCCCAAAATGTTACTTCCCTGGAACCGGTCGACTATTTTGGGTCACTTACTGGCGACGTGGTCGACATTGCCGGTTGTTCAGTGTGCCGTGGTTTGTGCTCTAGATGACCGATTGATGAGCCAAGAACTTGATCGATTAGATTTCCCCAAGGATCAGCGCATCTTGAACCCAGAGCCAGAACTGGAAATGAGACACTCGATCCGGTATGCGGTCCGATGGGATGGCTGGAATCCGTCGCTGACTCATTGGGTAATTGTATTGGGCGATCAACCCCACCTATCCGTTGAAATGTTGACCCGATTGCTGGAGCAGGCCGAAGCACAACCGAGATTCATCTGGCAACCGAGGTTCAACGGTAAGGCCGGGCACCCGGTGATCTTGCCAAAGCTGTCTTTCCAGCAGCTTGGTTCAGACCAAGACACGACGTTAAAAGAGTTCTTGCGGCGCCACATATGCCAGATTCGGTATATGGAAACCGAAGAAACTGGTCTTCACCTGGATTTGGATACTCCCAAAGACTACGACACGGCACAAAAACATTTATGAGCCTTCAGGCGCTGGGTCTGATGGGTCGGGACGGAGCATGAACGGTGTAAGAAATTGAGCGATGCAACCGTCCATACGACGTTCCGCCTGGAGCGGATTGGGACGGCGGCCGAACAATTCAGCTTCATTCCCAGCCCTCACAAGCCTGAACCTCAAGGTTTCCATGAGATTCCGTTGAGCAGTTGCTGGAGTCAATACGGGCTACGGACGAGGCGTTTTCCTCCAGCGTCGATCCCGTTGGGCATGAACAGGAAGTCACCAAGTAACAAGACCGTTGGAGTTAAAATAGACCCGAGGCGTTGTTCATCTCGTCGATTTTTAGGGATGAATGGCATAATCGAAAGGATTCGATTAGCCACTATTGATTATACCCGTTCAGGTTCACCTCCGGCTTATATTTTCATCTAGTTATCTAACTAGTTCCAATACAATCGGCGGTCGCCTTCGGTCCGTGAGGTCCAGTTCGCGATTCTTTGTCACCATTTTTGGGGTCAGGAGGAATCGCCTACTTAACTGCATCTTTTGACAGATGACACGTACCAAGCGGATAGTCACATCCGTGGCACAACGGTGTGACGAACGCTGGCAGTGTATGAAAACAATCCGTCTCGGAATGGGTGGCGTGATGCTCGGCACGGTTGCCTTGCCCTGGTTGGTTCTGATGCTTGTGCCGCTCGCGCTCCAGTGGCTACTCATGCCATTCGCTCGCGCTGCTGGTTACGTAGAGCCCACTGTGCCCGAAGTTCCTGGTTCCCAGAACGAATTGGATTCAGTGATTGCCCGCCGTGTAGCCTCAATGGCTCGCCGCCATCGAACGAATCCATTGCCACTCCATATCCGGTCTATCCGACCAATCCTAAACACAGACGGGCCTGCTCTGGGGTGCAATCCTGAGGTGTCGCAGCGTGCCGGAATCCGAGTGCCTCACCATGTACGAAGCATGGCTTGGGTTCGGTGACAACCGGGCCAGTTTTTAGCGCCGCATATAAGGTGGTTTCGTCCCGTATTTGGCTTGTTGGATGAGTTTACCACCTCCCACAGAGATGATGATATGCTTGGTTTGCATCGCGCCTTTTGCGTCAACGACGCATGTTGCAATAACGCGTCTGTGTCCAGCCTAATTCCTAAGGTTAATCTCAGGAGAGCGCATCTCCGAGTTGCCGGATTTTATAGATCTGTTGTCCCGGGAATTCCCCAAAAGCGGTGGAACGTCACCGCGCTCCAAAGGCTGGGTCGGGGCTGGATCCAGACTACTTCACAGGTCCGGTCGATCGAGCCTGTATCCAGGCAATGTCCTGGTTGTTCGGCGACGGCACATTCAGTGGAATGTACGTGTGAGTCACTCGGACGCGTGTTCGTGGATCGAGCCATTTGTGGATTTCCCCATGGCCATCCGCAAAGGACAACCCACCAGCGCCATTGTGATAGCTGGCAGGATAATTGGCGATAATCGTGGCGGCACCGCGATCGGCCATATCCACAGCGAACCAACCGTCATCGATGCTGTCTTCGTGTTCGTCGATAAATACAAAGGTGCCCACGGGCGGTGGGTTGATAAAGTCCGAGAGTGAGACGATCGATCGAAACTGAATCTGCCCTCCCCAGGCGCGACGTTCGACATCACCCACCCAACAATTCATGGAAAGACTGCGTGTGCGGGGTCGGGAACCGGAGGTCGTGCGGACTCCGACTTTGTCGGCAGGACATTTGTAAATGCCCACTGAACTTGTGTAGGCGAACAGCGGTGAACCCGTCAGGAGTACCGTGTTGGTGTTGTCGGTATTCGCCGCACTAAAGTCGAGTCGCCCCGCCACCCAGTTCTTCTCCACCTTCTTGATATCGGGCGAACCCGCCCAAAGGTTGGGCACGACCTTCCCGTTGTTGTCATCGGCATACATTTGCCACGCCAATTGCAACTGCTTGAGGTTGGCGAGACATTTGATGCCCTCCGCCTTGGTTTTCGCTTTGCCCAGCGCGGGCAGGAGCATGCCCGCGAGGATGGCAATGATGGCGATCACCACCAGCAGTTCAATGAGTGTGAACCCCTTTCTTGTGTCGCGTCCCCAAGCGAGTTGGCCTCGAGAACCCTCATCTCCCCAACCTTTGGCGCGGGTATCGTGTTGCCGGGCGAATCCCCAGAGAGGAGTTTGCATGAACCGCATCTAACTCCCATGCATCCATCGTTTCAAGCCCCGCTCATGCAAAAATCTGTCCAATCACCGTTGCTGCCACCGTCCAGAAACCTGTCGAATGGCATTTTGGCCAACGAGGGGAAAACCGATGGATCACTCACTTAGAATCTTCGAGTTCCGGGCTTGAGGTGCGAAGCGAATCATCACCGAGCTTCAGTGTCCACAATTTAGCCAATTCGGGAAATTTGGGCTCAAGCTTGGCGACATAGGCCTGGATAGCCAAATCACGCACTGATCCGGATGAAAGACCCTGCAACCATTGGCCAGGTTCTTCGATGTTCTGATCGGCCCAGAGCTTCACCAACTCTGTCGTGGCGGTGTCCTGAAGATGGCCTGGAGGAAAAGCGATTACCCAGGCGGCGGCTTTGTCGGGACTCTGTTGAGCCCATCGTTGCACAATGCCGACTACAGTGTCGTCCTGAGTTCTGCCCGGCGTGATGGAATTCATGGCTAAGGTCGCGGCCGCGAACGGATCCGTTTCTCCCCATGTTGAGGCGATACTGGCCATGGCCCGTTGGCGAAGACTCGAGTTCTCCAACTGCGTTGCCCAACCGGCTGCTTCATCTGGAGCGGAAGTCGCCCATTGCTTAAGCGCGTGCTCAATAAAATCGTCGCGCCCCTTATCTGGTGGAACCTCTGATGCCAATCGCAATGCTTCCAGGGGCTCGGTTCGCACAAGTTCGTAAGCAACCTTAATCATCACGCTGGCCTTGAGGTTCTCTTCTGGCAACTGCCGAGCCCAATCGGTCACATCGCCGAAACTCTGCGCCGACCAAACAACAGCAACATGGTCCAACGCATCTGATCTTAAATGATCTGGACTATCGCCGATCACCCAGTCTGCTGCAGCCTGCGGGTTTGCTTCAGTCCAACGTCGGATCAATCGCAGACTGAGCGTGTCAATCAATTCCGAAGGTTCCTTGTCTTTTAGGAAACTCAGCCATTCTCGGATGTCGCTGCCTCCAACGTCTTGAACCAAGCCTTCAAGCATTTCCTCGCGCCTGGCGGCGTCTGGTTCCTTGATCAGGGCTTCCAGACGGATAACAAAACTCCTCGGTAACAATTCTTCTGAAGACCGAAGTGTTGGAGGAATTGCATCACCTAAGATATGTGGGCGATGGGAAGGGACATCCTGAACCGTTGCGATACGCGTCTCGGGTCTCAACCCCTCAAACGAGGCGTGGTCGACAACTCTGCTGAGAGAGGTCCAGCGGGCCACCAATATCAAGACCGCGACTAAAAGCCCGATGCCCAGTAGGAGCGTTTTTGAGCGGATGAATGACAGACGATCGTTCATTTAAGCACCAGTCACAAGGCGGCCCCTGAGTCATCAGAGGCCGCCAGAGAGTGACTTAACTTAGGGTGTTGCTGTCACATTGTCGAATGTGCCAGTGCACAGGGTGCCGTCTATGTAACTATTCACTCCCAAGCCGATGTAGACGCTCGCGCCCATGGTGATGGTCACGGGGGCATCTACCTGAGTCCATGTGGACCCATTTGTTGAACGATAGGCCGTGAACGTATTTCCTTGGCGCACCACCTTGAGCCAGTACGGGGCCGCCAACCCACTGACGGTCTTGGTCACATTGGAACCGCCCGTACTTGAACGAGTCTTGAGCTGGATTCCGCTGGTCGGGGTTACAAACACCCCGGCGTACATGGAGTCCTTATTCAATGTCTCTCGGATCAGGATACCGGCTGTTGCTTTGCTGTTGGTGTTCTGCACCGTCAACACCTTGGCAACCACGGAAGAGTCTCCAGTGGCGGTTTGGTACACGTAACGGAATTCGTCGTCGTTACCATCGATATTGTCTCCAGAACCTTTGACAGTAAAGGTTGTGCCGGAGTAACTGGCGCTGCCGGCTGCACCCACATCACCAATGTCCTTGGTCAACCATGGACTTGGCAGCGACGGTGCTGTCGGTTTGCAGAAGTCGATCTTCTCCAGTTTGAATCGGTCCTCTGGTGTCGTATCGCTCACCATCGCGGCAACCACGAAGGCGTTGCCCACGACCTGACCACCATTGAGATCAGCCCAACGAGAGACTGTGTCTGTCGTCGTGTTCTCCTCGGTAAACCCAAAGCTATTCAAGAGCGAATCATTGAGTGTCAGGTGGTTGTTGAATGGATCCGTAAAGGTGCCGACCCACGCCGTCAGATCGCTGTCGTCAATCACAAATCCCATGAAGGCTCGATCCACGATTACCGGCTGGGAAAACTCGAACAGCAGATAATTTTGGCGACCGATGTTGTCCACCGTGTGAGCATCTCCACTCCCATCGCCTTCTTCTCCGTCAGTCACACCCAATCCGCCGGGGTAAACTCCAACATAAGCAGCATTCCAAGCCCCAGTGGACTTCACTCGGCTGAACCCGCTGACCTTGACCGACACTCCCGTGGCCGTGGTAAATGTCCGAATGTTGCCATGTGATCCACTCGTCGCCGTGCTCCCAGAGAATGTAACTGTGTCGGCCACGCAGGTAGTTGACGGTTGATAGAACCCAGCGTCCACCGTCAGGTTCGGCACTCCCGCCGCCAAGGTGTACGGCCCGGTCACGCCAGCGACCGAGTCGCTGTCGGTTCCATCCGCACCACTGTTCGCCACCGTCGGTGTGTAACCCGCTGGCGTCGTAAATTTCACGAAGTAACAGCCAGGCGCCAGATTGCTGAACAGATACGCGCCACTGGCCGGTGTCACTTGCGACAACCCGGTGTTCACGTCATCCGCAGTTCCAGACAACCCGTCCACTCCACAGCGCCACAGGGTCACCGTCGATCCCGCCACACCGGCTTCGCCCGCATCCTGCTGGCCATTGGCATTCACGTCATTCCACACGAAGTCGCCGATCGACGTCGGTTGATAGATACCTGCATCCCATGTCGGATCGTTTTCACCGGACGACAGAAGCGTACAGTCAGTCTTGCCTGTGGCAGGATCTGGGTCGCTGTCGGTCGGATCTGACGCGCTACCAGCTGTCGAGGGACTGAGCACAAAGCCCGCCGGCAGTCCGCTGAACTTCACGTAGTAGCTCCCTGGCGCCACCGTGAAGTTGTACAAGCCACCATTCGAAGTCGTGGTTGTGGCCTTCAGCACATTGCCAGCGCAGGTGAACAATTCCACCGTCACTCCATCCACACCCACTTCCCCACCGCCGTCTTGAATGCCATTGGTATTGATGTCGCTGAACACCAAGTTACCAATGCTCGCCATCTGGTAGATGCCTGCGTCCCACGTCAGATCGGTCTCACTGCTCAGCAATGAAGTTGTGTCAGCCATTCCAGTCGCGGGATTCACATCGCTGTCGTCCGGATCGGAAACTCCGCTGGGTGAGGAGGGGCTAAAAGTAAATCCAGCAGGGAGATTGCTAAACTTGACGTAATAGTCCCCTGGAATCGGAGAAAAGCTGTACAAACCACCATTTGAGGTCGTTGTGGTGCCCATCAACGCTCCATCGATACTGCGAAAGAGTTGAACGGTGACACCGTCGACTCCAGGTTCTCCAGCCTCTTGTAATCCATTGCCATTTAGGTCGTGCCAAACCCGGTCACCGAGCAATGTGCAGGGGCAAGGGACTTCGAGAAAGATGAGCTGAACATCGGGGATTCCGGCGTCCCAGTTGACATCGATGTTGTAGATGGTTGCGATCTTATCGTTGCAACTCGGTTGCCAAGACGGTGCGTTGGCGGTGGCTTTGTTCACCAGGCATTGCACCACGAGCTTGCTGGCGTCGTTCAAAGGCCGGTTGGAATCTACGAAATCGCCCTGATCCATGAGGCTCCAAATCGCGTGTTGGACCTGTAATTAGCAATAATCGGCCATTGACACGTCGCAACTACTTAATATTGGATATTGCCGGTTTCTTGGATCATTTGCTAGTTGATCCCAGATCCTGCGCCGATCGGAGTGCTCCAACGGACCTCGGCTGATGCAACTCGACGCGTGTATGTACCGTCCCATCAGGAGTGCAATCGGACAGCCGCAATAGGAAAAAGGGTCGGGTTTCTGAACCCCGTGACAATCTATGGGCTATGCGTCAAGTTGCGCGGATTGAATACGGACACCCCTGACCCCGTCGTTGAAGCCGGCATGATAAGACAGATACGCCGCCTAGGCGCGGTGTTCTCGGCGATTTGGATGATCACCGTGTTAATTCCTTGGGTGTTGCGCGGAGACCCAAGCCCGTCACCCGAAGTGCTTGGACAGCAATTGGCCGGAGAAATCCGTCAACAACGGCCTACCGAGGCGAGCACCAATTCGGCGACGTTGCGATTGAGGGAAAAATCGGGGCGGCGCACCTCGGTCCCGGTTCAGATTGAAACGCAATTGACCGAAACTGGCTGGCGACTTCGATACACGGCGGCTGGGGAGAAATCGGGGGGGATAAGCGAAGCCGTGATCGTCCAGACGTTTGGAGCCGCGCCCAGCTATGAAATTCGGAATCAATCGGGTTCGGTACAAAAGGTGGGGCTGGGGCAGGCAAATCTTTCCTTAGCCGGCTCAGATTTCTGGGTTTCCGATTTAGCGCTGGAGTTTCTTCATTGGCCTCAGCAACGGGTGCTGCGCCAAGAAGTTAGCAGTGCGCAGATGTGCCACGTGCTTGAGAGCACCCATCCAACTCCAGGCACCAACGGCTATTCCAGGGTGATTTCGTGGGTGGATACCAAGTTCCTCGCCATTCTGAATGCCGAAGCTTTTGATCACACCGGGAAGCTGGCAAAGCGGTTCAGCACCGGGAGTTTCCGGAAGTTTATCCGCACAGACGGTCAGGAAGCTTGGTTCCTCCAGGACGTAAAGATCGCCAATCGCAGCCGGAACTCAGTGACGGAACTCAACTTTGAGGTTCCGGAGAAGTAGTGGGGATTTTTGGGCGGCGGAGAGTGAGAATTGCGGGTAGGAAGGTCAGCCCGGCGACCATGCACGTGGTGGTGCCGACGGCCATCACCCAGCCCAAGCTTTGAATGCCTTGGTGATCTGCGATGACCAGACTGCCGAATCCGGCGACCGTAGTCAGCCCGGAAACCAACACGGCTTTGCCGGTGCTCTTAGCCAGAATGCTGGGATTTTGTTCCTCGGCAAACCGGTTCAGAATGTGAATGCCATTGGTGACTCCGATGCCAATGACCAAGGGCAACGTCATGATGTTGGCGGGATTGAACGGGATGTCCGACCACGCCATGAAACCGACCATCCAAATGCTTCCCACGAGCACCGGCACCAGGGAGAGCAAAACTTGAAAAAGGGATCGGAAATGAATGTAGACCAACACAATGATGGCGACGAGCGCCCAAAGAGCCGCCTCGATATAACTGCGTTTTAAGAGTTCTGTGTACTCGTACAACTGAACCGGAGTGCCCGTCACATTCGGATCGATGGTTCGGAGCTCTTGAACGAACACCTCTTGATGCTTGCGCTCCCAAACGTTCGTCTTGGGATAGATCTGAACGAGGTGATGTCCGGTGATGCCGACAAAACGATTCCGCAAAGGATCCGGCAAGTCGTTCACGGACATCTTGCCGGAATTGTCCTGGGAACGAAGCGTTTCAAAGGTCTCACGAATGTCGTCCAGCAATGCGCGTTGGTAATGCCCGAGCTTGGTACCGTTCTCAGATCGATCGCCCTGAAACATTTGGTAACGCAATCCGCGCACGGCTTGTCTCAACGACTGCACGGTGGCTGCGAGAGAAGTATCATTCGATTTGGCGACTTCTGCGGCTATGTTCAAGAGATAGCCATCGAAGCTCCACAACGTCTGGCTGAGTTGCTCGATGGGGACGGGACGCAGGTCCGGTTCTCGAAATTGAATGGCCGAAGCCAACTCCTTCACGTTGCCGATCAGTTTCAGTTTACTGGCCGGGCTTTCCTGGAGGAATTTACTCATGGAATCCAGGCTGGCGACCGACGGCAGTTTTAGGACCTTTTCCTCCAAAGCGGCGGCTTGCTCCAGGGAGTCGACGATCATGGCTCCGAACAATACCGACTTGTCGGCGGATTCCACCAATTTCTTCTCGAAGACCACCGCCGGGAGCCCCGCGCTCTGCATGTTCAACAGATTATAATCGAAGAAGACTTTGGGGAATTTCCACGCTGAGACAGCGCAAAGGGACACAGTCAGCCCAATCACCATCCACGGGCGATCCAACCAAAGCCGCTCCAACCGAGCGCGATGATCTACGGCATCCAGTTTTGGCAACCCCTTTTTTCGGCGACGTTGTTCCAACTGACGTTCCCGGCGTTTCAGTTGGACAGTTGCCACATAGGATTGATGGTCCATCTGATTCTGTACATTGCGTCGCAACAACAGGACCGGCAGCAAGGTCATCATGGGTACCAGACAGATCAGCAGCCCACCGCCGCTGATAATGCCCATTTCCTGGATTCCCTTGAAATCTGTGAGCGCCATGGCAAAAAAGGCGCCCGCCGTGGTGAAGCACCCGGTAAAGATCCCCTGCCCCGTATTGACGATCGCCAATTCCATGGCCGCTCGTTCGGTTTTACCGTTGCGCAGTTCCTCTTCGAACCGCGTGATCAAATGGATCCCGAAGTCAATGGCCAGACCGATAAGCATCGGCACGAAAGTAATGGTGAGGATATTCAGGTGACCGATGACGAGCGTGGTGTAACCCATCGTATAGCCAAGCCCGATAACCAGGCAGAAGGTGGCCTTCAGAGGGCGGCCGGTCTGGGCGTAAGCAAAGATGAAGATCAAAGCGACGAGGCTCAGTGCCACGAGCGTCGCCACGGTGGAATCCTTTTGAGACTGAACCATTTCGTCATATTCCAGGACGGGTTCGCCGGTGATTCCGACATTGATGCCGGGCACTTCGAGTTGGGTTTCTTGGACGAGCCGACGGAACAAATCCACCGCATCGGTGCCCACTTTCGCGTCGCGCGCCTTTGCCGTGACGATGTAAATATTTCCGTTTCCGAAGGTGATGTACGATTCCCGCTCCGCCTGAGGTCCTCCTCCAAACAGGGCATCAACGCCAGGCGACGGCGGACTGCCTGGACGGGTCAGAGATTGCTCGGCGCGGCGAATGATTCGTTCCAATGCCGGTAAGGCTTTGACGAGAGTTTCATTCTCGGCGTTGGTTTCACGTTTGGCGGTGCGGATCTGATGATTGATCCGGTCAAAAAGAGAGACGAGGTTTGTCGCGTTCGAAAACTGCTCGATGAACGGTTTGAAGTCGCGCAGTGCCCGGTGCATCTCGACGAGGGATTCCTCTGGCACGAAAAGCAGCGCCTTGGGTCCCAGCATTTTGAGATCGCCTTTGTAAAAGACGTCGGTGAGCCGGTTGGTTTTTGCTCGGGCCGTGGAGTGCTCTTCCAGTCGAGCACCCAGACGCTCCACAAATTGACGGTTCTTCTCGTGATCCTCGCTTTCCACCACACAAACGAGGTCGTCCTGGGCTGGAAACTCCTTTCTGAAATTCAGAAAGTTCCGGTGGTACGGCTTGTCCGCCCCGACCAACCCACCCCGGTCCATATCCGCCTTCAAGTACTTTACCGTTCCCAAAACACAAACCGCAAATAGGAATAACTGAGGCCAGAAAAACCACTGCCGATGCAAAAAGACAGCGTCCGCGAGCCATTTCAGCACGCGGTTGGCGATCGAATTCTTTCCATCAGACGCAGACATGAGACACGGTACGTTCACGAAAGTTCGACCCAATCGCCAACAAAACATTTTGCCCCCCCTTGCCGGCTCTTTTCGGCTTGGAGCGCGACCCGACTGATTTCAAGGTAGGCGCTGTGCCGAAACCTCTGGAACTTGAATTTGGTCACCGGCCAGAAATTCTTCGCTCCTGGCGTCAGTGCATCGAGATGGCGCTCGACCGTGGCGCTGCCACTCCCTTTTACCTGGTTCGATCCGAGCCGATACAGGCGTCCCTACGCGAACTGGAGTCGCAGCCTTTTGGTTTTCCAACCAGGCACTGGTTTTCTTGCAAGACCCAACCCGCAGCGCCGGTGCTGCGATGGTGGCGAGGCCAGAATCGACCTATCGAGGTGGTCAGCGAGTTCGAATTCCGCGCGGCACTAAGGGAAGGTTTCCCCGCAACGTCGATTTTGGTCAATGGTCCCGCCAAACATCGATGGCTGCCGCGCGTCTCTATCCCCGGCATCCGGGTCCATTTCGATTCCATGAACGAACTCAAAGCCCTGGAATCTCAAGCACGGGCACACCAATGGAAACTGGGGCTTCGTCTGAGAACTCGCGGCGAAATGGATCCCGAAAACCCCGATCGTCCCACACAATTTGGAATGGATCCTAGCGAATTCCAGGTGGCGGTCCGGCGGCTCCAACGCCTCGGACTTCCCCTGGAAACGCTGAGCTTCCATCTGCGAACCAACGTGCCGAGTCCCGATTTCTACCAAGCGGCGTTGCAAGAGGCGGCGGAGGTCTGCGAGGCCGCGAGATTTCGGCCACGCCACCTCGACTGCGGCGGGGGATTACCGCCGCCTCACGTGCTGATGCGACGCGGCATTCGCTACGATGCGAGGATGTCCCTCCAAGAACTGGCGTCCATGTACCGACGCCAGCGACACCGATGGCCCTCGGTGGAGGAGTTGTGGCTGGAAAATGGCCGTTTCCTGTTTGCCGGATCCGGAGCTCTGGCCATCCGTGTACTGGACATCAAAGAGCGAGGAGGGCTGCGTCAACTTATCTGCGACGGGGGGCGCACCCTCCATGCGCTCATTTCCACCTGGGAACATCACGAGTTGATTCCTTTGGTCCCACGTCGGGGAACAAAAATCCGCACCGTGGTTCACGGCCCAACCTGCATGGCCTTCGATCAGTTAGCCTACCGCCAGCTGCCCAAAGGAATTCGAATCGGTGATGTGCTCATCTGGCTCGAAGCCGGAGCTTATCATTTGCCATGGGAAACGCATTTTTGCCACGGGTTGGCCCAGGTCTGGTGGGAGGACGATGCCGGGCTGCAACTAGCCCGCGACGCGGAATCGTTTGAAGCCTACTGGGGACGATGGCGTTGAAACGACTGCGCTCACATCAGGGTTGTTTTGGGCGCTTCTTCTGCGTTAACATCGATCGTGTGACCGCGCCATTGATCTCTCTGCCACCCGTGCCGCGCCGGCCTGGAGCTGCCGAGCCAATGGCGTCGATGCCTGCCGGGAGTCCAAGATACTCGCGTCGTGATCTCTTGAGCCGGGTTGGCGGTGGATTTGGATTGGTCGCCTTGGCTGGATTGCTGGGGCAACGAGGGAACGCCAGTGGTGTCTCGCCGCTCCTGGCATCCGATCGAGCGGCGAACCCCTTTGCGGTTCAGGCACCGCACTTTGCGCCACGGGCCAAGCGCATCATCTTTCTTTACATGCCAGGTGGTCCATCGCACGTGGACTTGTTCGATCCAAAACCCAGACTGATCCGGGACAACGGCAAACCGCTGCCCTTTGAAAAGCCCAAGTTGGAGCGGACGAAGACGGGCAACCTTTTAGCGTCCCCGTGGACATTCGCGCCACGGGGACAATCGGGAATTGAGGTCAGCGAACTGCTGCCTCGAATTGCGGGCCACATCGACGATCTGTGCATCGTCCGCTCGATGGTCGCCGATAACATCAACCACACGGGCGCCGCGCTACAGCTTTGCACCGGTGAACAGGCGTTTTCGAGACCAAGCTTGGGATCCTGGCTGACCTATGGATTGGGAACGGAGAACCAGAACCTACCAGGATTTGTCGTCGTCAGCCCAGCTGCCGTATTTCAAGGAGCTCAGCTTTGGGCGTCCAGTTTTCTGCCGAGCGCTTATCAAGGAACCCTGATTCGAGATCTGGCGAATCCGATTGCCAATTTGAAAATCGACTCCGATACCATTCAGTCGCAACGCGTCAAACTGGATGTGTTGGGGGAACTGAATCGGCTGCACCGAGCGGACCGAGCGAATGCCAGTGCGTTAGAAGCCCGCATTGCGTCCTTTGAACTGGCCTTCCGCATGCAACGAGACGCTCCCGAAGCGTTCGACCTTGCTCAGGAGAGCGCGGCGACGCACCGATTGTATGGGACCGATCAACCAACCACGCAACTCTTCGGGAAACAATGCCTGTTGGCCCGACGTCTCATGGAACGTGGTGTTCGATTTGTTCAGTTGTTCGACGCTCCCGAAAACAATGCGTGGGATCATCATGGGAATCTTCGCGAACGCTTGCCAGCTCGGTGCGCCGCCGTGGATCAACCCATCGCGGCCCTGCTCACGGACCTCAAGGCCTCCGGCTTGCTCGACGACACCTTAGTTTTGTGGGGAGGCGAATTCGGACGAACCCCGACCGCCGAGGGAACCAATGGCCGTGAGCATCACCCATTTGGATTCACCATGTGGATGGCAGGCGGGGGTATCCGGGGCGGCATGACCTTTGGGGCGACAGACGAGTTCGGTTGGCATTCGGTTCAGGATAAAGTGCATGTCCATGACCTCCATGCGACCCTGCTTCATCTCATGGGCTTCGACCATGAGAAGCTCACCTTCCGCCATGGCGGCCGAGATTACCGGCTGACCGATGTCCACGGCCGCGTGGTGAGGGAGTTGTTTGCATGATCCCAGGCTCTAGACAGCGATGGAATCGCATACTTTTGGGATGGCTTGTATCGCTCTGGCTGGGTCCCATGATCTGCCTGAGCCAGACCAACCAAACCTTTCTGCCGAAGGAATTGCAACGGCGCTGGTGGGCATTTCAGCCGTGGAACTCGACACGACCGCCGGTTGACTCCAGTGGAAGGCCGGGAGCCCAGAATCCCATCGACTCTTTCATCCGAGCCAAATTGAATGCTGCGGGTATCCCCTGGTCGGCACCGGCGGACAAACGCACCTGGATCCGGCGAGTTTCCTTCGACCTCATCGGACTGCCCCCCGAACTGCACGAAGTGGAAGCCTTCTTGCGCGACGACTCGCCGAATGCCTACTCAACCGTGGTGGATCGTCTCCTGGCATCGCCGCGCTACGGCGAACGCTGGGCGCGGCATTGGTTGGATGTCGCACGCTACGCCGATTACTTTGATGCGAATCCAAAGACTCGGACAGCCAGTTGTGAACTGACCGAAGCTTGGCGATACCGCGATTGGGTGATCAACGCGTTCAACCAGGACCTTCCATTCAACGACTTTATTGTTCATCAGATCGCGGGAGACCTGTTACCTAGCCCCACCGGGGAAGACTTCAATGCCGCCGGCTTGATCGCCACCACCTTCCTTTCTAATGGCGTTTGGGATCGTGGAGACGCGGATAAGGAAAAAATTGTTAGCGATATGGTGGACGATCAGATCGACACCATCGGCAAGGCGTTTCTAGGTCTGACGCTGGGATGCGCCCGGTGCCATGACCACAAATTCGATCCAGTGTCGCAGGAAGATTATTATGCCTTGGCTGGGATTTTTTACAGTTCGCACCTACTTAAAGACCTGGGCGCGAAGGGTGGCGAATACGTCGTGAATCGGGTGCCGCTCGCGACGAAGGCGGTGGTGACCGTTTGGGAAGCACAGAACCAGCAGATGGAATCGGTGACCAAGAAACTCACCGCACTCGACAAACGCACGCCGAAACCTGGTCCAGACGATGCGGAGCGGCGAGAACTACTAGACCTGAAAGCCCGACTAGAGCGCGAACGCCTTCCAGAGCCTCCTCTGGCCATGGCGATTCAGGAAGGTGGGACACCGGGCGGACTGTTCACCAAAATACAGAATGTACCGATCCACATTCGAGGCAGCTACGCTCGCTTGGGTGAAGTTGTGCCACGGCGGCTGCCTCGATTCTTTGCGGGCGATCGTCAATCGACCATTAGGCCGGAGACCAGTGGACGACGAGAACTGGCGGAATGGATCGCCAGCACCAACACGCCGCTCACTGCGAGAGTGATCGTCAATCGAGTGTGGCAATGGCACTTCGGCGATGGATTCACGCGGACACCTGGTAACCTGGGCCTGCTCTCCGAACCGCCCACGCATCCGGAATTGCTGGACTGGCTTGCCGCCCGCCTGGTTGAGGATGGCTGGTCGCTCAAGGCCTTGCATCGCCGCATCCTGTTGTCCGAGACCTACCAACAATCGAGCCGGGCCACAGCCGAGCAGTTGGAACTAGACCCCGAAAATCGGCTCCTAGGGCGCTTCAGTCCCCGGCGGTTGGAAGCTGAAATCATTCGCGACGCGTTACTCGCTGTGAGTGGCCAACTCGAAGGAGCCATGGGTGGACCCGCCGCGGATGATTTTACCACGAGTCGTCGTTCCGTCTATGTTCAGACGGCACGCTGGGATCGCTCGAGCTTTGCCAACTTGTTTGATGCAGCGAATCCAGACGCCTCAGTCGATAGACGAGTGGTGAGCACCGTGGCACCGCAATCCCTCTTTTTCCTGAACCATCCTTTTTTAAAACATCATGCCGAACTCCTGGCGGATCGGTTAATTGACGAGATGCCTACCGACGAGGACAGGCGATTGGAACGGATGTTTCAACTCCTCTACGCGCGCTCTGTTCGCCCGGAAGAGCGAGAGATTCTGCGAGCGCTGTTGCGCAATCGCGCGAATTCAAAAGCGAGTTGGCAGGACATCGCGCACGTTCTGTTGTGCAGCAATGAGTTCGTGCATGTGGATTGAACGAAGCCGCTGCGCGGGGGGCTTCGCCGAAGTAGACGCCCGGGGTGGTCTGGAGCACACGCTCCGGACCTATGATCAAAACCTCGTTCATATCCAGATCGAAATCCACTACAGCTCCCGCGCAGCTGCCGAG
>SXGS01161775.1_pt1 | contig 37478 bp, 33 predicted proteins | sample 3174681 | NCBI WGS metagenome assembly SXGS01 (sample SAMN11356861, study PRJNA531348) | freshwater metagenome | isolation source: freshwater sample F1-80 | place: China: Fuxian Lake, Yuxi | collected 2017-12-25
CCGGGCTTAAGCATTTCGGAATACGTTGCCAAAATCTCGGCTTGAGTTGCGAGAAGAGACGTCACGTCTTCGGGTTTAAGCTTCCACTTCGTATCTGGATTTCTCCGCAAAACTCCAAGGCCCGTACACGGAACGTCGAGCAAAACCCGATCGGCCGTTTTTTCCATACGCTTGATGGTCTTTGATCCGTCGATCAAACGTGTTTCGCAAATGTCGACGCCCGCTCGTGTGCAGCGTTTGCGAAGCTCTTCGAGCTTTCGCTGATGGATATCCGTCGAGATGATCTTGCCTTTGTTTCGCATGAGGGCTGCGAGGTGCAAAGTCTTGCCACCTGCGCCGGCACAGCCGTCGATCACGCGTTGACCAGGCTCAGGGCGCACAAGCGGTGAGGCTTGTTGGCTGGCGCCGTCTTGCACTTCGAAGTAACCGAGCTTGAAGCACTCCGTTTGAAAAACATTGCGACGCTCGGTCAGGATCAAGCCGTCGTTGGTCTCCGGAGCGAAAACAGTTTCCACGTCTTCACGACGGAGTTCAGATTGCAACTCATCACGTGTGATCTTCAGTCGATTCGCGCGAAGGATGACGGGAGCTTGTCGATTGAGCTCCGGCAAAATTTCATCCCACTTGGCTCCGAGTTCTTTGTGTCCAAGTTCGTAGATCCAATCTGGTAGCGACTCGCGCACGGCAGGATTGTTGTGAACAGCCGCACGGTTTTTCTCGAGCATCGTACGAGTGAGGCCGCGAAGTTCGGGCCAGTCTGGTAATTCATTGTGGCCGTGGAGAAGCAGCCAGGCGCCCAGCACGCGCCAGATCGCTCGCGCTTCGAGGATCGGTTTGTCTTCGCCGACGGCGGCCCAAAGAAGGCGCCACCAGCGAACGATGTCGTAGGTGGCTTCCGCAACGAACTTGCGATCGCGCGAGCCGAGCTTGCGATTATTTTTGAAGAGGCGCTCGATGACTTTATCGGCGTGAAAACTTCTTCCGTCCTCCGTCGCGCCGAATGTTTGGCAGAGAGCCGAGACAACCTGTTCGGCGACGGGACGATGAAGTTTCATGCAGGGGCCTACTTCCGGAAAAGGATCAGAACGTGAATACGGTACCAACGGCGGCGAATGTACCGTTGTGCTGGCCGTCGCTCAAGAGGTGAAGATGGTTTTTGATGCCGCCTTCAACGAAGAAGCCCGTGTTCTCGATGACCTCAAAGAAACGCAAGCCACCAAAGAGCTGGTAATCAAGCGAGAGCGAACCTTCGGAAGGAACTTGGTTCAAGAAAACGCCGAGACCCGCACCTGCGCCGAAATAAAGCGGGAACTTCGAGTTCGCGTCAGGGAAGGTGACGACCGGCATGAAGCTCATCTTATTGGCCCGGCCTTCATCCAAGCCGTAGGAGAGCAAATCGAAGCGAACGGCGAGGTCCATCGAGTTCACCCATTCACCCACGCGGTAGGTGAGACCGAAGTTCCATTTGCCCACGTTTTCTTGTTTTTCTGGAGCGCCCCATTTGTAGGCGTTATCGGAGAGGAAAAAACCCACGTGAATTGCGAGATAGTGATCGCCTGACGTTCCTGCGGCATGACGAGCCGCTGTTTCGCCAGCCACTTGAGTCTCGCGGGGAGCCATGTATTTCTCAGCGGCTTTGCGTCCTACTTGCGGCTGTCCGTTGGACTGCGAAGCACGCGGCTTGGCTCCTTTGGCCGGGTACTCGCCCGGGCCATCGCTCACTTCGACCGCGCCCTGCGCGTTGTCTAGGGATTGAGCAAAGGCCGTGGGGCCTACGAGGCTGAGACCGGCGATCGTTGCGAGGGCGAAGCTGCGAAACATGAGGAGCCTCCTCTATGAGGTCTGAAAAGATCTAAAAACGATAGCGCGTCTCAGGGCGCAAACGCAATGGTCTAGCCTGCGTCTTCGAAGCCGAAGTTCTTGAATTTACGAGCGTGTCGCTCCCAACAGATCGAGCTGCACGCCTTGACGCAGAGCACGTTCTCGCCTAGATTCACCACCTTTGACCGACTCCAAAGAACTGATCCTGAAGGGGAGCCACGAACCGTGAGATGCCCGTACTGCGCCCATATGGAAGATCGGGTCCTCGATACCCGCATCGGGCGTGAGGGCGATTCCATCCGTCGTCGGCGCGAATGTTTGAAGTGCCACGGCCGTTTCACGACGATGGAGACGCTTCTCCAAGTGTACCCATTGATCGTGAAGAAGGACGGACGCCGCGAGCCTTTCAGCAAAGAAAAAGTGCTCAAAGGCATCCAAGCGGCTTGTCAAAAGCGGCCGGTGAGTCTTGCGCAGATGGAACAAATCGTGGAACGAGTGGCGAAGTGGGTGCTTTCGCGACCCGAGCGCGAGGTGACTTCCGAAGCGGTCGGGCAGAAGGTCGTCAAAGAACTTCGCTTGCTAGACGATGTCGCCTACGTTCGCTTCGCGAGCGTCTACCAAACTTTCAGAGATGTGGGAGAGTTCGTCTCGCACCTCGAAGGTGAAGCGGGTGAGGGCGATGAGGTGTCGAGTGATGAACTCAGGCCCGTTGCGAGCGCAGGCGAAGAATCCCCACCCAAAGCAAAAACGAAACTGAAGCCCGAGACACCCGAGTGAGCGCCGCCCGACAACGCGCTAGAGATTAAAGACCGAAAAAGGATACTTGATATGACCACGACGAAATCAGATTCAGCCGGTGCTCCCAACTCGAACGGAGTTCCTGGACTCCGTCGGCGCGCCCGCGAGATGGCCGTGCAGATGCTTTTCCAGCTTGAGTTTGTACCCGGAGGTTTTCAACCGGGCGGAGCTCCGCACATCCTTCGTCGCTTCATCGCCGACTTCGCCATTGATCCCGAGATTTCCGAGTACGGCTCACTCCTGTTCACCGGCGTGACGGAAAAGATGAAAGAGATCGATGCCGTGATCCAGTCAAACAGCGCGCATTGGAAAATCTCACGGATGGGTTTGGTGGATCTTTCCGTAATGCGCGTTGCCGTTTTCGAAATGAAGTTCCTCAATCCATCTCTTGAACCAAAGATCGCGATCAATGAAGCCGTGGAGATCGCAAAACGCTACGGCAGCACCGAGTCGGGTGCGTTTGTGAACGGAATTCTCGACAACATGGCACGCGCGCTCTGATTCTTCAGTTCAAGCGCTGGTGTAATCGTGGACATCGAGGCCTGTCTTTGATTGACTGTCAGTCACTAGACGTCAAAGACAGGAGGCCTCTCTCATGAACTTCAAGGTTGTTGAAGAATCGAGCGCGTTGGCTCCTGGGTGTGAGCTTTGGGTTGTTGCTGACCTTGCGAAGTCGCGCTGGGCGCGACGAATTGACTGGGCTCTGAATCTCCAGATCATGAAAGCCGGCCGCCACGAAACGGCGCGCCCCTCGGATGAGCTCAAAAGAATTCTGCAAGAATGGGACGAGGAATCTCTTTTTGCGGTACCGACCACGGACATCTCGCCTCTACTTATCGCAAGCCGGGCCTACGTTCCCGCCGCAAAAACAGTTGTTGTTGGATTCGAAGGTGATGCGACGACTTGGGTGAGCCATTGCGCTCGTGTTTGGAACAATCTCGGTCAACCGAAGATTCGTGTGTTTTTGCCTGATCAGGTGAATCAAAACACATTTGAAAAAGCCTGGAAGTCAGCGAACGTCGGCGCAAAGAAGAAGACTTCCGAAGAAACCGTTGAGGAAGAAAGGGCACCTCTAGTCGTTGAAATCGTTAACGAGCTTTCCAAAGTGTGAAAATCGTTAGCTCTGTGGGCTAGGACCTTCCGAGTCGTACCAGTTCGCGCTAAGCTTTGAGAAGAGTCCATGACGGACTTGTTTGCTCAATGGAAGAGGTGGCTCATATGGAAATTAGCCGCTGGGGTTTCGATAAAATCTCCCGCATCTCGGATCGATACCGTCATCTGCGCGACTTTCTCGCCGACGTGCTGGAAGGTGAACGCACTCTCATCAAAGATCAAAAAGGCAAAGAACAGCCGGCGCCCGCATTTGAAATTGCGAGTGACGTTGAGCGTATCGAGTGGAGCACGCGTCTAACCGGCGTGCGCGCGGCGGATCGTCCGGTCGTTGTCTTCAAGGCACTTGCGCCTTTCTTTGAAGCCGGCTTTTGTCTTCGCGAAGCGGAGACCAACGAGTTAACGCTTGAGTCGATGTTTCTGTTCGGTCGCGTTTTTCTGCCGCCGGCTAAAGAAGCTCCCGTCGTTGACCTGCCATTGCCCGCGTTAGAATCGGGAACCGTTTTCCGCGGCCGCAGCTCCGCGGTCCTTCGCGTGTTTAAGCTTGAAGGTCTGGCGCAATTGCACCAAGCTTCGACTTTCGCTTTCTCTCCAGAAAAAGGAATCGTTTACTTGCTCGTCTGCGGGCGACCGCATCCGTGGCAATTGACGGCGATCGAGAAAGCGCACCTAGCTGTGACGAACATGATTCATCCAGGAGCGAGGCTTTGAGCGAGAACGCCGGTGGCAATGAGACTGATGGAAAAGGAACTTTAGGCCTTTCCGAAGCTTCCAACGAGCGTCGTAAAGGGACCGTTTACATCATCTCGGACGGCACGGGCGAAACGGCCGCAACCATGACTCGAGCGGCGCTGGTTCAATACGATCATGTCGACATCAACATCGTCCGGTGCAAAAACGTGCGTAGCGAAGCGCAGATGGAATCGGTCATCAACGAAGCTTTCGAAAAGCAAGGGATCATCTTGCATACTTTCGTAAGCCCTAGCATGCGTCAGAAGATTACGGAACTCTCAAGCGGAAAAGGTTTGATGAGTGTGGATCTACTCGGACCACTTCTGAATTCGCTCGATCGCTATTTCGGTGTAGCAGGTGAAGGAGAGGCCGGTCTCTTGCGGACCGTTGATGATCGATATTTCCGGCGGATTGAAGCGATCGAATACACGGTTAAGCACGATGATGGAAAAAGTCTTTCGGATCTCAATCAAGCCGACATTATTTTGGTGGGCGTGAGCCGAACTTCGAAAACTCCGCTCTCGATTTTCCTTTCGCATAAGGGTTGGAAAGTCGCGAACATCCCGCTGGTCATCGATACGCCGCTTCCCGAGGAAATCGCTAGTGTCGATCAGCGAAAGATCGTGGGTTTGATTATCGATACTGATTCGCTCATGCGAATTCGTCGCAATCGGCTCGAGAAGTTCGGCACCGATCCGGGTGGAGAATACGCGAGCCTCAACTACATCGAAAAAGAAATCCAGTATGCACAGGAAATCTTCCGCAAGAATCGGCGCTGGCCCGTTTTCAACGTCACCGAGCGTGCGCTTGAAGAAACAGCGGCCGAGATCACGCGGATCATCGTCGCGCGCATGGGCCTCCCGGATAAATTCCTCTTCTAGTCCAGCTTGAGCGGCGGAAGGCCGAAGTTCGCGCGCGTGGCGATGAAGATGACTTGGTCTTCCCATTTTCCGTTCTGATAAAAATAGTGCCGTCGAATCCCTTCTCTTTTCATACCGACGGCACGTGCGAGACCAATCGAAGCTTTATTATCAAGATCGATAACGGCTTCGAGTCGGTTCAACTTCAAATCAACGAGTGCGTTTTTGATCATGGCGCTGACGGCTTCTTTCGCGAAGCCTTTTCGCCAGTACCGGTTATCGATACGGTAGCCGAGATTCGCGACTTGGATCGAATCGCGAATCAAAACCGTAACGTCGACGAATCCAATAAACTGATTGTGTTTTTCAATGAAGATAGGCCAAACGAAGTGGCCCTTGTCGACAGCCTTCTCTTGTCGACGTTTGATCTGCGCGAAAACTTGGCGAGTGAACTTCTGCCCAGGGGGCGCCTCCCAGTCTTGCGGGGTTTTCTTAGGCAGAGCCGTCGAAAGAACATCGCGCCAAGTGGAAAAATCCGTTTCGCGATAAGGACGCAGTACGAGTCGGCGCGTTTGGTAGGTTTTTCTCTTCAACGTGAGTTTCATCTTCTGATCTCCGCTCCCGGCAATTCAGTTCCATTCAGTTGAATTCGATGAGGTCTCGACTTTCATCGAGCAAAGCGTGAAACGCCTTTGTAGATTTTTGAAAGAACTTCATTCCTCGAGGTCCACAGCGCCAATTTATGTCATCGTGAGATGGCCCTGATCTTGTATAGCTCGTGTATAGACAAGATGGCATTCGTAATCAAAGCGGCTTCCAAAATTTGGCGCCGACAGGGGGTTCAGAATGAACAATATGAAATGGCTTGCCACATCGCTCGTCGCGGCAGCAGCACTCGTAGCACTCGCTGAGTCAGCGCAAGCAGCTCCGTTGAAGTCGATTGATCAGGCCCGCACGATCGCGTGCGCACATGCCCTGCAAGAAGGCTTCGAGCTCAATGCGACTTGCGAGAAGGCGATGCCCGAAGTTACCCACGAAGATCAACGTGCATACTACTTCAACGGCACGGATAAAGATGGCGCTTGCTTCATCGAAGTGCGCGTCAGCAAATCCTCGCGTCGCGCGTCTTCGGAAGTCGAGTGCATCTGAAGTGCATCTGAAGTGCTTCTGAAGTGCTTCTGGGCTAAAGCTCTTAAAGGGCACCGATTGAGATGTGAATCGCCCAAGGTGATTCGTAGTTATCACCTTGACCGTTGACCCCGACGTTGATGAGACGTCGATCGAGTTTGTAACCAAACTCGAAGTTTGCGGGTCCAACAGGAGTGATGAACCTCAAGCCTACGCCAACCGAGTCGCGGTAAGGATCCGGCTGATAGAAGTTCGGCTGGTTCACGAACACCGCTCCGCCATCGTAGAAAATCGTTCCACCTAAAGATCCGTAAATCGGGAACCACAGCTCCGTCTTGATTAAGCCGAAATAGCTGTCTCCCGTGACGATAAAGTCTTCGATGCGCGAGCCGAGATCTAAAGGGTTCGGCACCCGCTCGTTATCATTACTCACGTCAAAACCGCGAATTGTAGAGCGACCACCTAAGAAGAAGGCTTCGCTGGCCGGTACGCCTGAGCGAGGTTTCGAACTTAAGTTTGCGAGATAACCGCTGCGGAACTGGTTCACCCAGGTCAGATCCCGTCGTTTGAGAATGGGCTGGTAATGGGTGATCGAGCCCGTCGATTTCACGAAGTGAATCGTCGTCGCGGAGTCATCAGAACTCCCTAGTAGGGGATCCGAGTACTCGAAGTTCAACGTGGTGTAGAGACCCTTTGTTGGGTTGAACGCGTCATCACGGAAATCGAATTCAATGAGTGGGCCCACTTTTGCGATGTTCTGCACTTTTGTCGTTTGGTAGTCGAGTCGACGGAAGTACCTTTCGTTCGAAAGGCTGTAAGCGGTAAAGCTTAAGCGAATGTTTCGCGTGATGTCGCGATCAAGTAAAAAGCCTATGGAGTTCGCTTCCCGAATCACAGCACTCTCGTTAAAGGGAAGGCTAAAGAGTTGTTGTTCTCGAACCAGGGTCACGCGGCCGCGATTACGATCGCCGAAAACGTAGGGCTCAAGATAACTCAGCGTTGCGATGTGTTCGACGTAAGAAACGTTTGGATCCGTTGAATACTTCGGATCGACGCGCAGACTTACGCCACGGCCAGTACCCCAGAGATTTCGGTAGGAAAGTCCGATGGCCCCGCGAATGGTCAGGTAATCGCGTTCGTTCGTTACGCCAGCACGGGTCAGGACGAGACCCGGGTTCTTCTCGCTGACTTCGATAATCACGTTTCGCTCGGCTACGCTTGTTCCGTCTTCGATCGTTCTTAGCGTTACGTTTGAGAAGTGATCAAGCTTCTGGAGCCGGAAGATCGATTCATCGATTTTTTCAGGCGTCAGGATATCGCCGACTTTGAAGGCGAGTTCACGTTGAATGACGTAATCTTTTGTGAACGTGTTTCCTTGAGTCATCACGGAGCCGACACGCACGCGCGGCCCCTCGTAAATCTGCAGCTCTACCGTAGCTTGCGTGTTCGTGTCGTTGTAAGTGACGATGCGATTTTGCTCGCCTTCGTTTTTGATCCGCATCTCGAGAAAGCCCTCGGAGCGATAAAATCCTTTGAGGATCTGCAGACTTTCTTCAAGCTCGCTCAGACCGAGCGCTGCGCCCGTTTTGATTTTCAGAAGCTCAAGGATCTGTGCCTTCGGGAAGGAATCGACACCCTCAAGCCGAATCTGCCGAACTTGGGTGAGCGGGCCCTCATCGAGCGCAATTGAGATTTCTACCGTTCGTTTGTCTCGCGAGAACTCTGAACGTTGCGATTGGATGCGCGCGCGCAGATACCCTTGATTCTGCAATTCCGTGATGAGTCTCTTCGTCGACTCTTCCACATCCTTGCGGTTGTAGAATCCTTTGCTCATGAAGTCGGCGTTGGAAGCCTTGATGAACTGAGCGTAGTAAGATTCAGGCCGTGAAATGTTTCCGGTTACCTCGATCGCCTTGATGCGAACGCGGGGGAATTCCTTGATATCAAAACGGATTTTGAGTCGATGATCCTTTTCGTTGAGCTTTTCTGTGTAAGTGACTTCGACGTTGGCGTAGCCCACGTTTTGGTACATGCGGCGGATCTTGTCGGCCATGTCAGGCGCGGGGCTCGAGATGACGCCAGCAAGCTTCTCTTCTTCGAGAGCCTGGATGATCGTGTCGTCGTAAAAGTACTGATTCCCCGTGAATTCAAAATCGATCTTCCAAGGGTTTTCGATGACGTAAGTTAGCTTCGCGGCCGTACGATCGGGGCTGTACGAGATGGAAGGTGCCGAGAGGCGTGCCGTAAAGTAACGATTCTTCTGCAAGTATTCGCCCACGCGCTTCTGGAACTCGAGGAGTTCATCTTCAGTGAGAATCTTGCCCTTCAGACGGCGCGACATCTTCCCGAGATCGCGGTTGAGTTCTGGACTTTGCGTATCGATAACGATCTCGTTCATGCGAACGGGGGCACCTTCCCTGATCGCAACCGAGATGACGACTTCGCCCTCGTTGGGAAGATCAAAATCGATTTCAACTTTAGCGTTGTGGTAACCGAGGCCTTCGTACGTGCGGCGCAGCTCTTCTGCGGCTGCGAGCAAGTTCTTTCGCTCGAAGGTTTGGCCCCGGGCAAGTCCGAGCATTTTGAGGATGGCGCTTTCCGAAAGCGACTCGTTCCCGCTGATTCGGATATCTTGAATTTGCCGCAAAACCGTGGCGACGAGGACCGTTTCGGTTGCGCCGTTAGCGAGCTCGCGTTCGACGACTTCAACGTTTGAGAACTGACCCGTTTTGAATAGAAAACGTACGACTTCATCAATCTCGGCAAGTGAGATTTCGCGCTCAAAAACGAATGGGAAACGCTTTTTGATTTGCGGAGCCATCGTTGTAGGTACGCCATTGAACTTCAAAACGCGACCAGCGCGAGCTTCCGCCTGAGGCGGAGCGCCGAGAAGAAAAGAAGTGATGAGCGCCAAAGACGTGGCGACTGCGGCCGATTTTTTCATTCGTCTCACTTGAACTCGAATTTGTACTCGAGGTCTAGTCCGAACGTGTTCGGATCTTTGTTGAGCTTCTTAGTTGCGTCGTTGATCTCCGTGTCTCCGCGTGATTGCCAGCTGAAAACACTTGAGAACTTGTCGTTGAATTTATAGCGAAGTTCGGCTTCGGTCCCGCGGGATTTTCCTAGAGACTGACTTGCCGAAACGTTCACCTTTTGCATGAATTGACGGCTCACGATGATTTTTTGAACGGCCGTAGCTTCATCAAAGCCAGGGGCAAACTGCACGTCAAAGCCGAAGCGGTCTTTGATCTCTTTGGAGATCGGGTTGTTCTTGAGAGCTGTCGAGCCGATCTGTAGGCCCGTCTGGGTCCCTTGCTCGCTGGATCCTACTTTCGACGTCAGAGCCGTGTCCGTAGCGCCGAGTGCGAGAAGCGAGATGATGTCTTTTTCCGGAAGCGGCGGGACGCTTGTGAGACTGATATCCGGCTTCGGCGAAGCTTGTCCTTGAACGAGGAGGGTTACGTCGTAATCTTGAACCCGCGATCGAGCCGAGATGAAGAGCCTAGGATTCACATCGGTCGGATCCGTCAGCTGAATCGATGCGGTGTCGACTTCGAAAGGAGTGTCTTTGAAGTAGATCTTCGTCTCGCGGTCCATCGCGATGTTCCCGAGCATCGAGGGTTTGGCGGGATTCCCTTTTACGGTGAGTTCACCGGTTACGCGCCCATCGACGAGCTCGTTTTTCACCTGAACGCCTTTTTGGAAATTGACCGCAAGATCTAAGTTGATCGGGACGAAACGTTCTTGAAGGAGAAGTTCGGGCAAAAACTGATCGCGCCTTACACTGGCTGCATCGGTTGCGTCGCCGCCGAACTCCTTAGTCACTAAACCTTCTTTGACGTCGTAGTCGATCTTCAACGTGAACGGGAACCAATTGCCGGTGAAGGCGAGATTTCCGGAGCCGGTCGTCCGCACTTTTTCGGGAACGTTAAGTGTGACCTTTTCAAAAGTTCCCGAAACGTTGACCGGCGTGTTTTTCGATCCTTTGAGTTCCATTGCACCCGAACCGCTCACGCGGCCGCCACCAAACTCAGCCTTCACCGTATTGAAGAGAATTTTGCGTTGGTTAAAGAGCAAATCGATTTGGATGTCTTCGATCGGGTGGGGGAATTCGAAAAATTTGAGGTAGCCCTTATCGACATATGCGGAACCTAAAAGCTCGTTGGTCTCGGGTCCGCCGCGCCAGTTGAAGGCGAAGGAAACGAGTCCACGCAGATCTTCGAAGAAAGGTGCAACCAACGCCGCGATCGAGAGATCAAGCTTGCCGTTGACCTGAAGATCAAGTTTTGACGTCGGCTTTTCTTTTTCGGTGACGCGTAGGAAGAGGTTTTCCCCAGCAAGGTCAAACTTATCGACCTTCACTTGCCCGTTGCGCATCCGGAGCGAGACGGGCTCTGTGTTCTTGATCGACATCGAGCCGCGTGCAAGGGAGAATTTATCAAAGCGCACCGTTCCGGTCGCGTTCCAGAATCCACCAGTCGGTGCACTGAGATCGATCGTGGACGTGAGGCGACCTTCGTAGTCTTTTCTTGAGCCAGGTCCCGCGATCGCGGCAAAGAGCGGAGCGAAGTTCCATTCCTGCGAAGTCGCTTTGAGCGAGAATGGAGCATTCGGCTCGTAAGGGATCACGAACGAAGCGCGAACAACATCACCTAAGAAGACGCCGTTACCTTCGAGTGTGCGTTTGGCGAACTTGAGTTGGAAGTCCGAGTCTGCAACAGCTTGGTCACCCACGGAGGTTTTGGTGAGACGACCTTTTAAGTTCGCATCAGGCGCAAGCACGGGGCCATTGAGATCCATGTCGAAGTCGACAAGGCCTGAGAGGTTGAGTCCCGTCGAGGCCACGATGACCGAGTCTTCAAGTTTGAACCCACGACCTTGAATCGCCGTTTTTATCGTTCCGTCGGGATGCCCGGTGCCGGTGAGGTTCATCACGGAAGTTCCCTTGAGAACTTGGACGCGCTCGGCTTTCACTTCGCCGCCTATGGATTTCACATCGAAGTTGGCTTGGTCAAACGTTTCGCCGGCAACGGATCCCCGGAAGAGGCTCGATTTCAGATCGTACGAAAGCAAATTCAACGCAAGCGGCCCTGATGCTTTTACGGTCGCTTGCCCCGTGCCGTGAACGGCAAAAGGAAGCTTCACGAGTCGCGAAAACACTTTCATCAAATCGCGGGCGTCGTAAAAGGGGACGCGACCCGCAATCGAGATTTCCTTTTTGGGAAGATCGAGCTTAACGTCGCCGTTGTAGCGTGAAACCGAGTAGTATCCGTTGATGGCGTTAAAGCCGAGTTGACCAGCTTTGTACGACATCTTGGATTTGGCATTCCCGAGCCAGAAATCCTCGAGCCACATGTCGGTGCCTTCGATGTCGAGATCGATCGTGGCCCAATCGCTCGTACCTTCCGTCATGCCTTTGATCTTCGCCGCACCTTCTAGCTTCAAATCGGCTAAGTTCGCGACGTCGCGGAGTTCAACCCGATCACCCTCATAAGCGATTTTAAATCCCGTTTCGTAACCGATCGTGCCGCTTGAGCGTCCGCGCGAATTCGGCATCGCAAGTTCGGTCGCGTACGCGACTTTCTCTTTGTCGATGGTGAACTCTCCATTAGCGTTGAACTCGCGAAGAGCGACGATCGTGCTTCGACTTGCCATTGAATCACGAATAAGCAAGTTCGCGCCTTGGGCCTGGCCCTGGCAGCGAATGAAGAACTGCGGCGTGAAGGTGCCACGGCAAGGCGTTTCACCGGAAACTTGCAGATGAACAGGGATCGCTCCGATTCCGAGAGCTTTCAAAAGCTCGTGGAGCTGAACGTTCGCAATGTTCAACTTCGTCGTCATCGAAGTCTCATCGCCCTCTTTCTCTGCCAGTTTGATTTGCGTATCAGTGAGCGTTCCTTGTCCCGACGGATGATCGAGAACAACTTTCGGGAACTTCATTTCTTTTTCGGTCAACGTGCCGGCCGTCTCGATGCGATCTAAAAGGAACTTTTCAATTTGCAAAGCTTCGGTACGCGCCTTCAAATCCATCGCGAGGGGTTTGTTCGCACTGCGAACGACTTTCGCTTCAGCGTACGCGCGCCCTTTGAGCGCCGGAATTTTTGCAAGATCCTTGAACGTCTTCGTCGCCCAGTTTCGCATCGAATCGAGGTGGAGTTCGCTCTTTGCTTCGACGTTGATTTCCTTGAAGTCGAGCTTTTCGACATTGCCTTTCAACGATCCTGAAGCGGTGAGGTAGGAATCACCTCGCCGAACTTTGAAATCGGCAAGCTCGAACGATTCGGGTGATGCGATGGCCGCACCCTCTAGTTCGACCCGCAAGGCCGACTTGACTTCATCCGTGCGAATTTGGACCGAACCCGAATCAATATCGAGCGCAATGATGCCGCCGCGACGTTTCTCAACCGCGAGGGTGACGTCGTCGATCGAGAGATCCATGCGCGGATCTTTGAGCTGAAGTTGAACGCTCGTGTTTCTGATCTCAACTTCGTTCACCGGGACTTGGTTGATGAGGTTGAAGAGTCCCTCAAGCGGCGAGCCCGCTTTCTTTTTCGAGGGAGGAACAACCGCGCTCACGCGAGCGCCTTCAATTTCAAGACTCGTCAGGCGCAGGCGGCCGTTGATCAGCTGCCAAGGCGAGATCGAGACGTTGATCATTTCAAACGATGCGGAATCGAGGATTTTTTTGAAATCTTCTTTAGGCAAGATTTCAACGCGCTCAAACTTCGCTCCGAGCGGGAAGAAGTGAACGTCGACCTTTCCGGGCAGGATACGCACCGGAAGGTGATCGCGACTGGCTTGTTCGATCTTCACCAAGATGAAGGAACGAATCTTCGGCGTCTGCGAGCTGATCAGAAAGCCGGATAGAAAGCAGATTCCGGCGCCGAGCGAAATTTTGAGAGCAAGCATCCGGGTGATCTTCAAACATCACCTCCGGACCAGTCCATCAGGAGCGATTGAGCGGACTTATACTGTGGGCGAATCCGCACGAGGCTTCGCAGAAGGTCAACGGCCATCGGAGTTTGTCCAAGTCCATGAAGGGCGCGTGCACGAGCGTAGACGGCCGCAAACGCCGCTTCGGGTTCGCCGGCGTAAACGATCTCGAGGCGCGAGACTTCATCAAGCGCATTGACGAACTGCCGTGCGTGGATCATCAACTCAAGACGCAACCAATCGGTGGCGGGGCTTGAGTCCGCGAGATTTAAAAGTTCAATAGCTTCGGCGTTGAAATCCATCAAATGAAGGCTGATCGCAAGATCGTACGCGATCTGGGGATCACCTTTGGCGATCTCGCCCGCGCGTTCAACGATCATCGCCTTAGCGCTCATTTGCTCGGGCGGAAGGCGCTCAAGCTTCCAACGTAAGTTCCATGCGACGTCGCCGGTTGCATCCGTCACGGAAGTTGATTTTGCTACGATCTCACGCGCCCAGCGAAGCTCGAGGGCTTCTTTCTCGGCCTTGATATCGGCCTCTTCGGGAAAGAGCGCCTGAATTTCGTCGATCACTTGCGCTTGTTGTTCGTGCATCCGGTGAGAACGCATGAACTCAAGTTTGTCCATGAGCGCTTGCTTGCGGGCTTGGAGATCTTCTGTCCGCTTCTTGTTGAGCGAATTTCGTTTTTCCGAGAACGCTCGGCTAAACAAATCGAGTTGGCGAGATTGAAGGAACTGCGGCAAAGCTTCCTGCAGCTCGGCCGCGTCAAAGAGCGCTTGAAGTTCAAACTCGTCTGGTTTAATTCCCGCTCGTCCCAGGCATTCCGCGAACTGTGCCCACGGGAGCTTCGATCCAGATTTGATGAGATGCACGATTTCGCCAAGAAGCAGGGGATAGAGGCCTGCGGCGACAAGAAACTGCGCGCAGTCGATCTGCTCTTGTTCGTTTAACAAATGGCGGCGCCAACGCTGGAGAAGATTCTCCGCGACAAGTACGGGATCGCCTTGCTCTCGCAAAAGAGAGCTGATTTCGGCTTCCAGGGTAGAAGGCACTTCAGCGCAACCTCGGTAGGGGTCTCATCGCATCTATTATCTCGAAAGCACAGGGAAAATGGGAGAACTACCGATGCGACCTGGACCCAGTTCAGGATCACTTTTTTGACGCCGTTCACGTTGGTCGCAGGAAGAGTTTGCCGCTGAAGAGTTGAGCAAGCTCGACGCGACTTAGGTCGCGCCGTTTTCGAGCTTCAAAACCATGTGAATGTCGGTGATGGGCTCGCCATGAATGCGAAATAAGTCGGCAACTCGTCCCGTTTCGCGAAAGCCAAACCGCGAATAGAGTCTCTGAGCTGGATGATTATTCGCAAAGACGTAGAGATCGACCCACTCGAGCGACGGAGTTTCGCGAAGCCACTGAAGCGCAAGTTCAATTAACTTTGCACCTAACCCCTGCTTCCGCAGTGGTCTCTCAAGCCCCATCGCGAGTGAAGCGCGGTGCAACGATGTTTTCAAGTAACCGCCACGCAGATCAATATGCCCACGGATGTCGCCGTTCACAAAGACTCCCCATGTGCGTGTCCAGCCGGGTTCGTCTAGCGAGAGCTCCCACTTTTCGCGAAAACGTTCGAGCTCTTTTGGTTTGTTGAGCCGATCGTAACCGTCACTAGGTGTGAAGATAAAGTCGCCGTCGCGACCCGATTCGCCCATGTGGCGCGAGAGATGTTCGAAGTAAGCTTCGGCGTCGGAGGCGGTGAGCAGGCGAATGGAAGATGTCATCGCTCGTAAGATGACACCTTCCTCGCGCCATGGTCACTGCAAAAGATTTGCGACGGGCGATGTCTCACGGTCTTTCCGAAAGACTTCTACAGTCCTTACGAAATCAAATTTGCTCTCGGCCACGTGGCAAGTGATGCAGAGACCAACTTTTCCTTGGCGGGAGTTGTACGTGTACTTGTCTCCATTTCGATCTGCAAACGCGTAAGCCCAGTCGTTGTTCGCAGGATCGTAGCCCGGATTCATCTTGCGCATGAAGTACACACGACGCGCACGAGTGGCAGGGGTTGAGCTGTCCTCAACCACGGCTTTTGCAATCAAGCTTCCCGGCGCAAACGAGATGGATTCGATGTCTTGTGTTTCATAGGCGGGCCTTGCGAGTTGGTTAAAGTAAACACGAACCGTTTGACCCTGATGCCCTTCGCTCGGGAACGCACGATCGCCCTCGGTCACGGGATTCCAGGTTAGAAACTCTTTCAGGAGCGATTCGGGAAAAAGAGCTGCCGCGGGATCGACTTCCGAGCTGGGCTGCTCCGCCGTTTCCGACTGAACTTCCGATTGCGCCTCTGACGGCGACGAACAAGCAACGATTCCATAGGTTGTGGCGAGAACGAGGGTGGCGAGTAAATTTCGGACCATGACAAAGCTCCTTGTTAAAAAACAACAGTAGCTTCGTACTTCGGGGGGCGCGCTCATCGCTAGGTTAGACTTCCTTGATCTCGCGATAAGGGAAAAAGAAAACGGCTTCCTTTTGGGAAGCCGCCTTCATCTTGACCGAGCAGGGTCTAGGAGCGACCACGATCGGGTCGCTGCTCATTACTTACTTGTTAACTCGTTCGACGTAATCGCCCGTGCGGGTATCAACTTTCAGCATATCGCCTTCGCTGATGTGCATGGGAACGTGAACGACGTAGCCAGTTTCGAGTTCGGCAGGCTTCGTTGCGCCAGTTACGGTGTTGCCTTTGAAGTTCGGGTCCGTCTTAACAACTTTCAAGACAACCGAATTCGGACAATCAACGCCGATCGCTTTTCCGTTGAACGTCATGATGACGCAATCAAGGTTCTCGATCAGGAAGTTCTTCGCGTCACCAACGTCGTCTTCGTTCAGCGTGATTTGCTCGAAGTTCGATTGGTTCATGAAGTTGTAACCGTTGTCATCTTTGTAGAGGAACTGCATCTCGACCGTCGAGACATCCGCTACTTCAAACTTTTCACCTTGCTTGAACGTGTATTCACGGTTTTGGCCGGTGATCAGGTTCCTTAGTTTGCAACGTGTGAATTGGTTCCCTTTGCCGGGCTTCACGTGTTGGAAGTCAGTAACGGTGTACGGCTGACCTTCATAAAGAAGCTTTAAGCCTTTTTTGAAATCAGAAAGCTGATACATAATGTCCTTTAGCCAAAAAGCAAAAAAGAAAAGCAACCCGTGCCGTTGCTCTATGATCTTTGAAGTTTCAAGTTATCTGAGATTTGAAGCTCATGGTCAACCCCTGAGCCCGCTAAGCACGGCGCTCGCTGATTCGACGCAATAAAGTCTGGAGAACCTGCATTTTACGCGCAACTTCCGGATCGGGCAGAGCCTGGGACGCAGGTTCGATCGCCCCATCGACTTCCATCTCGGCTGGCTCTTCGTAAGCTTGGGTTCGCTTTGCGAGAAGCCCGATTCGTTTATCGAGTTCAGGGGTCGGTCCGAGCTTGTCTCGCGCATCTTTCAAAACCCGTAGAGCTTTCTCGGGCTCGCCACGGATCGTAAATGCATCAGCAAGGCTGATCGCTCGGTCCAATTCCTTCGTTCGCCACTCGGCCGTGAGAGCTTGCACGGCATCATTCGGTGCGCGTGACTCCGCCAATTCGGGTTCGATCGGTTCGGCGGGTTCCGCTTGGAAAACCGGGCGCATTTTGAAGAGCTCGTCGTCGTATTCGTCGGCCGAGAGGAATTCCCATTTGCGCACGGCTTTGAGTGCTTTTTCATCGTTGGGATTGAGAAACAAAACCATCTTGAAAGCGCGAAGAGCGTCTTTCGGACGACGGAGCTCAAGCAAGATTTCGCCAAGGAGCGAGTGAGCGAGAAGATTATCTGGCGAGAGTTCCACCGCTTTTTCAAGCTGCGTCAGCGCTTTCTCTTTTTCGTTTTTCTCAACGAGGATTTTGGCAAAAGCCACGCGCCCACCGGCGAACTCGGGATGAAGCTGCACGCCTTTTGAGCAGATGCGATTGGCCTCATCGAGAAGGCCCATTTGGCGATAAGCTTCCGCAAGTGGCGCGAAGATCCGCGACTTTGGATTCTTCTCGTACTCGATCTGGTATCGCTCGATAAATTCTGGAGAAATTGCGGCCATCGCCGTTTATTGTGGCAGCTCTTCAGAACCTACTCAAACCCTTTCCAGCTTGAAATCTAGGTCCAGGCGAGGTTCAATTGATCGTTTAATGGAGCCAAATCTGCGACGAAGTTCAGGAGCCTACGCGTGAAGGTCGTTTTGGGGATCGATCCTGGAAGCCTCTTCACCGGCTTCGGCGCCGTCCGGACGGATGGACAGCGGGTTGAGCTCGTCAGCTGCGGCATCATCGCGCCGCCGGCGACACTCCCTTTTAACGAGCGGATCGGGATCATCTCGGAAGAATTCGACGTTCTGCTTGAGAAACTCCGACCTGATGTGACCGTTATCGAAAAAGTTTTCTTGGGAAAAAACGCCGACAGTGCCTTCAAGCTCGGCCATGCTCGCGGAGTTGCCGTTGCCGCGGCCGTGCGTTCTGGATGTGCGATCGCGGAGTACGCGGCGCGGGCTGTGAAAAAAGGCATCACGGGGAGTGGCGCTTCAAGCAAAGAGCAAGTGCAGCTGATTTTGTTTGCGGCACTCGGACTTAAAGGCCGTGCGCAAGCGGATGCCAGTGATGCTTTAGCACTTGCGTTTTATCATGCGCGCAATCTTGAAGTGCAGACGCATGTGGCGCGGCAGCGGCCAGTTACCCAGAAGAGCAAGTTGAGTAAAACGAGACAGAAAGCGGAACTGGAGGGGCAGTGATCGGTTATCTGCGAGGGCAAATCAAAGAGCGGAGCGAAGAGGCGATCACGCTCGACGTTCAGGGTGTGGGGTACGAGCTTCATTGCTCGACCAATACGCTCGATGATCTTTTTGAACTCGAGAACGCCGCCGGTGACGTGCAGCTCTGGGTGCAAACGCACGTGCGCGAAGACGCGATCACGCTTTTTGGCTTTTCGACGTCGCTCGAAAAACGCATGTTCCTCTCGCTCCTCAAGGTGAATGGAGTTGGACCCAAGATGGCGCTCAAGATTCTTTCGGGCGCGCGCCTTGAGCAGCTCTCGAATATGATCGAAGCGGGTGACGTGAAGAGTTTGTCGAACCTCCCGAAAGTCGGAAAGAAAACGGCTGAGCAACTCATCCTCGCGCTCAAGGGTAAACTTGTGCTCGCACCCGAAAGTGAGCCGAAAAAAACTTCTGGCAAACGCGCGGCCGGCCAACAACCAGCGCTCCCTCGTTTCACGGGAGCGAGAGCCGATGTGCTCTCGGCCTTGGTGAATCTCGGCTTCCGTTTACAAGATGCCGAGCGAGTGGTGGCGGATCTCCCAGAAGACATCGAAATCCAACAAGGTGTGCGCCAAGGTCTGCAGGCGCTTTCGGGTTCTTTCTGAGAACTTTCTTAGAAGTTGGGAATAGAGGTAGCTCATGGAAACACTAAAAGAAAAATCCTCGAAGAAAAAATCCGCATCAAAGGCGACGTCCAAGTACACGCGAGAGATTTCGTTTGAGCCGGCCGACGCTGTGGAAGAAGCTCCGCGCGTAGTTGACGGCCACAAGCGCGATGGTGAAGCCGCCTGGGAGCAGAGTTTGCGCCCGCAACGGTTCGACGATTACGCAGGTCAGACGCGCGTGAAGGAGAAGCTCAAAGTCTTTGTCGAAGCCGCGAAAGGGCGCGATGAAGCACTCGATCATATTCTTATCAGTGGGCCTCCCGGCCTCGGGAAGACAACGCTCGCAACGATCATCGCAAACGAGATGGGCGTCGACATCAAGACGACTTCGGGCCCTGCGCTCGATAAGAAAGGTGATCTTGCCGCCATCTTGACGGGTTTGAAGCCAAATTCCGTTTTGTTTATCGACGAGATCCATCGTCTCAATCGCGTCGTCGAAGAATATCTCTACAGCGCGATGGAAGATTACTACATCGATATCGTGACGGGTGAAGGCCTCGGCGCACGTTCGATGAAGTTTCAGCTCGTGCCCTTCACGTTGATCGGAGCAACGACGCGCGCAGGGTTGCTGAATGCACCGTTTCGCGATCGTTTTGGCATCGTGGAGCGACTTTCGTTCTACGATCGTCCGACTCTCACTTCGATCCTCATGCGCTCCGCTGAGCTCTTGGGAACGAAGATCAACGAAGGTGGCGCAGGTGAAATCGCCAAGCGCTGTCGCGGAACTCCGCGGATTGCGAACCGCTTGTTGAAGCGCGTGCGCGATTACGCGCAGGTCAAAGGGAACGGAGTGATCACCGAAGATCTCGCGAACTACGCGCTCGATCAGCTCGAAGTCGATCATCTCGGACTCGACGACATGGACCGTAAGATTCTCTCGCTCATTCACGAAAAATTCGCGGGTGGCCCGGTCGGGATCGAAACGCTTTCGGCAGCGCTCAGCGAGGAGAAGGACACGCTCGAAGAAGTCTATGAGCCATTCCTCATCCAAGAGGGACTGCTTCAAAAGACCCCGCGCGGCCGCATCGTCACCGCTCTCGCGAAAGAGCATCTCGAAGGCTTAAGCCAATAAAAAAAGCGGCCCTTTCGGAGCCGCTTTTCCTACCGTCTTCTTTGAAGAGCGAAATTAGTTTTGAACTTGTGCCTGAAATTGCGCCTGAAATTGCGCCTGAAATTGTACGTCGATCAAACCGTTGAAGGCTTTTTTGAAGCCTCCAAGCGAGAGGCCGTCGCCCGTCTGGCTCACGCATTCCAGCGTAAACGCCGCGCCTGCGAACGAGACACGCGTGTGCCGGTAACCCGATTTGAATCCTTCTTCGATCTTTGCGGCTTGGAGAGCCTGACCATCAGCGAATGACGCTTTCCCTTGTCCCACTGGTCCGACCATGCATCGAATCTCGGTTTCAACGAGAAGCGATTCCGGAAGATCGTAAACACGTCCATCGATGACGAACATGAGCCCAGGCTTACTTGCGACTCGTTGAAGTTCCTTCGCGTTAATCACCTTCATCGAAAGGCGGCTGGCTTCAACTTTGGAGAGAGGTGTCGTGTCCGATACGTCTTTTGCTTCGGGAATTTTAGCGCCGTCGCCGTGAAGTTCGCGGACACTTTTGCAAAGGTCGGCGAAGTCATCCGTCTTGGCGCTTTGACCGATAGCGGGAACGTTACAAACGTGAGCCGGGAAAGTCTTTTCAAGCTTCTCGCAAGCGGCGAATGCTTCGGGAACGTTCGGCGGCAACTCGCCGACTTTGGCGTAATTCGCGATGATGTTGATCTGATTCGCTGCCGCTACGTAATCCATAACGAACGCTTCGGTGCAGGCGGGGATCTCGAGCGGAGCTGGTGGAGCTGCCTGGAAGAGACTGGTCGTTAAACCCAGAACCGTGCTGTTCACGGACTTCAGTTCAAACGATTTTTGAGAAGCTTGAGCTTCTGAAAAACCAACCGCGAGAACCAAAGAGGTGATCAAAATCAAATGCATCGAGCCCACCTTGTTGTGCCATGTGGATGAGGTTCCGGATGTTTACGCGATTGACCAAAGGCCCGCAAGGAGAATGGTCCTCGTGCCAGCGTCAGACTGTATTTCGTTCAGCCAAACTTACACGCGCATCAAGGCAGGGAGCAGGAGTAACTTGTCTTCGAATAAAATGTGCTTGGGGTGTCGAGCGAGCAATGCTTGAAGTAGAACTGGAAATCGTTTGCGCGCCGGACTTTTTGTTCCTTGCTGTAAGTGAAACCATCAGCAGCGTAGGCGGCGCTGTGAGGACGCGCGGATTCAGCGGCCCCTTCCGGTTCAGTCCCCAATCGGGTTTCGGTGCTGGCACAACCAGAAGCGGTGAGACAGGCCCAGGCTCCGGCACAAAGACCGGCCCTCAATCCGAGACGGGAAAATGATGTGGATCGATTCTTCAGCGGCATCTTCACTCTCTTCGGCTCGCTTCCTTTTTTGATAAACCAAGAACTCCTGCAGGGATAGGGTGTGTTGCTTCTTTTCCACAGGCGCAGTGACCTTTTTGCAACGCTTTTGCGAGAAGACGACGGATTCTATGGGTGCCCGACCAAAATCCTGTTTCCGCCTTTGGATAAAATCCATAGTTATTCTGATAACTTATGATCTATGGTCCGGCGTGAGGGTTGGAACCTACCCAATACGATTCGTGGCCCAATTCTTGCCTCTTCCTTCAGTAAGTTCGTGTTTACCGAACGATGGGAAAGGCAATCCTCCATGTTTTTGCAGCGAACAATTCGTAAGCCAGTCCGAATCGATGGCATTGGTCTCCACACTGGCGCACCGGCTTCGTTAACTTTCCGGCCCGCTCCTGCGAACACTGGAATCTACGTTGTTCGCAGTGACCTTCCCGGAGCCCCCCATATTCATGTCAGTGCCGAACATGTTCGCGCAACGCAACTTGCGACGGTCTTAGGTGGTGCTGCGTTTTCAGTTTCGACGGTTGAGCATTGTTTGTCTTCACTCGCGGCTCTTCGCATCGATAATCTCCTCATTGAACTTTCGGGCCCCGAAATCCCGATCGGGGACGGAAGCGCCGCCGTGTTCATGGAAGGCCTTCTGGCCGCCGGCTTGATCGATCAAGACGAGCCCCGTAAGTACGCTTACATCACGCAGCCCATCTTTTACGGCGACGGCGATAAGCATGCGTACGTTGTGCCTTATAACGGCCTGCGGATCACCGTAACGATTGATTTTGCGCATCCCTCGATTGGCCGCCAACAATTAGATCTCGATATCAATGAAACGACGTTCGCGAGAGACCTCGCCCGCGCCCGCACGTTCGGATTTTTGAAGGACGTTGAAGCCATGCGCGCCAAGGGTCTTGCGCGCGGCGGAAGCCTTGAGAATGCCGTTGTCCTTGATCACGACTCGGTAATAAATCCTGAAGGACTTCGATTTGCTGATGAGTTCGTTCGCCACAAAATGCTCGACGCCCTTGGAGACTTGGTGACGCTCGGGATGCCCTTGATGGGGCATGTCGTGCTCTACAAAGCTGGTCACGATGTGATGAACCGATTAGTTAGAAAAATTCTGGAATCTAGCGATGCCTATCGCCGTGTAGAGTTAGGCGCATTGGCACCAGAAGATCTCGCCTCAACCTCGTACAACGAGGAGTTCCTGATCGCTTCAGGCAATTCTCCCTTCGCGTCCGCCACAGGTTTGACGCCAACCTTCCGCAACGGCGGCAACCTGCGGTAAAAACCTAGAGTACTTGCATCAGTTCCGAAGTTTTGCTGTGATCGCCCGCGCAGACTCAAAGTGACGCGTGCGCAGCAGCTGGCTTGATTCTCCGTCTGGTCCGCCATGCGCTTGCCGATCGGCCCACCCAAGGGCCCGCCCAAATGGCCATCAGAGAGGAATTGAAGCATGATCATCGGCGTCCCGAAGGAAATTAAAATCAGTGAAAGCCGCGTCGGTCTTACGGAAGCCGGCGTAAAGCAACTCGTCCAAGAAGGCCATACGGTCTTCGTAGAGAAGGATGCAGGCCTCGGCTCTCGCATTGCGAACGAAGCGTTTGTACAAGCGGGAGGAAAACTCGTCGGCTCCGCAAAAGAACTCTACGCAAAAGCGGACATGATCTGGAAAGTGAAAGAGCCGCTTCCGGATGAATACGAACTCCTTCGTGAAAATCAGATTCTCTATACGTACCTTCACTTGGCGGCTGAACCGAAGCTCACGAAAGTTCTCGCTGAGCGAAAAGTCAAAGCGGTCGCTTACGAAACGATTCAGAATGCGGACGGAAGTTTGCCGCTTCTCACTCCGATGTCGGAAGTTGCCGGCCGCATGGCGACGCAAATCGGTGCTTTCTATCTTCAGAAAGATCACGGCGGAAAAGGCATTCTCCTCGGTGGAGTCACCGGCGTAAAACGCGGCAAAGTGACGATCATCGGCGGCGGGGTCGTAGGTATCAACGCGGCGAAAATGGCGGTTGGCCTCGGCGCGGACGTGACGGTTCTCGATGTGAACCAACGTCGACTTGAGTACCTTGATGACGTTTTCCAAGGGCGGCTTACGGTCCTTCACTCCAACACTTCGAACATCGAGCAGTCGGTGATCGAAAGTGATCTCGTAGTTGGCGGCGTTCTCGTTACCGGTTGGAAAGCGCCGGTGCTCGTGACGAAAGCGATGATCGAGCAAATGCAACCGGGCTCAGTGGTGGTGGACGTTGCCGTTGACCAAGGTGGATGTATCGAGACTTGCCGTCCGACGAGCCACCAAAATCCGACGTACGAAGTGGCTGGCGTTATTCATTACTGCGTTCCGAACATGCCTGGCGTCGTGGCTCGCACATCGACTTACGCGCTCACGAACGCAACTTTCCGCTACGGCTCGATGCTGGCGCAACTTGGCGTGGAAGACGCGATCGCAAAAGATCCTGCGCTCTTTAAAGGACTCAACGTCTACAACGGGCACGTCACTTACGAGCCGGTTGCGAAGAGTTTGAACATGGATTACCGCCCTTATAGCATTTGATTTCGAAGCGGAGATCGCCCCAATCTTCCGTGCGGAGGAGTGCGATCCCAAATGACTTCAAACGATCGGCCACTTCTTTATGAGGGTGGCCGTATTTTTTTGACCGCGCACTCGCAATCGCTTGCCGCAATTGCGGCAAGGATTTCAGAAGTTTTTCCGACGTCGACGTGCGGCTCCCGTGGTGACCAAGTACGAGCAACCGAACTCCGCTCAATCTATCCTCGTTCACGGCCCACGCTTTTTCCTCAGCGTCAGTACTGTCACCCGGCAAAAGAATCGATCGCGCGAGCACAAAAACTCGGCTTGAAGCGTTTGGCGAGGCTCGCTGAGGCTTGAGCCACCGGGCTTTGGACGCTCGCTTCAATTCGGCAAGTTCCGGCTGGACTGTGCTGGCGCACGGGGACAGATCCTTCATGTATTTTTGTTTATACTTTGCGTGGGGACCTGCAGGCCAGTGCGCTACGCACGTGCTCGATAGAGTCTTCTGGGCATGCGGTGCAAATCGAACGTGATCAAGGTCCCAATGACTGAAGCTCATTACATTAGGAACCGTTTGGCAGTGGGGCTTCATTCTCTTTAATGGATTGCGTTCTCCTCCCGCATCGAAATGATGGCAGCTTTCAAGTTGGCGCAAGGTCGCCCACGAACCTTGGCCCACGTTCCAAATGATGAACTCGGTCCTGCCTGACGGATCCACATGAATCTTACGAGCGTAGACGAGATTGAGAGCTAAACAAAAGAGGACGAGACCTACGCGCACGCGAGATCCTTTCGTTCGCGGCGCAAGAGCAGCACGGAAAGAAATGCGAGGTAAACGCAAAGAGCGAGCGTTGGGACCTCACATCGAGCCCATCCTTCCGGTGAAAGACGGCTGGCGAATTGAAGGATGGTGTAGAAGGCATCCCACGCGCGATCAACAAGCGTTGCGCTCGCCGGAAACACGAAGGCAGCGAGGGCGAGAGGAAAAAGCACCCAGCCGAAAACGGGCGCCAGCAGGGTGTTGTAGGCGATTGAAACAGGATGCGGCGTCGCAAGCGGGAGAAGGGCCGGGATCATAAGTAAGTAGACACGCAAATTCGTTAGCCACGAGGTTTCTTCGTTGAGGTGAGCTTGCGTCGGCTTTGCCGCGATCGAGAGCGCGAGGCTTGCGATCCAGCTCATGGAAAGCGAGCGGAGATCGTTTTCAGAGCGACAAAAGGAGAGTGTTGCGAGGCCTGAGGCCGTGATGACTTGGAAGGGCCTCCAGCTTAAGTTGAACGTCTGATTTGATCGTTTCAAAAGAAGCTGGAGAAAAGCACGAAGCACGGGCGGCTGCAGTCGATTCGCAAAAACGAAAACGAGTAAAAGTGGCCAGAGGAGAATCGAGGCACGCGGGATCCTCCTGAGTAAGGCCTGACAGAATGTCTCGAGTAAGATCAAGTGTGAGCCCGAGACGACGATGAGGTGGAGAAGCCCCGTCTGCACCAAGGCGCCCCTCGACTCGCTCCGGAAGGGGAGTGAACTGCCACAAACAATGGCAGCGTAACTTTCGTAGTGACGCCCCTTGGGTGCGAACGAAAGGCACAGCTCATGAACCGGTTCAGAAGCGGTTGCCACCAAATTAGGCATCGCTCTGAGGCCGGCTTGCACGGCAATTGTGTAGAAAACGATAAGAACCAACACCAGCGCCTGTTTGAGCAACCCACGCGCCGAACTCTGTAGCGAAGGGACTCAAGTTAGATCCTGTAAGGCGTCCGAACTGCGGATTTAAGATGTCTGACAGAATAGTGTCAGGATGATCCTAAAAGTTCGAATATATCAGGTATTACGGATACTTATCTCTTGCATTAGTCTTCAGCAATCCGCTGAAACCCTTATCGGATGGCGGGTCTAAGGTCTAGAAGTGAAGTCATTCCACATTCGATGTGGATAAGTATATAGAGATGTTCACATGTTGAGCGCCCATATGGCGGGCAGTTGGAAAGATCGTGGCAGATTTCAGATTCGCATCAAAGAGACGGTCTTAAGACTGGCTTGCAGGTCCGGTGTATTTGCATCGGGGTCTTCATCATCTAACATGAAGAGAACAGGAAGTTTTTATGCATCGAGATGGTCACAAACGGATTTGTGCCCGCATCGAGTCGACGAATCTCGTTGGACTCGCGCTGGTCGCGCTTGCTTCTTTCCTCACCGGTTGCAGCACTCCCGTCGTTAAGAAAAAAACGGCAGGGCAGGAAGGCGTTCGTCTTCGCGCCTTGGAGAAAGATCTCAAGCGGAAGCAATCGCTGATCGAGGAGCTGCGTGAACGGAACCTCGTTTTAGAGCGCCGCATTCAGCAACAAGCTTCGCTTGATCTTCAGCAGCAGGCTCAAGCGGCCCGAGTTCCAGTGCCGTTCTCTCCGACGGCTGGTTTAGACCACCCGGCTCTCGCAACTAGCCAGGCGCTGCCTCAAACGCAAGCACAGCACCAAGCCACGGCGCAAAGACTGGAGCGTCAGGCCGAACCCGAAACGATCACGGGTGCGCGCGGCGTGGTCACTGGCGAGCAGAGACTTTACTCGAAGATTCTCGAGACCTACCGCTCGCACAATCTAGTGGAACTCCAAAAGACGCTGCAAATTCTTTTGAAGACTTATCCAGATTCCGTTTACGCCGACAATGCGCTCTACGTAGCGGGTTTGCTTTCTTACGAATCTAAAGACAACGCGCGGGCCCTGACTTACATGGAGCGCGTTTTGCGCGAGTACCCGAAAGGCAACAAAGCCGTCTCGGCTCTTTTTGCCAAAGCGATGATCCTGCGGACGAGTAATTCGAAACTGAGCGAAGCGCGCGAACTCCTCAAACGCGTCCGCAGTCTTTATCCGGGCAGTCCCGAAGCCGCGCAGGCGACCGTTGAAGAGCGTCTCTTAAATATGATGAGCGCCGGAAGCGCACCACGGCGGGAGTCTTGATGATGAACAAAAAAAGTTTGATTCTGCGCTTCATACTCGCGGGCCCCATGGTTCTCGCTTCTCCAGTCTACGCGCAAGATCTCGAAGATGCGCTCGACGCTGAACTTGATGCGATGGGTGGCCTGCCTCCCAGTGGACAAGCTGTTCCGCAGCAAACCTTGCCGCCTCAACAGGCGCTGCCGGCCCAGCAAGCGCTACCGGCTCAACAAAGTTTGCCGGCGCAAGAGGTTCCGCTTCAACAAGCGATTTCTGAACCAGCACCGCTTCCTGCGCAATCGCAACCAAAGCCAGCGCCCGCGCCGAGAAATCAACCTCAAAGGGTTGCGGAGCCTTCACGTCCAACGCCTTCTACCGGTGGTGTGTTCGGTGATGAGCCGAACTTGCAACTCGAACAGCGCATGTACCGGATCTTCAAGAACGCCCAACCGATTCCTCCGGATAAGTGGAGTGAGATCATCGGTTCGCGTCGTCAGGATCTCTACGTCGTGCAATCGGGCGACACGCTCTGGGATATCAGCTCAACTCTCTTTGGTGATGGTTTCTACTGGTCAAAGCTTTGGGCAGAAAACAGTAAGCTTGAAAACCCGCACGTGATCTCAAATGGTCAAGGCATTCGGTTCCTTGCTGGAACAGAAGATGCTCCGCCCACGGTCGATGTTCTCTCTCAAGAAGCCGTTGAGCAAATCGAGCGCAACGTTCTCAAGCAAGTGACCGGTCAAGAGCCGATCTACCGCGAGCAAGCCTTGAAAGAACTCTCGGCGGACGAATTAGCTTCTGGTGACGGCATCGAGCTTGAAGAGTTGATTTCAAAACCCGACATCCCCGACGGCGTGAGATCGCGCCCTGTCCTCAAAAAACTTCCGGCCTCATTCATCTCGCGAGAGATCAAGGACGAAGGACGTTACGACATCACGGGAATCGACGTCGTGAAGATGCCGAGTCTGCGCTCGGTAGCCAACGTGAACCCAGCGTATTACTTAGCTGATCGCAAACCTGAAGGCCTCGGTACGATCGACGAGATCGAAGTCGGGGAGAATGTCGCAAGTATCGGGCAATCGGTGATCGTAAAAACGTCTCGCACTCTGCAAAAGGGCAAAAAATTATCTGTTCTTTTTCCGCGCGGAAGCGTGAAGCAAGGATTGATCGGTTCGGTGGGGCCCGTGATCGAAGTCGGCGGTGAAATCGAAATCGATGAGGCGATCGATGGGAAATCGGGAACTTACCGTGCGTACGTCATCAGTAGCGTGAACCCGATTCGATTGAATTCGATCGTTTCGGACGAACCGCTTCCGAAAGCCAACTACGGGCGGACTGGGACGATGTTGAATACCGAGCTCCCGATTCTTGGTGGGGAATATGACGAGACGAGAAAAATCATCGGCGAAAATTCGGTCGTTTATATCGATGGTGGAGCTAAGGCGGGCTTGAGCGTGGGCGACATTTTGCCGGTGCAATCAACGCGCGGGGTTCGTCGAGAAAACTCTCGTTACCCAGACATGAAGAAATCGATTGGCCTAGTGAAGATCTTCAAAGTCGAACCGACGGTGGCCTCGGCGATCGTTCTCGAATCGCAGGAGCCGATCTACACGGGCGATTTGACGGGAGGAAAGCTGCCTGGCGGTGCCCGGAAAATCAAGGATTTGGAAGATGATTCACAAGTCATAGACTGATGCCGCTTGGCGGACGTTTTCCGGAGAGTGACTCAAGTGAGAGTGCGCTTCCGCCACTGAGAGATGAGATTAGAACTTGCAGAGGCCTTCCCGAAAAGGGGAGGCCTTTTTGTTTGAAGATTTAAAGCTACTCGCAGCTCTTTCTCTTACGGATTCATCGATCCGCGTTGATGATTTTCTCTCGCTCCAAGCTCCATCACGTAAACTCGAGTTTGCGAGTCCCCGGAAGATCCAAGAAGCCCGAGAAGTGGTGAAGTGGTGTGCCGATAACGACGCAGCGATCATTTTTCCGGGCCACGATGATTATCCAGAAGCCTTCTTTCGCGTTGATCCTCCGCCGCTTTTTCTATCGGTCCAAGGAGCTGCCTGTTGGAAGTCGCAGCGTTGTCTCGCGGTCGTCGGCAGCCGTGAGCCTTCGTTTTTCGCGTTGAATTGGCTTGAGCTTCACCTGCCAGAAATTCTGCGCTCCGGAATCATCACGGTCAGCGGTGGAGCACGCGGAATCGACCAAAAAGCTCACCATCTTTCAATTCGTGCAAAAAGTCCCACCGCCGTTTTCTTACCTTCGGGATTGGCTTCCGCTTACCCGACAGAGTGGAAAATTTGGAAGACCGAGCTCTTTGCGAGCGGCGGCGCACTGGTGAGTCCTTACTCGCCTTTTCAGGAAATTCGGCGCACTCATTTCGAAGGGCGAAACCGCCTCATTGCGGCCCTCGCGAGCGTGGTTTTTATCGTTGAAGCACGCCGAAAGAGCGGCTCGATTATGACGGCTCGTCTTGCCACCGAACTCGATAAAAGCGTCTGCGTGCTTCCGAATACGCCAGGTGATCCGCGATGGGCGGGGACCGTCGATCTCCTCTTTGAGAATCGCTTTCCGATACGGGATGCAAAAGATTTGGTCTCGCTCCTCGATCTTTCGCGTTAGCGCCAAGCTCTGCGGAGTGAGAAGGTCGCCGCGATCGCGAACAAAAAGTTCGGAAGCCACATCGCGATGACGGGAATCAGCTGACCTTGGCGGGAAGCGCCTTCCGCCGTAACGTAGACGATCCAATAGGCGACGATGATACCGATGCAGATGACCGTGCCGCCACCTTTCGCGTTTCGTCGGTTCGAAACCGTACCGAGACCGACTCCGATCAACGCGAAGATGAGGCAGGCCACCGCAATTGCGATGCGCTTTTGAAATTCGGTTTCGAGCTCGAGCCGCTGCTCAAGTTTGAGAGCTTTATCTTTGGTCTTAGCGCGAAGCTCATCAATCGTAAGACTCGGCGGAGACTTGTTTGCAAACGACTCCGTCATCGGATTGGAGAGATGAAAATCGTAAGTGCCGAAATCCACTTTCGTGTGTCGACCTTGGGATGTGCTGTGAAAACTTCCGTCTTTCAGACGGATGAGCGCACTGTGCCCAGGGCGGTCCTTATCCGTGAGGATCTGACCTTCTTTCGCGATGATGGTCAGCGGCGTTTGCTTTTCGTCGTAAATGAAGACTTGGCTCAGCGTGCCAGTCGTAGAATCGACTCGATTTGCGTAGACCACGAGATCAAAAAAACTTTCCGAAAACGTTCCTTCTTTGATCGCAACGCCCGGTTTCGTGGCGCCGATCTGCGTGATCAACATCTCGAATTGACGGTTGCCCCAAGGAGCGATGTGAAACGAAGTCTGCAAAGATAGAATGCCGACCAAAATACTCAAGATGACGGCCGGGAACACGATCGAACTCATACTGAGCCCAATCGCCCGAAACGCCACAATCTCCGAATCAGCGCTCAGGCGACTGTAAGTCAGCAACACGGTAAAGAGCAGACTCATCGGAAAGAGAATCGGCAAAAAGCTCATGGAAAGATAACTCATCATTAAACCAACGGTCGTGATTTTCACGCCGTGGCTGATGACCATCTCGGTCAGGCGAAGTGCCTGAAGACTGAGTAAGATAAACACGAACACGAGAACGCCGAGAAGAAACGTCGGGATCATTTCTCCAAGCACGTAACGGATCATCAAGAAGGCGCGCATCATGCTCTCAACTCTTCAATTCGTGACCGATTTTCTTTGAATCGGTATATCAATTCCGTCAGTCTGCTCGACGGTCATTGACCAACCGATAAGGACGGTATTCGCCGATCCGGTGCTTGAAGGTTTTCTCGAAAACGTCGCTCGCTAAAAGATTGAGATCTTTGAACGTCCAATCGCCAAGGCGGCGCTTGAAGTCGAACTTCCAATCCTGGGCTTCGACCAGCTCACGCATGACGGCGGGATGGCTGCCTTCGAACTTTCTCAAGCCGTACTGACGATCATACTGGAAATCGTCAAACTCGTTATCCCTTTTGTTCCCGTGCCACCAACGATTCAAAAGTTTGCTTTTTTGGCCCATGACTTTCGGCGGTTTCACCCAGCCGTAGTGGAAAATTCGGCCCCCGGCCGCGGCTACCGTAGGCTTCTCGCCGCCGACGCGAAAACCTTGCGCGTCGTTGAAGCTGCGAATGCCCGTGCTTTTGCGCACGATGCGCACTTCGTTGCGGTACCACTTTCGATTGGTCGCGATCGTCTCGTAACTTCCGTAGAAGTGGATGTACTTAAAAAGTAGACCCTGCACGCGAGGATCTTTTTCGTGAGTCTCCATCGCCTTCCAGATCGCCGGCAAATCGGCCTCATGCACGACTTCGTCGGCTTGGATGTAGAAGCACCAGTCGTGGTTACACCGGTCCAAAGCCTCGTTCGTTTTTTCGCTGAGGATCAATCCACCTTTGGTTTTTTGCGTATCCCAGTAGGAATCGAAGACACGAATCTTCGGATCGTTCAATCCGAGGATCATCTCTTTTGTTTGATCGTCGCTTTGGCCAATGCCGATGACGAATTCATCCACCAACGGCAAAATACTTTTGATGCTTTGAAGAACCGGGTATCCCATGAGGATCCCGTTTCGAATCACGGTGAAGCCACTTACTTTCATTCGATTCTTGTATCAACGGCCCCGACCCCGCGCAAGGTGATCCTCGGGCCTGTCTCGAATGGCGAACGGTCTTGTTCGATTTCGTCCAATTGATTCTCGGCTCGAACCCGCTATGATTGGAAGGGGCCCGTTTGCGCGGGACGTTTTTATTTCGAGGTTGGATTCAAGGGGAGCAGCACGGCGGCATGCGCAAGATCATGTTGGTGATCGAAGATTACACCGATCTCATCGCGCTCGAGAATCTCTTGCGGCGCGTGGGATTCGACGTTTTGTCGCTCGGCAAGGACATTCTCGTCAACGATGCGCTCTTGAGATTTCAACCCGACATCGTCATCGCCACATCAAAAGGCCGCGTTGTCGACGGATTGCGCGTGGCCGCACGCGTGAAAAAACAAACTCCAGCTCCTCGTGTGGCACTTACCTACGCCCTAGGCAATGCGCCGACACTGACGAGTGAAGGCCAGACCTTGGTCGACGCGATGGTCGTGCTCCCCATTCAGTCAGCCTCGTTTTTGAAAGTCATGAGTCAGCTTGCGGGGATCGATGCTTCTTCGCTTCTCGCAAAGTACGAAAAGATCAGCACCGTGCGTCCGCAAGAAGAAGAGCTCATGCACGTCACCGGTGAGGCACCTGCTCCCGTCGAGAGCCGTTTCGTTCGCAACACGCCGGTCGAGACGACCGCGCCCTCAGTCCTTGACGAAGATCCTTGGGCCAAGAGCGAAGAAGAGTGGGATCCCACCAAGAAACCAGGTCAAGCCTCCACGACGCGCTCGATCCGTTCGGATCGCTACGATCGTTTCTTAAACACGATGGAAGAAGAGAAGTTCGATAACGTTCTTCCGCGTGAAAAAGCAGCAGCGGCCATGCGCGAGCTCAAGAAAGCGGCTGAAAAAGATAAAGACAAGCTTGAGGAGTTGGATCGCGAACGCCGTGAGTTCGTGAAAGTTCTTTTCGAAGATGAGGCCTCAAGGGGTAAGACGAAAAAATAAGGGCGCTCGCGGCGCCCTCGGTCTCGAAGCGAATTTTCATCGCGGATCATTTTTTCTTTTTAAAGAGCAATCCCACCACGTCTTTGAGATCACCTTTCAACAAATCCACGGGCTTATTGGCTGCAGCGGCGAGGGTGTTCAACTCACGTCGGGCATCGATGAAGTCGGGAGCATCGCTGATCACGTGCTCAAAGCTCTTGCGAGCGCCGTCGATATCGCCGCCGATCTTCATATGGAGTCCGCGAACGAAGAAGAACAGAGCATTATGCCGTTCTTCGGGCGGAATTTTTGAAATTTCGTCCTTCACCCACTGGTGCACGCGCAGATCGCGATCGGCACCGGCCACTTTCATCCGCGCCCACATGTAGAGAAGACGCATCTCCGTGGTAGGAGGCGCAAGTTTGATGGCTTCTTCGAGAAGATCGCGAGCTTTTGTGAAGTCACCTTTGGTGAGAAGGGGACGAGCCGTATCCGCCAGTTGCTCGGCCTGAAGTGAAGCTTGCGCCGAACCTTTTTCTAGTTCGATCAAGTAGTCTTCACGCAGCTTTTGATCCGTCAAAGTGGCGTAAGCTTTCGCGATGCGCTCAAACGCTTGTTTTGCGAGCTCGCGCACGTCTTTGGGTGCATCCTGGCTCATCTTGTCGGGGTGAAGCACCTTTGCCAGCTCGTGATAGGAGCGTTTGATTTCCGACTCTTTGGCTTTCGAGTTCACGCCGAGGCGTTCGAAATGGTTTTGTTCATCGAGAGCCGCGACAAGTTTCTTGAGTCGTTCGCGCTGGGCATCGTAGTCGGACTTTGAGTTCGGTTCACCGAAGCGAATCATGCGGCTGACGACGAGCGCGTGCATGGCGCGGAAGAAATCGTCTTCCTGATTCGACATTTTCGCGGCGGCCTGCTCAAGCGTTTCGGATTCCAAAAGGAAGTTTAGGACATTCGGCACTCGTTGCACCACGGGGATCGTGAGGCTTCGGTGGTGCGGGCTGAAATCAGGTCCTTTGCGGAAATTGTGGCGCATCCAAGGCGTGTAGAACGACTTCAGCCACTGAACCGAAATTTTAGAGTTGATCCATTCGTTGAGCAGATCTGTAAAAGCAGTGCGATCGGTATGCGCGTTGATGCGCATGTCGTCGATTTCGATGAAGTTTACTTTCACGGATGTATTGTTGATCGATTTGCTTAAGCGCAGACCTTGCTGTTCTTCCATCACGACTTCGATCGCGTGGGGACTGAGGAGGTTGGCTTCAACCAAACGCTCGCCGAGTTTTTTGGATTTCCCTGCGTCCGCCATGACTTCATCGAGTTCAGCTTGCGAGATGAAACCATTTTCGACCATCAAGACGCCGAAGTAAGATTTCAAATCCTCTTGATAGACTTGAACGATCTCTCCGTTGAGGAAGCCCACGCCGCAAACGTCTCCATCAGCCGAGATGATGTTGAGGTGACCGCTCACTTTCGGGTACATCAACAAACTATAAACCCACGGCAGCTCGAAGCCATGGACCATGTCCATTTCATCAACGGCGCGCATGCGCTCTTTCGGGGAGATGTCGTGTTTAGCCATCATGGACCACATCGGCGCGATCGGCACGTCGAGGAGATCTTTGATGTGCGTCTCGACTTCCGCGATGAAATGATCGAGATCGAAAGGTTTCGTCAGAAAGGCCACCGCACCCGTGGATTGGAGGGCGTCGCGGACGAAAATTTTGTCTTTGTAGATCCCGCTCATCAGCAGGATGACCATCGATTCCGAAACTTCGCTTTTGAGTTTCTTTGCGAGGTCGCGTCCGTTCATCTTCGGGAGCATGCAGTCGATGATCGCGACTTGATAGTTTTGGAACTTCGCCGTCGAAAGCGCTTCGTCAGGTTTCGCCGCATGTGCGACTTTATAGCCCGCGCGTCTGAGCGCCTCGGCCATAGCCTTTCCCAGAGTGGGATCGTCGTCGACAATGAGTATGTTCAGTTCCTCTTTCTGCATCGCTTTCCTATCGGCATGAAGCAAAGCGCTATTGAATGAATTCCGACCAGATGATGCGCTTCGTTGAGCGCAACTGGACCTTCTGTTAGGCTGGAGAGCGGGGTGAGGTTCGCGTCGACAAATCCGCCGCCCTAAGTTAAGACCTTGGGCTAGCCCTGAGAGGCTACGCAAAGTCATAGGGAAAGCTATTCGGAAAGTCATAAGGAGACTGAATGGGAACGCACACGCAAGCCACGACCGATACGAACTTCGAAACCGACGTCTTGAAATCAGACACGCCGGTTCTGGTCGACTTTTGGGCAGAGTGGTGCGGACCCTGCCGCGCGCTTGCTCCGAAACTGGAAGAGATCGCCGCTGAGTTCGGCGGAAAACTCAAAGTCATGAAAGTCGATATCGATACGAATCCTGATTCGCCCACAACTTACGGCGTTCGCGGCGTTCCGACTTTGATTCTTTTCAAAAACGGTAAGCAGGTGGACCAGATCGTCGGCAACCATCCTAAAGAAAACATCGTCGCGGTCTTGAAGAAGCACGTTTAAACTTCTTGCCTCCAAAACTTGGAGCGCGAACTTGTCACCGGCGTCGACTTCTTCGACGCCGGACTCATCGCCAAACCTACTTGGTTTGTCTATCAGCTGGCTAAGAATTTGAAACAGCACGTGCGCACCGGAATCACGATTTCGGGAGGAGCGCGCGATGAAATCAATGAAGACAAAAATTTGTTTCCTCACGGTAGCCGCGACCGTGGCGGTCACGACGGTGCTCACGCCGCAGCCGGCGCGCGCCGACTTCTGGGATTTCATTTTTGGTCCCGAAGAACAATCGCCTCCACCGAAGCCCGCAAAAAAACCAGTTAAGAAGCCCGCAAAACAACCAGTGAAGATGCCTGAGGCGCAAGGCTACCCGGACGACTACGATCCTCGCTACGACGACCCCTATTATGATCAGTACGAGCGGGAAGGCGAGGGCTACGACGAAACAGAACCTGCACCCCAGCCTCAACTGGGGAAAGAGCTGACAGCGGTTGAAGAATTCCGTCGTCAGCCAAAGGCTGATATGGCCATGTACATTACGCGTCCGACCTGGACGGATAAAGACGAAGAAGACTTCGGTAAATTCGTGGCGCAACTGGGGCGCGCGATTCAGGCGAAAAAATGTAACACCGTAAAAAAATGCATGAAGAGCGAAGAAGCGAACATGTTCGCTTCCGATGATCCGCCTGGAGTTATTCTCTATTCCGATTGCGCGGATTTTCCGTACTTCTTGCGAGCGTACTTCGCTTACCACCGTGGCCTACCGATGGAGTTTGTGGACGACATCACGCTCAACAAGGCACCGTACTCGTCGGAAGCCAATCGCGAAGGTGATCTCGTCAACGCGCGTTTGGATAACTCTCCCTACGGCAACCGTGTTGAAAGTCGCGGCGGCTCAACGCTCGTGAAAGGACCTGGCTACGAGCGCAACTTCTTAGAATATCTCGAAGCGATTCTCGATACCGTGTCGACCCGCACGCTTCGCGTAGGACCTCTCAGCCCGAAATACGATCTGTCTGATTTTTATCCCGTGAAGCTCGATCGCGACGGCATTCGCCAAGGCACGGTCGTTCATTCAACTGGGCACGCGTACGTTGTTTTCGATGTCGATAAAAAGGGAACCGTGCACATGATCGACGCGCATCCCGATGGTTCGGTTTCAAAAAAAGAAATCAAAGCCGCCACTCTCGATCGGTCGCGTCCTGATCACGGGCTCGGATTTTTTCGCTTCCGTCCGCTAACGGTGACGGGCGCGAAGAAATCGGCCGACGGCGCCCTCTACGGCGGAAAGATCAGTGCAACAACCGATGCTGAACTTTTCAAAGCGGGCAAGTGGTCCGTGGAGCAGTGGTTCGGTCCGGGCTCATCGATCGCACCTGGAACTCAGGTGGATCCCACCGCATGGAAAGACGGATTCAAAAAACAAAACTTCTTTGATTACTTGGCGGGATCGCTCCGGCAATCGGGGACAACCGTCTCTCCTGACGAAGAAGTCGCTGATCAGATGCAGTCCTTGTGCACGGAGTTCCAGCAACGCGTGGAAGACGTCGACGTTGCGCTCACGAAAAAGCACAACCTCAATTTGAAGCCGCATCCCGCGACCCTTCCGCAGAACATCTATTCGGCGACCCAGCCGTGGGAAGACACTTCAACGCCCAGCCGAGATGGAAGAATGAAAGCTGCGGTTGAAGACATCATCAAGGTCGCGGTCTCGAAATACCGCGAGGCGAAGAAAGGTGTCAAAGGCGTCAAGTTCGAGGGTAGCTCGGAAGATTACGTGAAGGCTCTTCGCAAGCGTCTTACGGACATCGATAAATCGTGCAAGATTGCTTACACGAACTCAGTCGGGAAAAAAGTTTCGCTCTCCTTCCAGCAAGTGATTTCGCGATTGAACCGGCTAAGCTTTGATCCCTATCACTGCGCGGAAAAGCGCTGGGGTGCCTCGGGTAAAGAGCTTGAGAGCTGCAAAGACACCGATAAAGGACATGCTTGGTACAAGGCGCAGTTACCGATGCGGAACACGGTCGGAAAGCTCACGGCAGCTGAGCGTCTCATCATTCGCAGTGATCGTCCTATTACGCTAGAGATGTTGGCCGATGCTTCCTTGATCGATCAACCCGAAGAGAGTCCGGTCAATCTTGGCACGGTTCGCGCGCCGATCATGGATCTTGATAAGAATTTTTCGAGCCCGAAATTCCTCGAGCTTTTGAAATAAAAAAAGCCGGCTTTCGAAGCCGGCTTTTTTCTTCCTGATTTTTTAGAACATGTGTTTGCGGTAGGAGACGCTCGAGACCAAGCCAAGAGCGACCATCGTGGTCAGCATGTTCGATCCCCCGTACGACAAAAGTGGCAGGGGGATACCGACAATGGGCAGAAGGCCTATCACCATCGCGATGTTGATGAAGTGATGCCAGAACAACGTCGCCATGATGCCGACAACTAAGATGGCACCTGCCTTATCTCGCGCTTGCGACGCGATCCGAACTCCGAGCATGAAGAGGGTAGCGAAGAGACCAATCGTCGTAACACTTCCGATGAATCCGTGCTCTTCGCTCAGGACGGAGTAGATAAAGTCAGTGTGGCG
>SXGS01263972.1_pt1 | contig 37453 bp, 35 predicted proteins | sample 3174681 | NCBI WGS metagenome assembly SXGS01 (sample SAMN11356861, study PRJNA531348) | freshwater metagenome | isolation source: freshwater sample F1-80 | place: China: Fuxian Lake, Yuxi | collected 2017-12-25
CCGACACCCACAAACATTTCGACGAAATCCGAACCGCTGATGGTGAAGAAACTGGCATCGGCTTCGCCAGCGATGGCTTTGGCGAGCAGGGTCTTGCCAGTTCCGGGTGGTCCCACCATCAGGACACCTTTAGGGATCCTTCCACCCAGTTTTTGAAATTTCTTAGGGTCGCGAAGAAACTCAACCAATTCCGCCACTTCGTCCTTGGCTTCCTCCACACCGGCCACGTCCTTGAAGGTGGTCTTGTTACGTTCCTTCGAGAGCAGGCGGGCTTTGCTCTTGCCAAAACTAAGCGCACCTTTTCCCGCCGCCTTCAACTGGCGCAGAAATAGGAACCAGATAGACCCGGCAATCAGGGCGAACATCAAGACCGGGTACAACAGCTGCAACAAAAGTGCGTTAGGGGCATCGGATTCAAACTTGCCGGTGTCCTGAAGCTCGTCGAGTCGCTTGTCGGAGAGATGGGTCCGGAGAATGAAAGGCGTTTCGGAGTCTTTAACTTCGGCGCCTTCTTTTTTGTAAATGCCTTTGATCTCTTTGAGATCCGGCGAGGAGGCGCTGGTTCGGATGGTCGCTTTAATGAGGCGCCCCTTCTCAATGAGGTCTTCCAGTTCGGAAACAGTGGTGAGGACAGTCGCCTGCACCATATGTCCCCGGATAGGACCTACCATCATCAGCACCGGGATACAAAGCAGGATCAGTAGCCAGACGATCCACGTCCGAGTCGGCAGCTTCGGATCACCTGGTCCCTCCCGGCGGTTACGTTCAAGATTGTCTTCAGCCATTGATAGCTCCGCCAGAGCGTAGCAGTGGGTCGGCCCGGTGCAAGGAGGGAGTACTTGAGATGTGGGATACTCCAGGCCAGACATGGCCAGGACCCCTTTTCAACCACCCCAGGAGTGTCCATCCCATTGGATCACTCGGTTCAAAAAGGAAACCACATCGGCTGCAAACGTCTGGAACAATACTTCGCCCTTTTCGGCCGAAGCCAATTGGGGTGAGCCAATATGGCCCGGCACCGTCCGGTCCTTCGTCGTCCAACCTCGGGCGGCCGGCGCAAACGGATCGTCGGCCGATATGGTGGTCAAACCAGCCAACGACCCGACTAAATGGGGGGCGATCCGCAAAACCATGGACGTTTCCCACTCGCAGGCGTGCCCCATTTCTCGTTGTTGTAGAGCCGTTTCGCGTTCCCAAGGTCGACCTCCCAGGTTCCAATAAGTGGCGAATAGCAGCAACAGATCCGAACGGTGGCGATAACGTTGACGGACTTCAAATACTGCCTGTTTTCCTGGCACATCGTTACCTCCGTGTCCATTAATGAACACGAGACGCTTAAATCCATGCTGGATGTAGTTATCCATCAAGCCACCTAACAAATCGAGGTAGGTTCGCGGCGGGCACGACAACGTTCCGGGAAAATCAAGGTGATGGTCCGAGTTGCCAAGCCACAGGAGAGGCGCCACAAGAACTTGGTCTCCTAGACGCTCGGTGGCGCGGCACACCACTTCCCCGCACAATAGGCTGTCGGTAAACACCGGCATGTGATGCCCGTGCTGTTCCAGCGCCGCCACGGGAAAGATGACTGGCGTGTTCTTGTTGAGCGCGGCCACCTCAGGCCATCGTAGGTCGGTCAGTTGCATGGAAGTCCTGGACCTGATCCAACTGCGAAATCGGTATCGACGGAACCAAAAAGCGTCAGAAATTGTCGAATTACCCCGAGTTGGTGGCGGAACTCTGTCGAACACCCCCGATAACACGCTGGTTTCGGCTTGCCCGAGTCCACCCCTGCTTTCCATCGTCCTCCCGCCATGCTCGATATTAAACTGCTGCGCGAACGTCCGGACTTTGTCCGCGAACGGCTGTCGACACGCCACGCTGGGGATGAGATTAAAGTGGGGGAGGTCCTGGCCTTGGACGACCAGCGTCGGGCGCTGCTCGCCGAGGCAGAGACTCTGAAAGCTGTCCGCAATCGTGCCTCCAAGGAAATCGGGGATTTGATGCGCCAGAAACTCTCCGCCGAAGCTGAAACCAAGAAGGTCGAGGTGCGAGAGGCTGGAGATCGCATCGCTGCCCTGGACCGTCAGGTCACGGAGATCGAGGCCAAGCGCGATGACATCCTTTTGCGCATTCCGAACCTTCCCCATGCGAGCGTGCCCAACGGTCGGGAAGCGGCGGACAATCCGGAGATCCGAGTCTATGGATCGAAGAAGGCTTTTGAATTCCAACCGAAGTCGCATGTCGAACTCTGCGAAAAACTCGCATTGGTTGACTTTGCACGCGGCGCCAAACTGAGCGGCAGCGGATTCCTCCTGTACAACGGATGGGGGGCTCGCCTCGAGCGAGCCTTGATCAATTTCCTGCTCGATCTCCACATCCAGTCGCACCAATACACCGAGGTTTCGCCTCCGTTCATCATTGGCGCCCACTGCATGGTGGGTGTCGGGCAGTTTCCAAAATTTATCGACCAAGCCTATGCCGTTCAAGAAGGGTTGGATCAGTCGACTCTCGGCAAACTGTACCTGCTGCCTACCGCTGAAGCGCCTGTTGCCAACATTCATCGAGAGGAAATCCTCGCTGAAAAGCAACTCCCCATCCGGTACGTCGCTTATTCCCCCTGCTTTCGAGCCGAAGCAGGGGCCGCTGGGCTCGGCACACGCGGCATGATCCGGGTCCACCAGTTTGATAAGGTCGAGCTGATCAAGATTGTTGCGCCTGAGACTGGTTATGACGAATTGGAAGCGATGGTGGCCAACGCCGAGGTAGTCCTTCAAACGCTCGGGCTGCACTACCGCGTGATCCATCTATGCACGGGCGACATGGGATTTGGTTCGGCCAAGACCTACGACATCGAGGTTTGGGCGCCTGGCCAGGGACAATACCTCGAAGTGTCGAGTTGCTCAAACTGCGAAGACTTCCAATCTCGTCGGATGAACATGCGTTACAAGACGGAATCCGGTGAGAATCGGTTCCCGCACATCCTTAACGGAAGCGGCACCGCATTGGCTCGACTCTTTGTCGCGCTGGTTGAAACCTATCAGCAGGCTGATGGCAGCATCGCGATACCCGGACCCCTTCAGCCGTACCTGCGAACAGAGGTGATCCGGCCGGGGAGTTGATCTTGGAGTCCGGACGTCCTCGGCCGCTTTCTTTCTCCCATAATTTTTACCCAGCGTTCCCCAAAAAGCGGCAGAGGGCTGCCGCGCGCTCAACGGTCACCGGGTCATTTGGATTTTGCCTTCACCGAGTTGGTCGAATTGGCCGGATCAAATTCTTGGGCGTGAGCGCGGATAAGTGGCATGCGCTGATTGACTTCATCGGCGGCTTTCAGGGCGTCTTCGGCGGTGCGAATCACTCGGGGCCTTAAGAAAACCAGCAATTCCACTTCACGAGTGGTCTTGTCCTTCTTCTTAAACGCCCATCCCAACCCTGGGATGCTTCCCAAAACTGGAACTTTCCGAACGGTGTCGGAGACTTGTTTCTGAATGATGCCTCCCAGGACCAAAGTTTGACCATTCTTGGCGGTCATGTCGGTCTTGAATGTCCGGGTATCCAGAATGGCGCCACCAAAGAGCGTTTGACCGGGTTGAATGGCGGACGATTCCACACGGATTTTGAGGGAAACGTCGCCGGTAACATTGATGTGTGGAATGACCTCCAAGATGATACCGACATCCTTGTATTTGAAGCTTTGGTTGAGACTGCCGACCTGGGTGTTCTGGCTTTGGTTGATGAAAGGCACCTGGGAACCGACGAACAATTTGCCGGCCTCATTGTCCTCGATATTCAGCTGGGGTTCGGCCAGGATGGAAGCAGCGGTATTACGTCGCAAGAACTGCACGAGCACGTCCATATTCACGGTGCTATCAATGACACCGGATCGGAGATTCGCGATGCTCGCCATCATTCCGGCCGCTCCGGCTTGATTCACTGCTGTCGGCCCACCAAAACCTTTGGTATAATTCCCCTTGGCACTGCCCATGATCGACCCGTCGTAGTCATCGGCCGTAAATGTTTTCGAGCCATCGGGCGACCAACGAACGCCCAATCGATCCATAAAATCGCTCGACACTTCCAGGATACGCGCTTCGATCAATACCTGCGCCGTGGGGACATCCAATTCCTCGATCAACTTCAACACCTGCGGCAAGAAGTGGACATTGGCGGCGATGAGCAACGAATTGCTGCGATGGTCCGGGACCACACGCACACGTCCGACTAGATCACTGACCAGTCGTCCCACGCTCTTGCTGTCGCTGCCGCGGGTGTTTTCCGGCTGGCCGCCAAGCCACGGAAAATAGACGTCTTCCTTGGTGTCCTTCTCGAGAGCCCCGCTGTTTTGAGTCTGGTCGAACGGTTGCTGTTCGGCGTTCTGCTGGGGCTGCGCTTGAGGATTCGGCTGATTGACCGGACGCAACGCCGGGGAACCACCCTTGGCGAACAGGATGTTCAGACTGTTGGCGACGGTGGATGACTTAGCGAATTTCAAATTGACCCGCAAGGTGCTCTCACCCGCAGAGGACGGCACATCCAACTGTTTCAACACCGCCTCAATGGCGGCGAGGCTCTCGTTGGAATTGGCCGTAATGATGATGGCGTTGGAGTAGGGTTCGCTCGTGATGCGCACCTTGCCATACAAACGACCTACGTTGCGGTCGGGTGTCTGCTCGGGCATTTCGTCATAAAAGTAATAATAGGGACGCTGGGTGTTCTTCTTGAGAAACAACTCATTGAGGACGTCCTCAATATCGACGGCACTCACGAATTTAAGGGGATAAATGCGCGGCGCGAGCGAGTCGCCGCCAACAGGTTCATCCAGTGCGGCGATCATTTTGCCGATGCCGTGCATTTCGGCGGGAGCCGCCTGGACAATCACGGTGTTGCGGCGACGATCCGCGACCACCGTCATTTTCTTACCGCTCTTGGAAGTGTTGCCAGAATCGAAGTAGAAATAGCGATAGGGCGAAGTGTTCTGCTCTTGATTGAGATCCTTTAACTGTTTGGCGACGTCTTCGGCATCAGCGTTTTTGAGTTGAAAGGTCTCAATATCTTCTCGAGGGCGTCCTCGGAATCCAGTGTGGCGACGATCTTTTCGAGAGCCTTGAAGTTGGCATCGCTTGAAAAGACGATCAACGAATTGGAACGGTCATTAGCGCTGACTTCAACCGGTTCGTTGGCTGACTTGCCACTGATCTTTTGATAGAGTGGCGTGATTTCCTTAACGAGGTCTTGGGCGCTCACATGCTTGAGCGGGATGATCCGAACGGCAAGATCGCCGGGTTGATCGGTGTCCAGCACCTTGATGAACTGGGCCGCCAGCGTGATGGTGTCGTTGTAGTCCGTGAGAATCAGCTGATTGCCGCGGTCATTGATGTCGATGACGGCCTTTTCCGACAACAGGCCCTTGATTTTGGCCCTCATTTCGTTGGCCGAGACGGATTTCAACTGGAAGATCTTCATCAACTTCTGGCGGCCAGCCGGGACATCATCGCGGGAGGCGTCGAGCAATTCTGGATTCATCTTGGGCTCCTTGCCTTCGGGCACGATAAAGATGGAATCTCTAGACTCGACGGCAGTGAACCCCTCCAAGGACAGGGCGCGATACACGAGATTGATGGCATCGCGCGGCGGGAGTTTCTTCGAACTGGTGATGGTGAGTTGACACTGGACCTGGGGATGTTTCACGACGCTTTTGCCGGTCGACTGCGACAACCACTGGATGACCATGTCCACGTTGGCGCCCTGAAAACTCACCTGGATTTCCTCATTGGGAGGGAGTGGTGCGGGCGTGGGCGGGACTCCCGGTCCTGTTGTGGGTTGCACAGCCGTGCCAGGTGGTGGCACCGGTGCTTGGGCATCGGCAGGATGGAGCGGCGAGTACCACAAGGCCGTGGCCAACAGCACCGGGCGGATTGCTCGGCCGTGGATTCGAGAGGGGGGATTTGGGAGCTTCATCGGGAGGAGTGTTTTACTTGGGAAGAAGGCTTTCTCCGCCAAAGCCGGCGAAGATGGTAAGTTCCACTTTTTGTCCGGCCTGTTCAATCAGCACGCGGTTGGTGCCAATGCGCAGCAAACGGATGCCATCGGCCTCCGCGCCTTCGCGCAGCAACTGGGTTTGGCCGCTGGGCGTGCGCAAGAAGGCGTCGCGACCTGCGATGCCAAGCAATGCCATTGGTGGCGGCCGCTGGATGGGTGCGAGCACTTCACTCTGAATAATCTTGTCGACACGCGACTGAAGCAACGGCGGCAAGGGCTTGGAAGGTGCGCCGCCGCCGGGGCCGCCTCGGCGCCCAGGAAATCCTGGTGGCATGCCGCCCACACTCGGTGGAGCTCCAGGTGGGCGCGGTACTGCAGTTGCCGACGGCGCGTTGGTGCCCGGTGAAACTGAAAGAGTCACGTTGGTATCAGGGGCTCGGTTCGTTCCCATCAACGCTTGGCTCGCTGCGCTGGCATTAGTGACCGCGACCAAGTTGGTGGAGCCTCCAGAGGGTGTCGCCGTGGCATTGGTCGCAACGCTCTTGCCCATGGCCGTCGTGTTCGAACCAGGCAGCGAAGTTGGCGGCGCATTGGTCACAGGCACCGGCGGTTCCCATTGCGGTGCTGAAGGGACTTGCAGTCTCGCCAGTGGGTCGCGACGCCACATCAGACGAGACAATTGGAAGACCACGATTCCCGCGAGTACCAAGCAAAGCAATCGGAATCCTTTTTCCATTCGATCAGCCACGGGGTACCTCCAATTCGGCCCATTGTTCAAAATTGAGCAAGATCAGTCCTAGGCGCAATTTGATCATGCCAGGACGCGTGGGTTCAGACGTAAATTGCAAGCCGTCGATCACCAGCGGAAATCCGAGGCCTCGCAGTCGATGCAGAAAACCCAAAAGTGCAGGAACCTGGCCATTGGCCTCCAGTTGGATGGTTCCCAGTTCGCGTTCGGCGGCGCGTGCAAGTGTTTCGCGAATCGGCCCGAGTTGAACACCGCCCTGCATCGCCGATTGCTGAAGTGCGGCACTCGCCTGCGCCACCAGAGTCGTTCGGTTCAATTTCGACGGATCCATCTGGTGGGCTTCCATCAGACGCTGGAGTCGAATGGCTCTCGATTCATACAGCTCGAGTTTCACTCGCAGGTCCGTCGCCTCGCGTTGCAGACGCACATAGGCCTCGCGACGCTGGTTCAGCGTGCTGAATCCACGCCAACCGACGAACAACGCGAGATAAACCACCAGACCAATGGACGCGAATTTCAGCGTCCTCCGATCTCGATCCGTCAGTTTTGGAAATGTCATGGGGAAATGGTTCTGAGTTGCGTGGCATTGGTCTGGATCGACCCAGCGTTGACCGGCGGTGCCGAGGTCACTGCCGATGTCGAATTGGTCGACGGCGCCGGCATGGCATTCGTCGCACCCAATTTCGACGGCGACGCCGGGGTATTGGTCATGGCTGGCGGATCCAAGATGAGTGTTTCACGCGCCACCACGTCCTTCCACTGGGCCGTCATGCGAAAATTGATCCGCTGGCGATCGGGTGTTGGAGACTGATCCTCCATCACAACTCGCGAAAAAAAGCCCGAGTTGACCAGTTTCAAGCGAAAGTCTCCGACTTGCGTGAGGTCGCGGAGGAAACCGCCGATGGACACCTCGCCCTGTCGATTGAGGTTCAGCGTTTCAATGCGTGCCCCTTGTGGAGCCGACTGCGCAATGACCAATAAGGCATCGAGATGGGGTGCTTTGTTTTGGTCCAGATAACGAAGGAAACTGAGTTTGCGATCAATGATTCCCAGCTGAGGTTCACCCGATTTGAGCACTTGGATTCGCTGGCTGAGGCGAGGTTGATGCCAAAGTGCTTCCGCATATGGAATGGCAAGCGCCAGGGACAACAAGACGGCGGCACCAACCAGCCATTTCTTCGGAGGGAACTCCAACCGTTGTCGAACAGGAACAGTCGGTTCGTGTGAAAGGGAGATCCTCGGCAAAGGACCCAGAGGCGATGTGGACGTTCCATTCCAAATCGAGCACCCAAAGTTAGCCGCCGTTCTTCCTGCGCCTGATTCGAACTGGAGTGGTCGGCAAGCTTCGAAAGCTCGATGGGTCATAGAAAAAACCTGCGCCACTCGGTCGCGGAGATGGATCGGACCCGAAACCCAAAGCGGCACAGAGCGGGCACTTTCGGGGATCCGCTTTAAAATTTCTTGAGCCAAACGTTGGAATCCGTCCTCGACCGACACGGGCAAGGATTCAGACCCTGCGAGCGAGCCGACAATCGGGGCGGCCATCGCTGTCTCGTGAGTACGGCCCCGGTCTTGGATCGATCCGATCCAAGTTTCAGCACCCACCGGCAGTGAACGGATCGTGGGCGTTCCCTCAGCATCGACATGGAGCAGCTCCGACTGACGTGCGTCGATTTCCAGCAGCATCACGGGGCGGTTCCCATTCGGGATCAAAGCCAGCCGATCGAGAGCCCCGATAGTAAACCGCGGATCGGGGTCGATCGCCGCGAACAACGACCGATAGGGCCCAAGCAACTCCTTCTTGATTGCCCCCACCAGGACCTCGAGTTTGCCGTGGGTTTCCTGGGCTTGGCGGACGGATACGGGTGACGACAAGTGGCACCAACCCCAGGCGAGTTGCTCAGGCGCCACGGGAAACTCTGTCTCGATTTGAAGGCCAAGCAAGCGAGTCAAATCGGGATCCGGTGCGGCGGGGATCGAAAGCCTTCTGAAGACGACACCCCGCGAACCAATAGCGCAACAAACCCGCGGTGTGATGGTGGTGGCGCCCCTGGGGACCAACTCGCCGAGCGCTTTAGCGGCGCGATCTATGGAGGACTGTGTGAATCGACCATCCGGTTCACGCTCCAGCGGAATGTCGATGCCTACAGGTCCAAACCAAGCATGAAGACTGGTCGGTCGAACCTCGGCGAAGAGGGATTGTGGGGTGTTGGATCCGATCCATTTCATAAGTCATCTTCGCGGTAAGCCAGGGTGGTGACTCGTTGCAAGGCGACATGCACAACGGCCTGGATGCGCTGTGTCACGCCATCGATCCCGACGCGTCCTTCACTCAGAATTCGAAACGTCTCCGCCCGCGTCGTGAACCTCGGTGCCAGCTGCTTTACCAATTCCCGGTTGAAGCCAGCGACCCCGAGCAAATCCGCAACCGATTGGAAATAACCATTGGCCCGACGGTGCGAGATCACGGCTTCGGCGAGTGTCCGATCCATGCCCGGCAAACACTGGAGCACTTCCACACTCGCCGTGTTCGCGTTGACCAGTCCGGTGAGCTCTGTGCCCTCTTCGATCGTCAGCCGATCCGCGATATCCTTGAGCAAGGTTTCATTGATCAACGTGGGACCCGACGCCTGCCCAACTCCGGGAACATTCCGCCCCTGTTGACCCTTACGCACATCCAAGAGATCGATCACCGTTTGAAACCGGTTGCGTTCGCGATGCGCCACGATAGCTCGAGCGATATCCGTGGTGATGCCCTGAATACCGGTCAATTGCCCGACATCCGCCGTTTGAATGGGGATGCGCGCAACACCCGAAGCATCGACGTTCTCCACCTTGGAATGGGCCGTGAGCCAGCGCGCCCAACCTTCTTCACTTGAGAGTTCAGATCCAACGCTGGATGAGCCGGCAGAAGTCCGTCCGACAGGCGCCCCATCCGTCACAGGTTTGGGATCACCCAACAGCAGATCGCTGGTAATGCCTCGAACCATCAGCAGCTCACGTAGCGTTTGAAAGGAGGCGTTGCGCGGCAGGTAAGGAGGTTGTAGCGACGTGTAATACGGGGCTTCGGCGCCGCCGGGCGAAACGGCATTATCGCCATCGCGCCAATCCACGATCGCCGCCGCAACATCCGGAGTCAGCCCCACGATTTTACCGAGCTCCGCAGCCTCCACCGTATTGATATTCAGCCGGCTTCCTTCATCCAGGACTCCATACATCATGGCTTGCGCTTCGTCCGAACTGGGAGGTCGAATGATCCGAAATTGACCTCTACCCAGGGGAACGTCCCGAAAATGCGCGGGCGCATCGTAAAGGCCGGCCGCGTGATGAACTCCAGATCGGCTGCGGGTGAGTGCATCATTGAGGAGCAAGGCCTTGGCTTTTTCGATTCCAGCGATGGCCAAATAATGCGCCTGGATCTTGTCGGCCTGCTGACGGGCAATGCGGAGATCGAGGCGAGTGGTATGGAGCAAGCCGACCACCATGACCGCGAGCAACGCGACGCACCAAAGCACCCCTACGAGCACTGAAGCGCGCCATCGAGACCGCAAGTTCTTTCGTGGATTGGCCGCGAGCATGCGCTAGTTGCCCCCCCCCCTTGAAGCGCCCGGTTGTGGAGCACTCGTCGGCGGAGCGGCAGGTGCCGGCGAGGTGTTCGCCCGTACGGGAATCGGGAGGTAGACGATGGTTTGAATTGTCTGTTCTGGGAGGTTGTCCGACCCAAACGAGAGAGTGATTCGAACCGCGTCAGGCAGGCCGTTGGCGTTGGGCTTGGGTGTCGCAACTTCCGATTTCAAGGACCCAGCCTGGGGATCTCCCCATGATTCATACCAATCAAAGCCATCGTAGTATTCCAATTGAAGTCCCGTCACGCCACTCGCGATTTCTTCGCGTTGCCCTCCCGACAGCGGGTCAATGGCGAGTGTGGGATTGCGACGGCGCCAGAGGACAAAGCCGGACCGGCTCGGATCCTTTTCTAGGAAGATACTCTGCTCGCAGAAGTCTCCTTCGCCGGGTCGCTTTGGAGTGTAATGATGAGTGGCAAAATCGAGGTTATCTGCGGGAGTCGACCCAATATACCGGCGCACCCCCAAAAACGCCGCGCCTTTTGGCAACGCGCAGGCGCCGCGCAGATCCGCACTGAGAAGGCGCAGCGCGACCCGCGCATTCTGCAAGACATCCGTTCGTGGTTCGATCAACTTCTGGGTGGAGAATCCAGCGTTCAAGCAAGCGTAGGCGGCCGAGAGAACGATGGCCATCAACGCCACGCTGATAACCAGTTCAATGAGGGTAAAGCCGCTATGTCGGCTCTGTGCGTTCATCGACGCTCCTTTCGGGATCGTTCGCGCGACGAGGAGCTCCTTGAGTTCTCCACACGGTTGGTGGTCGAACTTGTCGGCGGATCGAACAAGAGGGTTCGGAGTTCCAGAATGGAGGTTCGAGCTGAATCGTGGCGCACCTCCACCACAACCTCGAACAATCCTTCAGTGGAGGTGGGGCTTACGGTTTGGGTCCATTGATAGCTAGAAAGAGTTCCACCTCCTTTGCCTTCGCTGACGCCCTCCTGGATCCAGCCATCGGCACGCAAGAGCTCAATCTGACCGGCAGCCAAGTAGGAGGCCGTTGTTAACTGTTCCGAGTCCTTGCTCGAACGAAGTGCCGTCACGATTCCCTGAACCAAACCGACGATTGCCACACTCAACAACGCGGCCGCCACGAGCACTTCCACGAGCGAAAACCCGCTTGGGTGCTTGCGAGAACTCATGGACGTTTCGCCTCCATGAGTCGCACTCGACCGGTGACCGGGTTGATGCGCAAGGCAAGGCGCACGCCGGCCCGATCTTCCAGGGTCAGTTCAGCCGCATCCGCTGTGCCGTCGGGGAAAAACTGAATTGTGTCCGGTGGACTCCCCAGCGTCGGGCGGGAAGGAATGCCGTTTTTGGCGCCGGAGTCTGTACCGGAGCCTGGAGCAACTGGCTCGGTGTCTGCGGCACGGAGATCCCAACGAACCCGGGAATCAATCCGACCACGGCTCGCCGAGCTGTCCCGCACGGGTTCAAAACGTGGGCGACGCGCATCCCCACCGGCCCTCTGTTCCAACACATATTGCCCGGCAGCGCGGTCCAATCGAATGCGATGAGTCTGATTCAAGGAGACCGACCGGCTGCTCGCCAGGGAAAAGGCATCGATGAACTGGCGGGTCGATGCGCGAAGGATGGCGTCTTCGAAACTCCCCCGCATCTCCGGCACAATAACAGCGGACAACAGCGCGATGAGCATCAGGACGACCATGAGCTCCATGAGCGTGAAGGCTTGCCGCCAGCGTCGATGTGAGCAGGAAACGATCATGGACTTACCAGTTGCCAATGTCGGCGCCAGGGCCTTCACCGCCTTCAGTTCCATCCGCCCCACGCGACCACAAGTCAAACCCGGTCGCATGGTGCGCTCCGGGACGTTTATACTGGTAGGGGTTCCCCCAGGGATCCGGTCGCAACTGCTTGACGTAAGGTCCACGCCACTTCTTGTCGTCGCCGGCGGGAGCCTCCACCAGTACCTTTAAGCCCTCATCCGTGCTCGGATACCGATCCATGTGGACATAATATCGTTCGAGAGCGGATTCCAATTCGGCGACATGAGATTTAGCGGCGCTGATCTTGGCGTCGGCAGTGGTGCCGACGAACTGGGGGATGATGGTGACGGCGAGCACGGCGAGGATCACCACCACGACCATGATTTCGATCAGGGTTAAACCCTCCCGTGTGCGGGATCGGCGTTCCATTGAATTGCGGGTTTGAGTCATAACGATTCGGGTTGGGAGGACAGAAGGTGGAAATTCAGCGCATAGGTTAGTGAATGCCGCGACTCATCTTAAAGATCGGCAGCAACAGTGCGATGACCATGAAACCGACAATGGCGCCAACGATCAGTATCAACGCGGGTGCGAGCAGTGAGATGAGCGTTTTGGTCCGGGCGCGCATCTGGCGTTCTTCAATGGTGGCGACCTTCAACAGCATTTCCGCCAATTTGCCGGTTTCTTCGCCAACGGCGATCATCTGAATGACGCTCTTAGGGAAGAGCCCAAACTGGCGCAGAGGTGTTGCGAGGGAAGAACCGCCCCGCGTTTGTTCGGCCACCTGCGCCACTTGCCGTGCAAGAATCTGGTTTCCCATGGTGGCCTCCACAATCTTTAGAGACGGCAAGAGCGAGACACCGCTCTTGACCAGGATACCGAGTGTGTGTGCGAAACGACCCAACGCGGCGGATCGTAACATGGATCCCACCATGGGTATCTTGAGTTTCCAGCGATCCACAGTTTCCGCGCCGCGCGGGCTTCCCACGTAAGCCCGCCAAGCCGGGATGGTTCCGCCAGCGATGAGTAGCATCACCCACCAATACTGGTTTAAGAATCCGCTCACCCGGAGCAGAATCAGGGTGGGCAGCGGCAGGACATTCAACATCTCCTGGAGCATAGAAAACAAACGTGGCAGGACGACGGTCAGGAGGATCGCCACAGTAACCACACCAAAACCGAGGACGAAGACCGGATAGGCGATCGCCGAGACCACTTCGCTGCGGACTTCTTCCTCGTGTTCCAGAAGATCGGCGAGATCCAACATGACCGATGGCAATGCTCCGGCTTCCTCACCCACGCGCACCATGCTGATATAGAGCGGCCCAAAGCACTTCGGATGCTTGGTGAGGGCGCCGGAAAAGGAAATGCCGGACCGCACTGCAATGGACAATTCCTGGAGAAGTTCACGCAGGGCTGGAACTTCTTCCTCGTCGCCCAATCCCTCCAAGGCTTGTGGAATCGGAATTGAAGCCCCCAATAGCGCTGCCATCTGGCGGGTGAAGGCGGTGACCTGTTTGCGAGAAATACTGCGCGAAATCGACCAGGTTTGGGCGGCAGGCTTGGCCGGAGCTTCGACCGACCCCGATGCCAACGGCGGCAGCGCCGAATTTGAAGCGCGGCCATTGGTTAAAACCGGGTCCAAGTGGGATGGATAAAGCCCCCGTCGACCCAACAATTGAAGTGCACTGCGACGGTCCTCCGCTTCGATTTCGCCGCTCACAGCGTCACCTTGACCGGTCCTTGCCTGGTATTTGAACGCGGTCATTCCTGAGAGTCGCTGGCGCAGACCCGCACGATCTCCTCGAGCGTCGTCTGGCCTCGTGTCGCCTTGCGGAGCGCGTCCTGTTGCATGGTGATCATGCTGCGTGAAACGACAGATTTCAGTTCGGCCGCGGAACGTTTGTTCAAAATCATTTCACGCATGGCTGCGTTTACCGCTAAGAGTTCAAAAATTCCCAGCCTCCCCCGATATCCACTGCGGCAATTGTCACATCCTGTTCCTTCAAAAAACTCCCCTTCCAATGGATGGCTGCTGAGAAGTTCCAATTTGGAGCGGACCGCTTCGGAAACGGGCGCGGGCCGCTTGCAATTGGGGCAGATCCGCCGAACCAAACGCTGAGCCAAAACGCCTTCAAGCGACGAGGAGATCAAAAAGGGCTCGATGCCCATGTCGATTAATCGAGTCACCGCACTTGGAGCGTCGTTGGTATGCAACGTACTAAATACCTGATGACCGGTCAGCGCCGCTCGAATCGCAATCTCGGCAGTCTCAGCGTCACGAATCTCACCGACCATGATTACATCGGGATCCTGTCGTAGGATCGCCCTCAGCCCGGTGGCGAAGGTGAACCCGCGACTGGGTCGGACGGGAATCTGAGAAACCCCAGCGAGTTCGTACTCCACCGGGTCTTCGATGGTGACGATCTTCTTCTCAGGCACATAAATTCCCTGTAGAATGGAGTATAATGTGGTGGTTTTGCCGCTGCCGGTCGGACCCGTGGCCAGGAATAGTCCATGCGGTTTTTCCACCAACCGTTCCAGCAACGCCGCCCGCTCCTCGTCCAGGCCCAGTTCCCGCGGGTTCAACAGCCGTTCGTCCTTCACTAACAATCGCATGACCACACTTTCACCGTGGATGTTCGGCATCGTGCCAACGCGGATATCCACTCGTGCACCTCGATGATTAATTTGGATATGGCCATCCTGGGGGATGAATCGCTCGGCGATGTTCATGTCCGCCATGATCTTGATACGCGATACCAGAGCCGCATGCAGGGGCTTCGGCGGTGGCGGCTTCTCCTGTAGCAATCCGTCAATCCGATAGCGCAATTGCAGGGAGTTCTCAAAAGGCAACAAATGGACATCACTCGCTCGCTCCCGCAAGGCGGTAGACAGGATTAGATTGACGAGGTTGACCACGGTGGGCTCATTCGCCATCACCTCAATGTCATGCAGATTCTTGGGGTCGACCAAACCATTGGGGCTCGAGTCGAAATCCTCAATCATCTTCTCAACCGTCACCTGGTAACACTCGGCAATTTTCTCCGCGATTTCATCGGTGTCGGCGACAAGTTCCTCCACCTCGAATCCACTTAATAGTCGGACATCGTCCAGCAACCGCTGATTGCCAGCGGTCGCGACGGCAATCAGCAGCGTTCCATCGCAGACCTCCAATGGAACGACCTGATTCCGTTGGACGAAGTCTGGCGGGAGGACTCGAAGTACCTCAGGAGCAGGCGTACGACGAATCAATGATGTGTCTTGAGTTATGGCCATCCTCGGCAATTGCAATAAATCATTTAGATGCCCTGTCGCACCCGTTTAGCCCACGAAAACGACCGCCAATAACCTGGGCATGCTGAGATTCAGTGCTACTAAAACAGCGCTCGACGCGAATCGTTTCGTTTAAAATTGCGTAAGGTAATTATTGACCAATGCCACACGAAATTTGTTCAGAGATCTTGAACGTTTCCTTGAATTCGTTGCTGGAAAGGACAAAGGCCGCGGACTTGCGTCCGCGGCCTTGACACTTGCACTGGGCTTCCAACCCAATTTGACGACGAAGCCGTCCTCCGGATTCCCGAACCTCAGGCGGCCGAGAAGGGGAAAGCGGCAGTCCCTGCCGCGCTCCAAAAAGGCGGTTCAGACGCCCTTTTCCAAAGCCTTAACCCCTTTATGGTAGGTGGTGTACACGAAAATGGGGATGTTGAGAGAGCCGAGCTGAGCTTTGAGAATCGGAGAGACCTCTTCCCAAGCCAAGCCTCCAACACCGGTAGCAAGGCGTGGGAGAGCCAAACTGCGGATCTTCTCAGCCGTCACCAGATGGTTCAATTCCCTGAGACAGTGATTGAGATTGGAATAGCTCGCACGCCCGGGCTTGGCGTGTTCACTGGGGGCTGGTTCCTGTGTGAACAGATTGATGATCCGCTTGCCATTGGCCCCTGCCCACACCCAAAGACCACCCGGCTTCGGATGGTTTGTGTGGAGGTAATGCCGGAAATCCTTGTATAAGGCAGGCCAATCCTGCCGGAGACTCAAGGCCAGACCTGAATCAAAGTGATCGTTAGGGGAAATGCCGTGAGCCAGCGCTTCCGCATTCGTAAGAAGAATATCGCCAGTAACTTCGTGAATCATACCGAAGGCAGGCTTGCAACTTCCGCCGATATCGGCCCCACGGAAATTGCACAAGACTGGACAATTTTAGGGCTACAGATTCGTCGTGAATGCGAGGGATTCGTCCAACCAGGTATCGGAACGTAGCACGGATTGTCGCTGGCGGAACGCGATCCGTTGCGCGCGGGATTGGGCCTTCCGGAAGAGCGAAGGACCCAGAAGCCACGTCGCCCCTTTCAGCACAGCCCCCACGGGTGGCGGCAGAAACCGCCGAATTAACTCATCGTCGGCACTGGCAAATTGTTGGGCTGTGCCGGCGTCTCCCTGTCTTGCGCTACGCCCAATGAGCTGTCGATCGACGCGTCCGCTCTCGTGGTGCTCGGTGGCAATCACGTGCAATCCCCCAACCTCAGCGATCCCATGGCCTAATTTAATGTCCGTACCACGCCCCGCCATGTTGGTGGCGATGGTGATGCGCCCATGTTCCCCGGCGAGAGCCACGATGCCGGCTTCCTCCGCCAGGCGGGTCGCATTCAACACGCGGGCGTCCAGGCCGGCTTTCTCGAGGCGATGCGCGAGCATCTCGCTGGACGAGACACTTCTAGTGCCCACGAGAATGGGACGTCCGGTGGCATGAATTTCGCGAATGGATTCCACGATGGCATTCCACTTGTCCTCCTCGCGCGAAAAGTAGCCGCTGGGCAACTGTTTTCGGATGCAGGGTTTGTTGGTTGGGACGCGGACAACTGGCAATCGATAGATGTGCCAAAACTCACTGGCAGCCTCCTTGGCGGTACCCGTCATGCCGCTCAATCGGTGGAAGCAGCGAAAGAACCGTTGGAAGCTCTGACGAGAAATCGTGTCGGTGGGGTCGGTAAGATCGACGCCCTCCTTGGCTTCAACCGCTTGGTGCAATCCCTGGCGCCAGCTGCGTTGAGGCATCGGGCGTCCGGTGAATTCGTCAACAATCACCACCTTCCCGTTGTCGATCACGTATTGTTTACCTCGCAAAAAAAATTCGCGGGCGGTTAACGCCTGCCGCAACAATTCATTGCGGCGATCCCGCCCCCGCCACAGGCCGCTCCGATTCTTACAACGCTCGGCAACCCGATCTTCGCCGGTGGGTGTCAATTCCACTTCACGGTGGCGAGTGTCCCTCCTGTAATCGACATCGAGCTGCAATTCGGCTGCAAGGGAATCGGCCTCCAAAGCAGCAATGCGCAAGGATTCGTTTTTGCGCGGAACACTGATGATCAACGGCGTCACCGCCTCGTCGATGAGGACGCTGTCCGCCTCGTCCACTATGGCCGTATGCAGACCGCGCAATACGAGGCGATCATTCTCCATCATCACCATCCGCGGAGTCAGCAGTTGTCGGATCAGACGGCGCACGGGTTGGTGGACGGTCCCGAGCGTGATGCGATCGCGCAGGAAATCCGCGAGCAATTCTTTGCTGGTTGTGTAGGTAACGTCGGCATCGTAACCGCGCCGGCGATCTGGAGGAAGCATGGCCCCGGTGACCGTTCCGGGTCGCACGCCGGCAAATTCGTAGAGAGGACGCAGCCAAGCGACATCGCGTTCGACCAGATAGTCATTGACGGTGACCACATGGGTGGGCAATCGGGTCCACCCGGCAAGGATAGCAGCGAGACCTGCCGTCAGGGTCTTGCCTTCGCCAGTGGCCATTTCGACAAGGAATCCGCGATGCAGGGCCAGGGCGCCCATGAGTTGCACACGAAACGGGCGCAAGCCAAGTTTCCGATCCGACGCTTCACGCAGTGCCGCGACGGCTGGCAGCAGATTGGCGTTGGCGTTAGGTCCGCACCGACGGAACTGGTCTCGATACTCGTGGAGTCGTGTTCGCAGGTCGTGATCCCGAAGATCTTTGAAATCGGGCGCGAGGCAATCCGCAGATTCGGCGTCGTGAAGAAGGCGCCGGCGGCGGAAGGGATTCCGATGCCAGAGGCCCGCCATTCCATGCGCCAACGAATCCAGCCCTTTCGGGAGAGCTTCTGGCTCCAACCAAGTGAGTTTTGCAGCGGGCGCGCTCATGGATCCACGGCAAAGGGTCGTGACTCCCTTTGGCGATCCGGTGGGACTGCCTCAGAATCACTCCCAGTGCAAGCTTGAAACCAGCCTGCGTCCCAGTGCCAGCGCCGCGATTTCGCCCCAACCTCGCGACAGCGTTTTACAAGGTGACCACGTTGACATCCGTAACGTCGGGATCGAGTTGGAGTTCCGCGAGGCATTCGGCACTCGGGATACTGTCGAGGTTTAGAACCGTCAAGGCTTTGCCGCCGGCGATATCGCGTCCAAGACTCATATTGGCGATGTTAACCTTGTGTTTGGCCAGGACAGAGCCGAGGAAACCAACGATTCCCGGGCGATCTGTATTGGTGAGCAAAAGCAGAACACCACTGACAGGTATCTCGACCGGGGTGCTGTGGAGTCGGACGATCCGGGGGTTGTTGGGCGAACCGAAAAAGGTACCGCCAGCAGACGTCAACTTCTCATTGCCTTTGAACAACTGCACGTGGAGCCACTCATTGAAGGTGACCGGTTCGTCCGATTTCTTTTCTTCGACCGTCAAGCCCTGTGCCTGGGCGATGCTACGGACGTTGATATTGTTCACCGCCTGCGGCCCATGGTGGCCTAAGAATCCAGTCAGTACCGCGCGGGTGACCGGATCGGTCGCCGGCAGGTCCTTCGCTTTGCCACCGAATGTGATATGAATGCGGTCCGTGCCAGCAACGGCCAATTGACCCAACAACTTGCCCATCTTTTCGCCCAAATAAATGTAGGGCCGAACCAATTCGTAAGTCTTGGCGTCGACACCCGGGAGGTTGACCGCATTGCGGACTTCACCGGTCAGAAGGAACGCCGTAAGAATCTCGGCCACTTCGACGCCACACTTTTCCTGGGCTTCTTCGGTGGAAGCGCCCAAGTGTGGGGTGAGAATGACATTGGGCAGCGATCGAAAGCGGTGGTCCGCAGGCAGCGGTTCCGTGCAGAAAACATCCAGGGCAGCGCCCGCCACCCGACCCGATTCCAGCGCCACGATGAGGTCGTCCTCATTAATGATCTCGCCCCGGGCACAGTTCACGATACGCACCCCAGGTTTCATCCGGGAAATGCTCTCAGAATTGATCATGCCTCGGGTTTCCGGCGTGACTGGCATGTGGACGGTGATGAAGTCGGATTCCCGATACAGGGCGTCGGTGTCGGTAACCAACTCCACACCGAGAGCGCGGGCGCGGGCTTCTGTGAGGTACGGGTCGTAGGCGACCACGCGCATGCCAAAGGCGAGCGCACGTTTGGCGACTTCGCTGCCGATGCGTCCCATGCCCAGGACGCCAAGTGACTTGCCCCAGACTTCACTCCCTTGAAACGCCTTTCGGTCCCATTTTCCGGCCACCATGGTGCCGTGAGCGGCTGGAATCTTGCGGGCAAGGGCACCCAACATGAAGAAACTCAGCTCCGCGGTGGTGACGGTATTGCCGCCAGGAGTATTCATGACCACCACCCCGCGTTGGGTTGAGGCTTCAACATCGACGTTGTCGACGCCAACACCGGCGCGGCCGACCACCTTCAATTGGGTGGCAGCCTCAAGGATCTTGCGTGTGATCTTGGTTTCGGACCGCACGACCATGGCGTCGACATCGGCCACAACTGAGAGCAGTTCGGCTTCCGACAGGCGTTTTTCTAAAACGGTGACCTTAAACTCAGGACGGGCCTGAAAAAGTTTGATGCCTTGTTTCGAGATCGGGTCGCAAACGAGAATGTGCATATCCAAGAAGGGCGCACGCTAGGACCTCGCCTCACTGCGGGCAAGTGTGGAGCGCGGCGGATGGTCGAAGTCGCCTTTTGGTCTCACCGACGTACCGGTGCTTCGAGACTCTCTGAAAAATCGGATGGGCTCTGTTTTCAGACGGGCTCTTAGTGAACCAGTGCCCAAGCGACAATAAATGCTCCAATCCAGCCAATCCAACTCTCGCCCAGTGACGGCTTTGTCCCTACAGTTGCGCGCATGAACGTTGCCATTCGTGGTCGGAAGCGTCCGTTTCGTACTGTCTCCTTCGATGCAGCCAATAATTCGGTTCAATTGATTGAACAGCGACTTCTTCCCCATGCCTTTGAAGTCGTCAGCACCAGGGATTATCGCGAAACCGCGCAGGCAATCCGAGACATGGTCGTGCGTGGGGCGGGTGCCATTGGGGCCACGGCCGCCTATGGCCTGGCCCAAGCGGTGCGCGCCTTCGAGGGAACGGATCGGGCTCAATTTCATCATTATGTGGATGAGGTAGTGGCCACACTCGCTGGCGCTCGCCCCACTGCGGTGGATCCCATCAACGCGATGAATGATGTTCGGGCGGCGATGAAAGCTGGCATGACAGTTGCCGCCCAACAAGAATTGTCGTTGTTGGCGGCGGAGACCTTTGCCAATAACGATGTCTCCGATTGCCAAGCCTTGGGGCGTCACGGGTTGAAACTCATTAAGAGTGGGATGCGCATTTTAACCCATTGTAATGCAGGGTGGCTCGCCTTCGTGGATGTGGGCTCCGCAACGGCGCCGATTTATGCAGCGCATGCGGCAGGTCGTCAGATCCATGTGTTTTGCGACGAAACACGCCCTCGATCTCAAGGGGCGACTCTCATGGCCTGGGAATTGGCGCAGCAGGGGGTTTCGCACGAGATCATCGCTGACAATGCCGCCGGCCACCTGATGCAACGTGGCGAAGTGGATTTGGTCCTGGTAGGTGCGGATCGGGTTTTAGGGCGGACCGGTGAGGTGACCAACAAGATCGGGACCTACACCAAGGCGGTGCTAGCCGCCTGCCATAAGATTCCATTTTACGTGGCTATCCCGCTGTCGACGATCGATTGGAAACTCAAACGCGGCACCGACATTCCCATTGAAGAACGAAGTGGAGACGAAGTGTTGGGAGCGTGGGGGATTGCCTGTGAACCCGGCGCCAAAATTCCCACCGGTAAAGTGGGGCATCGTCGAACCTATGTGCGAGTCGCCAATCCTACCAGCCAGGCTCGCAATCCTGCCTTCGACGTCACTCCTCCTGGATTGATCACGGGAATCATCACGCCCGAGGGTATTTACAAGCCACAGGATCTCTGGAAACGACGCAGCGAGCTTCAGAGCTAATCGGCCACTAGTGTCCCTGGAACGCGGGCTGCAGGCGCTTTCACGAGCACTTACCCCACGGTTGGCCTGAGCAAAAGCGGCTGTTCCTGCCGCACTCCAAAAGTGTTCATTGTTGGCCTTGGCCAGTGGTTGGCGTCGGCATTCCAGGCCAAGCCCCAACCGCGCCTTTGCCTGGTGCTTGGGGAATAGGCTCCAGGGTGGGATCACTCAACGAAACCAGCACACTTTCCGCTCGATGCGGCTCACCGTCGGCCAGGTGTTTCATCGCCTGTTTGAAGGCGTCAAAACGGAAATCGGTGTCGCCGCTTCCGCGATCCACTCGATCAAGAAACGCCGCAAGCTCAATCAACTTGCAGCGCGCATCCATGAAGTACAGATCCAACACATGCTGGCGTGTCATAACTCAGAGCAAACATCGAAATCCAGCTCAGGGAAATGAGGAAATCGACAAGGGCTACCGTTTGACCAGGGATTTGGGCACATAACCGACGGAGGTCTGAATGGCGTGTGTGCAGGAACAACCCGCACTGCTTTCCGGCGCCAACAACATGCCTCCGGCTGGGATCAACCCGAGCCAACACCCAGTCCGGATGCCCTCGAATTGACTGCGCTTGTTCGTGGTCAGATCCCACATTCCATGGAAATAGTGTCGAAAGAAAATCGAGTTTTTAGCGGCCGACATGACACCGCAGCCGCGTCGTTCGGGCAAATCCGTTCTCAGCAATTTGCCGGTGGTGAGATCGAAGGAGCGTTGGTCCGAATAGAACGCAGTGCCCACGACGAGCGGGTGCTGAAGGTGACCACTGTGATGACCTTTGTCCTCCTTGTGGACATCCGACCACAACAGGCGTCCGGGAATGGCACTTTCCAAGTCGTCGCCACCCGGACGATTCGGGGCGGGCGCGCTGAAGGCAAACGTATGGTACTTTTTGTCCTTGTCGGTGCCCGTAATGATTGCCGTGTTCTGGCTGTATACCAGATATGTCATGAATTGGCACGCGCTCAGATCATGTCCCTTGTCCCAAAGTTGTTTCCCGGTGCGCAGATCGAGTGCCACCAAATACTGATCCGTCAATTGCTCATGCGATAGCCGGTTTGAAGGCGCCGCCATCGCCTCGGGATTACGGCTTTCGAGAAATAGGACCATGCCATCGGCGATGGTGATCGTGGAGTTGAGAATGACACCACCGCGATACGTCCAGCGAACGGCGCCTGATTCAGGATCCAAAGAGAACAGGCGATCACTGGTCACGCGGCTGATCTGTTCGGGGCTGTAGTCCTCGTACCATTCACCGTCGTCACCCAGATAATGGGCATCCTTTTTCTGTCGCGAACCGATAAGCCATTCGTTGGACGCTGCCACAAAGCCCCATTCGAAGGCACCCGGCGACGTATTTTCCACAACCTCGAATCGGTGACGGCGTTCCCCAGTCTGTCCATCGATCCCCAGACAATACCGTCCATGGGCGACATAGAGGCGATTACCGGCAGCCGCCATGTTGCTGCAATCGCGAGTGACATTGGCACGGCGCACTTCTGGAGCGCTTAAGCTCCACAAAATCGCGCCATTGTAGGCATCCAATCCGAATAAGATCCGGTTTCCTTGAACGAATAAACGCCCGTTGACACTGAGAGGGGCCGGATTGCGATTGCCACGATCGGGCATCGGGCGGGGTCCGGGATCTCCCCACCACGCCACCTGCAACTCGCCCTGCACCAAGTCGTCCTGGCTGCACGAGGTATTATCCGTGCTGCCATATTGATGGCTCCATTCACCGGCACCCTCAAGGCGTCCACGCTCCAAGTGAATCCACAACCCGTCGCGATCGGAGAAAGTGGCCGACTCAAGTTTGCCCGCCTTCAGCCACGTCACCCACTTGGCGCGCTGGCTCCTCGCGCCGGCATTCGATGAACCCATGACCAATGAACCCCCGACCGGACGCAGCAGACGCGACACCTCGGACGCACCAAACGGGGGAGGTGCTCCCGAAACGAGCGCGGATTCAGAGACGATCAGATTCGCGACGAGATCGCCGTAAGGCAATTCCGCGTTCTCCGCGAGGTGCACGCTAGCACGAACTCCGTAGATGCCGGCTTGATCCAGTGTTTTCCGTGCTGCAGCGACTCGCGTCGCATCGGAATCAATGACGACAACATCCAGGCGGCTTTGACGAACCAATTCCACCGCTAGACCTCCGTCGGTAGCTCCCAGCACAAGACAATAACCGTCTCGAACCCCGGTCTGTTTCAGGATGCATTGAGCGATCTCAAACGTTGACGACATCGTGCGAGCTGTTTCCGCACCGGGAGCGATCACGGGTTCATAGTAGAAACTGGAATCAAACACATACCGTCTCGACTGAAGCCCGACACCATCGGTGCTGGGTCCTACAATCCGATATCCGTGTTCCAGATTCGGCCGCAAATCGGTCATCCTCACCTCGTGCCGTTTCGAAACCATACCACTGCCCAAGACTCGTTTCGCCCCGAGCGGCGCCTCCAATTCAAGTCGAGTGGGCATCGGTTCGTCGGTCTCCCAGGTGACGACTGCCGAGGATCGATCTCGCCAATCGACGAAAGGTCCGTAGGCGAGCTCGAGCCGCTTGGGAGTGGGAGCGGGCTCCGGAAAATCACCGCGCCGTTTTTCGTAGCGTGTCTTGATTTCATCGGGAGCCAAGGCGCGGCGATACAGCCGGACTTCATGAATGGCGCCCACGAGTCGATGATGCTCGTCGTCATCCTGGTAGGCCCCGATCACCACCGGTGCTTTCGGAGGGTAGAGCAAGTTGCCGGCTTGTTCTCGGGACTGTCCCGCGATTTCGCCATTAACGTAGAGCAACTGGTTGGTGCCGTCGTAGGTACCGATGACATGGAACCAGCGGTTGGTTTCGAAGGGCGCCGCCGCGGTGGTATAGGTGAGTTTCCTGGCGGTTTCCGACGCCAATCCAAAGCTGAAATTCGAGTTCACAAATCCCAATACCCAGCCGCGTTCGAACTCACCATTGTCTTGAATCACGGTCAAAATGCCTCCCCATCGCATGGGACGATCGACACGAACCCAGGCTTCGGCAGACATATCGCGTACTGGCAGCAGGGCTTTGGACAAATCTTCAGCAACACGTAGAGACTCATTCTGGCCTGGAAGTTCCACCCGCGGTGGCAATGGATCTTTGGTGAACCGCACCGGACCGTCGAAGGTGACGTCTGGACCACCAAACAGGGGTTTCACCTTGTTGCCCAATTGATGTTCAGGGGCGAAGCGCCAGTGTGCTATGAGGCCCGTTTCCGCTTGGCCGAAAACCGCTGTCGTGTGGAGTACACCGAGGATCCACAGCGGGTGAAGAGTTCGAGCAATCCAGTTCATGATAATGCAAGTGCGGGCTGAAATTTAAGGATTCTTGTCGGCATCGGCCCGTGTGGGAGCCGCCCGCAGGCAATGAATGGATCCACTATCCGTGCTGATGTAAAGAGAACCGCTGACTGCGGCGATTCCGTAGGCATGCCCACTCACGGGGAGTTGCCAGGCAATGGAGCCATCGCGGGCCTGAAATCCGACCACGCCTCCATCACCGCCGGCTACCACCGTTTCACCCGCCAGAACCAATGAATCCGGCCATCGACAGGGCACCTTCCACACCAGGCTGGTTTCCATCGCCTGCGTGGCGGAGTCGATCTTCGTCCCAAGCGCGGTCAATTCCGCCTTCAGTTTCAAGCGTGCCACCTCGTTCTCTGGTTTCTCTCCCAGCTTCTTGAGTTGCTTTGCAATCGCTGATTGCTGCGCAGACAGTGTCCTTCGCTGACGCGCTATTTCCAGGTAGCGAGCACGATCCAAGGCGCTCAATTCGGTGTCGGAATGCAGATAGGACCGCGTCGCTGTAACGATCATGTGATGGCCCTGGAACGAGGCGAGTTGATCCGTCTGACCTTCCTCGACGGCACCCAACTGACCGGTCTTTCCGGGCCCGAACACCAACATATCGCCTGTGAGAAGGGCATATGTCCCGCCGGAGCCCTCGACGACCCGAAGTCGCTTGCCATCGGCAATATCGCAGACGGCGGGGTTGTTACGACCCGCCGGGACGTACAAACGCGATTTCGACGCCAGGAGGTAACCCTGTGCAGGAAGATCGGTTTGGATTTGGCGCCAACGCTCTTTGCCGGTCTTCGCGTCGAGTGCAATCAAATGGACGCCTTCTGAAGGAAACATGCCGGCACTTGTGATTGCCAACCCATCCTGAACCACGATCGATGTGCGCACCGGCCAGTTCGAAATCAACCGACCGTTTCCCGGAATCCGACGATCCTTCGGGGTCGCTCTCGTTCGCCACACGACCACTCCTGTCTTGCTCTCAAGGCAGTAAACGCAGCCGTCATCCGAACCAACGTACAAACGGCCATCCGCAATCGTCGGAGCGAGGCGCACCGGGCCTTCCGTGAAAAACGACCAGCGTTCTCGCCCGGATTGGGCATCGAGGCAGTACACCTTGTCGTCTGCTGACGAACCAAAGTAAACGTGCCCGTCGGCAATGACTGCATGAAAAGCCCGGTCAAAAATCTGCCGCGGCTTCATGTCGAACACCTTGTTGTACCCATCCCATTTCGCTTCGCCCTGCCACGCCGGCTGTGGCGAGTTTGGAGATTTCCAAACCCAGGCTTCGGCCAGTTTGTCAGGCAACGGATCAACAGTCACACCCGTCCGGGCGTAGTCCCCGCGATACGTGGGCCAGTCCGATGCCCCGAGTGAGAACGAAAGACTGGTCGCGACGAACAGCAGCCGGAGGCAGCGGCGGAAGGGAGTTGGGTCAATCATAAGTGCTTGGCGTCGGCAGTCATTATGGCCTGCAACTGGCCGCGTTCAATTCGAAGGGTTCGGGTAGCAAAGGCGGCTGCATCCTTGCCATGCGTGACCATCACCACGGCGCCACCGCGCTGCTGATAAGACGTCAGATATCGGACGACGATACCGGCATTTTCGACATCCAGATTTCCAGTGGGTTCATCGGCGAGGATGACTTCCGGCTGTTTGATCAGTGCGCGCGCAAGAGCCGTGCGTTGACGTTCTCCTGCACTCAGCGTGCCGGGATAGTGGTTAGCCCGATGCTCCAGCCCCAACCGTTCCAGCAATGGAAGCACCTCTCGGTGGACATCCGCCCGTTTTCTACCGGGTAAACCGGCGACGACGTTTTCGGCAACATTGAGGTAGGGTACGAGATGGAAAAGCTGGAAGACGAATCCGATGGATTGCGCGCGAATAGCCGCGCGGATTGTCGGCCCGGCAGCATAGAGATCTTGTCCCCGAAGCAACACCCGGCCGGACGTCGGCCGCAACATGCCACCGAGAGTCAACAGCAGCGTGCTCTTGCCAGAACCACTGGACCCGTGCACGACCACAAATTCACCGCGGTCCACGCTCAACGACACGTCGTGCAAACCGGTGACCTCGCCGGTGGGACCGCGAAAGACACGCGTGATGTGGTCGCCGGAGAGCATGGTCAATCAGTTCGCAAGCTGTCCGCCGGATCCTGAGCGACCGCCAGCATCGCCGGGAAGAATGCCGCCAACCCGGCAAAAATCGGGGTCAGCAATGCCATCCAGGCCAGGAACTGAACATCGGGGGTAATGGACTTGGCGGTTACCTGGAAAATTTGAGGTCCATAGTGCAACCCGACACCCGTGCCCAGAGCGTACCCTAGCACGGCGCCGATGACGCCCAAGGTCATCATCTTTCCGAGAAACAGTGCGGCCAACGCGCCCGAACCGCGACCCAAAGCCCTCCATAGTCCTATCTCGGAGCGACGCTCCCTCACATTCAAGGTGGTCAACACGACAACCCACAACGCCCCGCCTAGCAAGGTCGCTGGCACGGCAAACCCAGCGAAGCGTTCGGACATCTGTCGCTGCTGAGCCCGGGCATTGGACATGGCGCTCAGTTGCAACACACGCGCCTCAGGAAGTGCTTGCTCAAGGACTTTTCGCAATTGGCTCAGTGGATCCTGGTCGGCGGTCAGGCATAAACAATCAATCGCCTTGATCTCATTGATGCGGCCCGGCAACCCAAGCAAGATCTGAGCATCCTCCAAAGACGTGTAAATCCGGATGTCTTCTTCGGTGCCGGATTCCGCCAGCACACGTTCCACTCGAAAGGATTTCCCCTGCAAAACCACCTCGAATTTGGCTTTGGCACCCAGCCAGTCGGCAGCGGCCGAACCCAAAAACACGCTGCCTTTCACGATGATAAATCCCATCGGCTGCTTTTTCTCCCCAGGGCCAATCACCGAGGGCCCAATGCCCGTCAAACGAGCCGTGTGATTCCTCACCTTAAGGTTCTGTTCGAGCGCTGGGGTCAGATGATTAAACGCCACGAAGACTCCATGCTGCGCCGCCAACGTCTTCACCAGGTCTGCGGACATCGATTTATCCGAAAAACCATTCGCCCAAAACGAATCCATATCGGTGTCTCGCGGAATGATCCGCAGATTAAATCCAAGATCCCTCATTACCCGTCGGGTCTCTCGCTCGGCAGCACTGGTTGTCATCCGAACCACCGTGAGCAGGGCCACTGCCACCGCCAGACCGCCCGTGGCCAGCAGGGCATTTACCCAGTGATACCGGAGTTCCTTCAGGATGAGCGACAACAGGGGCATGGGACAAGGTGGCTACTGGCTATTGGCGACTGGCGCTTTGGCGAACCACCCAGATCCCAGCGATAACGCTCACCATCAGGGCGCCACCCGCTGAAATCCACAAGGCGCGTGTTCCAGCCGATTTCGGTTTTGCCTCCGTGTCACTCCGCATTTCGGACATGGCCGCAACCCTTGATGCGTTAGCGGATTCGGGCGGGCGGGCACTCGGAGCCGCAGTGTCCTCAGCGCCATCCATTGCCGACGTACCGGAATCGACAGAGTCTTCGGAATAGCCAAGACCCAAGACCGACGTCGGTTTGCGTTGACGCGTTCGATCGCCCTCGCCGCGAAGTACAATCCGGCTCACTTCAGTCCGGACCAAGGGATTCTCCGGATCGAATCCCAACGTACGGGCTGCAATGTCCTGCAACTCGCGATCCCAACGCCCAGGTAAAACCGGTCCCTTAAGCCACGCCCGATCCAGATCGCATTCACAATCTTGTCCAATCATGGCCAGTCGATCCTGCAGGGCGGTGCGTGTAATCAAGGCCCCTTCCAGGACCGACCCCAATCGCCGACCCCGTCCGTACACGATGGCCAGACGCGCTTCGTTGGAAGGCTGTGGATCGAATCCCAAACCCCAGATCAACACACGTTCGGTCAGTTGTTCGGCGATGGGGATGGCAATCCGTTTCGGGGGTACATCGACTGGCTTTGGCATCGAGGGCAGGAGGCGCTCAATGGTCGCACTGGAGGAATTTACGGCGTTGTGGACTCGGAGGTTGTCGGCGGCATCGGATCCTTCGATCACGATCACCACCGCATACGCACGCAGGGTTTCTCGCAAAATTTCTGCGCGCCGTGGAGACTCCACTGCAGCCCTCAACATCGCTTGAATCGCGGAGCGCTCTATCGGGATTCCTGCGGCTCTCGCCAAATCCAGATGCCGCCCCGAGCCATCCGTCAATAACAGGGTAGGCCCCGCGTTCGGTGCCGTCTGACGCTCCGCACCAAACTCCACGTTGCTATCCGCCAGCGCATCGATGGCCACACGCCGGTAGAGTGTCACCAATTCCTCCCCGACAGTTTCGGAACCGGAATGGGTCAACACGACCCGAAATGGGTCAGCCCCTAAATCGACAAAGCCTGTGTCGCGCACTGAATAACGACAGGCGAGCGCGATGATTGCCGTCAGGAACCAAACGGTAACTGTGACCGACGGCTTCTTTGACCGAGTGGGCAACGCTGGTTTCAAGGTCATCCTCAGTCTAAACACCGCAGCAATCTGGACAACCCGCAAGTCGCTGAATTCGCACAGTCGTTGCACGATGACTCCGCAGGTCCCAGGAGAGCAGCCGACTCTTCAGGGGATGGCCGAATCCTGCGATGAGTTTGATGGTTTCCATGGCAGCCAAGGCTCCGGCCGTGCCAGACACGGCACCAAAGACGGGAAAGCGCCGTGTCCAAGTCGTTGAGGGATCGGGATAAAGACAGCGGAGACAGGGGGTTTCGCCCGGAACAAAAACCGTCAGGTGAAACTCCAATTCATAAACCGCGCACTCCACCATGGGCTTGCGTTGAGCGACCGATTCCCGATTGAGCAGGTAGCGCTCGGAGAAAAGCGGGGCGCAGTCCACCACCACGTCCGCCTGTGCCACCAACTCCCGGGCATTGGTTTCCGTGACGTTGAAGGGCACCGCGACGATATCGAGACGCGGATTAAAAGCCCGCAACGATTCCACGGCGGCATCCATACGGGGACGCCCAATTCCCGCATGCTTCATGAGAAGCTGGCGATTGAGGTCATCTGGCCTGAGATCTCCACCATGCGCCAGGACTAGGCGTCCAATCCCGGCGGCCGCCAATTGCTGCGCCACGACACCTCCCAATCCACCAATGCGGGAGATCAAAACCGTCGCTCCCTTCAACCGCCGCTGGCCTAGCTCGCCAAAGCCTGCCACCGGCAATTGCCAACTGTAAGTTGCCAGTTCCGCAGGAGTGAGCTCAGGTAAATCGGAGCGGATCTCAGGTTTGGGAGTCGATGGATTCGATGTGTCCATTCTTCAGGGTCAACAGGTTATCCGCCAACCGGTCGGCTTCCGCCAAATTGTGGGTTATGTGTAAGACCGTCACGCCGCTATGCTCGCAGACAGTTTCCAGCACGGCACAGATCTCAGCACGGCTGGCATCGTCGAGGGCACTCAAGGGTTCATCAAGGCAAAGGAAACGCGGTTGAAAAGAGAGGGCACGTCCCAGGGCCACCCGCTGGGTTTCCCCACCACTCAGCCCTTGCGGCAGTCGGTCCATCAGCGGTCCAAGCCCCAGCCAACCCGCCAATTCTTCGACCCGTCGCGCCATCCGATCGCGCGACCACCGTCGAACCTCCAGCGCAAACTCCAAGTGCCGACGGACCGTGAGATGCTGGAACAATGCCCCGTCCTGCGGCACAAACCCAACGTCACGAGCGGCCGGCGGCAGCGTCGTGACATCAATGCCGTTCAACACCACACGACCCGACAAAACGCGCCTCAGCCCGCAAATGGCTTCCAACAAGGTCGTTTTCCCGCTGCCGGTCCTCCCCATCAACACCGCGTAAGAACCCGTCGGAACGGAAATTGAGATATCGCGCAGGGCAAAGCCGCCCACCTGAACACAAAGTTGTTCGACGGAGATCATGTCGGTCAGACAGGGCGGTTAAAGGACGATTCCGAGCCCTTGGTGCGGATCAATAACAACACGACCACGGCCGCGGCCACCATGAGCAACGAGACCGCCACCGCCGCCTCGAGATTACCCACGCTCAGTTCCAGGAACACGGTGGTGGACAACACCTCAGTGCGCAGGCGCGTCGCTCCTGAGAAGACCAGGATAGGGCCGAACTCGCCCAAGGCGCGAGCCCAAGCCAGTGTCGCAGCCGTTAAGACTCCCCGGCGAGCCTCCGGCAACACCACCATCCAGAACGCCTGGCTGCGAGTGCAGCCCAACGTCAGCGCCACCTGCTCATGACGCGGACTGATCTGATCGAACGTCGCGCGCATAGTCCGGACGGCGAATGCGCACGCCACCATGAATTGCGCCAGCACGACGCTCGGAATGGCGTACGTCACCGGAAATACTCGCTGCAACGCCTGGCCTGGCGCCGTTTGAAACAGGATCAACAAGCTCAACCCAATCACCAACGGCGGCAGCACAATCGGAATGTCAAAGATCGCATCCACGAGCCGCTGCCCCGGAAAGCGCACGCGAGCCATCAGGTACCCGATCGGCACCGCGACCCAAAGGGACAGCAACGTGGTCAGCGTGCAGCTGATGAGACTCAGACGAATCGCATACCGGATCTCGGAACTCTGCAATGCGCGCCAGAGGTGCCCGGGCGAGGTGTAAAATAAATCCGCCACCAGGGTGGCCACCAGCAACAGCAGATAACTCCCTCCCAAGATTCCCAGACACACATAGAAACGGGTGTCGGATTGGCGCGAGCGCCTCGCCGTGGATTCGATTGAGGCACCCGCAACAGTCTCCATCGGATCGCGACTCATGGCTGTGGACTGGCTCCACGCCAGAGGAATCCGGATTGTTCGAAACGCTGTCTGGAGGTGGCCGTCTGAAGCGCTTCCAACAAACGATCCATCAAATGCACATGGTCTGAGTTTTTTCCTATCGCAAAGGGTTGAACGGCGCGCGCGTCTGGCTCCGAAAGCGTCACCACATCCAGTTGCTCCCGTACCGCCGTGGTGTTGGCCTCAAACACAACCACCGCATCGAGGGAGCCAGTTCGAATTTGGTTCACCAACAAATCGGCCGTCGGAGTCTGAACCTTCACATTCGGCTGCACTCGTTCGAATAACCCCTGGGCGCGAAGCAATCGCGCGGTCATGGCACCCAGCGCACTTTGTTGTTCATGGGCCAAGCCGACCTGCAACCCAGCCGCCCCCAATCCCGCCAAATCGCGGATTCCTCTCGGGTTCCCGTTCTTCACCAGGATCACTATCCGCGTCTCCGAAAGATTGGTGGCAGGAGAGAAATGCTCGGAAACATTTCGCATGAACGACACATCGCAGGCCAAGTAGGCGTCGGGTCTTTGACCCGAACGAATCTGCGCGGTCAGTATGCCGCAGCCATTGTAGATGCGGGCTACGGAAACTCCTTCGCGTTGTTCAAAGGCACGCACCGTTTCCTCGATCGCAACCCGGTTCACGCCGCCGCTATACAACACGACCTGCGGTTGTTCAGCCCAAACGTCGCCGTGAACCGAATTGAATCCCGCCTGGGTGAATTTGGTTAACCCCTGGTCGCGTGCAGCCAGGAATCGGGCGAAGCGCAGCGCCGCCGCTGGCTGCTCACAAAATGAGAGCACCGCCACCGATACGGTGGAACTGGCGTTCTGGAACTCGGTCACCGGGATGGCTTCCAGTTCGGGATACTGATTGGCTGTGGCATCCCATACCAGACCGACATCGACGGTGCCTAGTTTCACATCGCTGGCGATGTCATTGACGGTGGGTTTGAATACCTTGATATGAGGTTGGATCCGAGTCCAATGACCGGCTTTGATCAGCAATTCTTTGCAAACCTTACCGATGGCTGCAGACTCCGGGTTCGCCATGGCAACCGTGAAATTGCCGCTTTCCAAATCGACCAACGCCCGCGGTTTGGGAACGTGATCCTTCCGGATGACAAGTACCGGAACCAAACGCGCCAGCGGGAGAACCTCGGCCACCAATTGATGAGACTTGGCGATGTGAAGAAATGAATCGTCGGCGGCAATGAACAAATCTCCGCTTCTTGCTACCTTCAGATTGCTCACCAGCGCCCCGGAACCACCGAATTGCAACTGCACAGGCACTCCGTACCGGGTTTCGTAAGCGCGCGCGGCTGCTTCGACAGGCGCTTTGAGGCCTGCGGCGCAATACACCAACAAGGATTTGCCCGTGGCCGCTGGGGTCGCCGGGCGCGGCTTCCATAGCAAAAGCCCGACCAGGACCACCAGTGCCACAAGAGATCCAAGAATGATTCGTCGGGCCGAGTGCATCGCGATGTGGTGTCGACGGGTTTCGCCCGCCGACGACGTTGTCCAGTCTCCACGTAGCCCACTCGTTTCTGCAAGCAAAGGTCTTGCGACAATCTGAGTCGCAAGACCACTGCTTTTGGAGTGCGTGCAGTCCTCTGCCGCTTTCGTTCACGCTCCTAATTTACCCAGTACCTCCCCCAAAAGCGGTGGAGGGCCACCGCGCTCCAAATTTCGTTAGCGCCGTCCATCGTACCAGATGGAGCAAGATTCCCGACTGCCAAGGACGCGCTTCGGACGGAACAACGCTCGAACCATGAACCGCCCGACTTCCATCGGCGTGTAAAGGTGGGCCTTGCGCGCTGAGGTCAACAGGCGCGGACGAGTGATGATATCAATCCGTTGGCCCCGCTGACGCGCCAAACGTTTCAGGCGGTTCGACAGTTCCAACTCTTCGCCCGCAAACAACTCGTGACTGAATCCTCCGATCGATCGAAACGCCGCCGACTCGCAGTAGATGAAAGACCCAGCCATCAATCTCAGCAGCCGACTCCATAAATGCCAGAATGAGGTCAGGATCCGGATCGAGAAATTGCTCTGGTCGAGTTTCAACAGGGCTCCACCAGCCAACACCCGACCCGATTCAATGCGACTGGCAACCGCGTCGAATAACTCGGGGCTGGGCTGCGAATCGGCATCAATGAACAGCAGCCAAATGCCGGTCGCCACCGAGGCGCCAGTGTTGCGCGCCCGGGCTATCTGGTTGATCGGCTCGAAGACCACCCGCGCCCCCGCCGCTTCGGCGAGCGCCGCCGTCCGATCCTTTGAGTTATTGTCACAGACAATGACTTCCGTCTTCCAACCGCGCCGGTGAAACGCCTCGCGCGAGCGCATTACGGCATCCAAGGTTGCGGGTAGGAGCTTCTCTTCGTTAAACGCTGGAAGTATGATGGAGATATTCACGCAACACGTCACCGGCCCAAGCGTCGGTCGTAGATGGATTGACCGTGGCCGTCGAGGAACAATCGGTTGAACCGCTTCGAATGACTGGAGCGACCGACATATTCCGGCAGGGCTCCGGGCGCTGTGCTCGGCACATAAGCATCCACCACCAATTCCACGTCCACCGGACCGGACGGCTGGCCGATGAAAGGGTTCTCCGCGGCTCGCAAATCCACCACGGTCTGCTCGACCCGTTTCCCCCAAAAATTATCTAGCGGCACTGGATCTTCCGTCCGATCGAAGCGCCAGTGCCAGTAGCCAATGGCCGTGTTGGCATGGGCCGGCTCCAACCGCTGAAATGCGGCGGGATGCCGACGCAAGGGCGACTGCATCAAGCCTGGACACCGCCAGACCGCCAACGTGGACAGCGAGTTGCTCAAGACCATCGCTGCCCACCCGGATCTCGGATCCGATTTGGGCCAATCATCCCACGGTCTCCAACCATCGGGCAACGAGGTTTTCAGATCGCGTCGGTCCGGAAACCTATCCGAATGGTCATCGAGATAGAGCCCCCAAGCAACGCCCAGTTGGCGCAAGTTTCCTAGACAAGCCCCCTGTCGAGCCTTTGCCTGCGCAGCCGCCAGCGCTGGAAAAACCAACGAGGCAAGAATGGCGATGATGGCGATCACGACCAATAGCTCGATCAAGGTGAAAGCCAGGGTCGGCAATTGGAGGTGCGACAGAGGCATGGCTCGCCCGGGAAAGAGATCCCGCGCGGGCTCATGAACGCCTGGAGACTGCGAATCGTGCAGCCCTGGGAGGCGAGAACTATTTGGCGCCTTGATCAATCCAGGCGCGGACGAGACCCACTTGTTCCTTAGTGTAAGGATCTCCCTTGCCTTCCGGCGGCATGCCTTCGTCCTCCACTAAACGCGCGATGCTGTGCACCAGCGTACTGTTCTTGCTATCGCCAGCCTTCACGTTGGGGCCATTTTCCCCCCCTTTGAGCGTGGCATCTAGAGAATCGAGGCGCAGCTTGCCCTTTTGCTTTTCAGCACCATGACACTTGAAGCAGCTTTTTTCGAATATCGGCTTGATATCCTTCTCAAAGGTCAGGCTCTTTTTGTCAGAGGGAGGCGGCAGTTTGCTCAAGTCGGGCTCTGCACGGGAGACCAGCGTGATCGACAAGGCGCCCGCCAGTAGAAACGAAACAAGAGTACGGTGATTCATATATGGATCTGTCTTACGTCGCACGAACGTTGCTAAACGACGAATAATGGGTCAAAGGCATTCAACCTTAAAACTGGAGTTGAGTTGACAAAGACTTTTTCGGCGGAATTTTTGGAGCGCGGTGGCCCTCCACCGCTTTTCGGGATGCCGGGAAAATGAGCGAGGGATTAAAGCGGCCGAGGGCGTCCGCACTCCAAAAGGGCGTAGCTGCGCGCTGGTTATTCCTCCAAGGCATCGACTCGGCTAAGACCCTGCGGCGCGCTGAGTTGGAGTGGCCATGGGATACAGCCCGGGACAGCACCCGAAGGTTTGATGAAACGCCTGACTGAAGTGGCTGAGCGAGTTGTAGCCCACCTCCAACGCCACTTCGGTCACGTTGTACCGACCCGTCTTGAGCAATTCCGCCGCGAGTTCCAGACGGAGCTGACGCACATACTGTGGAATGGTCTGACCGGTTTGCTTCGAGAAGGTGCGGCTCAGATAAAACGGACTGCAACCGACTTCCCGCGCAATGGTTTCGAGGGGTGGCGTTAATGTCAGATTGCGCCGCAAGATTGCCAGTACAGCGTCCACACGGTCGCGAGCGACGCGCTGTTGGCGGTGGCAGAACAATTCGCCGTCGCTGGCCGGTGCAAAAAATAACTCGCCCATCAATTCCAATGCTTTGGCCTGGAACCAAAGCGTTTGCGCACTGGCCAACACCGGTGGTTGCCTCAGGCTCTCCACCAACTCCCGTTGGCGCGCGTTCATTGGCTCCGTTAGTCCGACTCCCGACTCCCTGTTGCGCGCTTGAATCGCCGCACGAATCAACGGATGCAGATCCCCTTCCAGCCCGGCCAGATGCCGTGCCAAAAAATCCTCCCTCAGCTCTACGGTGATGAATTGATGCGACGTCCCGGCGAACCGTGTCGCGGTGAGTGGTGTACTGGCCTGACGATAAAAACCTGCTTGCATCGGCCCGAATGTGGCCGCGGAACGATCCAGTTTCACCTCACCAGTTCCGTTCAGGTTAAGGCAGATCTCCACGCTATCCGGATGAAAACTCCTGGACCAATCGAAGTCTTGGCGCGCCTCGAAATCATGCCATTCAAAGCTGAAGCCGGAACGAAAGAAATCTCCAGACAACTGACGCCACCGGGCTCCGATGCCACTCCATAGGGGTCCCTCGCCGCACCCGACGCTTTGCGGTGCGGCCTTGGAGCCGGAGTGAGTCACAGCCTTTGGCATAGTTCGGAAGCTAAGGGTATCCGTCGCTCAAGGCAACCACCCATCGTGGCACTGACAACCCCCGGGCAATTCCCATAAGGAGGAAGTAGCCGTCCTGAGGGCGCATCTCCGAGTTGCCGACATTTGAAGATCGGTCGTCTCCCGAATCCCCCAAAAGCGGTTGAGGGCCACCGCGCCACCGGTAACTCGGAGATGCGCCCCCATCCCGATTATTCCGGCTTTTCGTTCCCCACCACTTCGCTTTACTTCACATCGTGCAACGAATTCTATCGAGTCTGATAGTGATCGCACTGGTAGCCGGGTGTGCAACCGCACCCCATAAATCTCCAGATGCTGCCTTCCAACGGCTTTCCTCCCAATATCAGGAACTGAAATTCGGCGCAAACCCGCTCGAAGCCGTGGCCCTTGGGTTGCACCGATATGACGGCAAGTTCGGGGATTACTCCGCCAGCGCCCTTCAGAATCAAACGGCGCGCCTGATGGAAATGCACGAACACTTGAAACATTTTCCCGAATCCAAGCTGAGCGCCCCCTGGCGCCATGACATCCAACTTCTCCGGCACGACGCCGCAAAATCCCTTTGGTATCTGAATCAGATCCGGGCGCCGTATGTGAACCCCATGACCTATGCGGGTGCTCTGGATGTTAGCATCTACATCAAACGCGATTTCGCTCCTTTGAAGGATCGGACGCGATTCATGACGCGCATCCTGGAGCGCACTCCAGAGTTGTTCGCCGCTGCGCGCGCCAATCTGGAATCCCAACTGCCCCGGCCTTTCGTGGAGACCGCCATCAGCATTGCGGACGGCACGGCGGATTTCCTGGAGAAGGACATAATGCGCGACGTCTCGGCAGTGGCCGAGCCCAAGATTTTAGAAGCGTTCCGGCATGCCAATACTCGTGCCGTAACAGAATTGCGCCAGTATGCGTCGTGGCTTAATTCTACATTGTTATAATTTTCTTCCGGCTGGCTTCGCGACGGAACTTAGATTCCATCGCCAGCTTCCGTCGTCGATGTCGCGCCTTGATTCCCGCCTCCACCTCCGCCGCGCTTCGCTCCTCTTGGAAGTACCAC
>SXGS01208620.1_pt1 | contig 37452 bp, 49 predicted proteins | sample 3174681 | NCBI WGS metagenome assembly SXGS01 (sample SAMN11356861, study PRJNA531348) | freshwater metagenome | isolation source: freshwater sample F1-80 | place: China: Fuxian Lake, Yuxi | collected 2017-12-25
CTTTCTTGAATGTGTCAGCACATTAGATGAAAAAGCTACTACGTTACTGGCTGCGGATACCTCAAGTCTGGCCGAAAACCTATAAAGCTAATCAGTGTTTTCTCATAGGAAGCATAGAAATATGCTTCCGTTCTCTCTTTGTGGCGCCCTCAAAAAGCGCCGTTTTTTTTGTCTGTAGGAATCGTTAATCATGCTAGATAGAAAACGCAAGTATAACGCTAATTCATTACCGCCTTTAGCGCGCGGAAGACTCATACGGCATATAGCGTGTGCTGAATCTCAACTGCAAGTAATTCTACGCGCAGATTTTGAAGAATGTTACGCTGAAAAAGGCGAATTTGAAAGGCGAAAGAAAAGATTGGCCGCTATATACATGGCGATTGATAGTAGTGCTCGAAACTTAGCGAAGTTAAAAATTTTGCTGCGCGATGCATTGAACGAGGAACCATAACATGCTACCAGAACCGAAGTATCTAAGCCGTTATGCGCTATCTTGGCAAATGCTAAAACAGAATAAAAATATCACAGTTAAGTTATCCCAGCCAGAACTTGCACCACGATTTGTTAAAGCCATACGCAAGCGAAAGAATCTAGATAAGCTATATAGAGCTGCATTATCAAGCCAGAACTTGCGCGATAGATTAAGCTGGAATATCCACGGGATAGACAAGGAATTCTTAACCATAAAGCTTACGATTTCCCCCATATCATTTGCAGATAAGATATAATATAATTTATGAGGTGTTCAATAGTATGCAAAACTTAAATGATATAACTGATGCCCTAGATGAGCTTAAGCAAATGCTTCTGGAATGTCACCCTCAAATGCCTGTACTGTTACAGAAAATACACAAGCAACTTGCTTCTGATCCGGCACAAGTAACATTACTTACTACTGAACAAGTCCATAACCTAATTCAAGCACTTGAGATACAAACGAATACTGTATTAGAGGAAGTTTCCGCCCCCAAAAAGAGGGCTAAGAAAGCGATTACCGCTGACGATCTGTAAGATATGACTTGCGAAACTTTCCCGCTATGGGCGTTCCTAAATCTTTACGATAAGTTACCTAACGCATCTTCAGATAATATAACAAAGAGCGCGATACTGCTAATTCACTGGCTTCCAAGATTAGACACAGACTCCGCTTGCGGTATGTACACCCCAAGGCAATTAAGCCGCATAGAGCAATCTTATGCGCTACAAGAGCTAGCCAATAAGGTGCTTAACATAGATCAGTCTCAACTATTGGATTATTACAGATATGGATATAAGATTAAAACAGCTAAGTTACTCAAGCAGAATGCTACTGGCAAGTTGCCCTAGGAAGTATCAGCTTACAAAATATAACGTAGCTCTTAATATCGAAGAAGATGAGAACTCCAGAATTACACTGGCTTTTGGTACTGTCGTAGGCTTAGGAATACAGCTTGTGTTTCAAGGTATGCAAAGAGACGCCATTATCATCCAGATGTTCTTAGCTTGGCCGCATGAACTAGGGCTATTCGCTACTAGCACAAAACATAAGAAATCATTCTTTCTCGCTGTGGTAGCGATAGATAAGATGATAGCTATGCGTGCTAATGGATTGCTAAGAGATTATGAGTTACTTATATGGGAAGGTAAACCAGCTACAGAACTTTCCTTTCGTGTTGACTTAGGAGATGACTTCAGCGACAGAGGTTTCCTTGATATGGTACTCAAGCACAAAGAAACAGGTGAGATCCTGTGCGTAGAGATCAAAACGGATAGCGCTAAGTATAAAGTCCACGAAGCCAAATACGGTAACAGTCCACAGGCATTAGGTTATAGTATAGTATTGGATCGAGTAAGCCCCGGTACATCCAGCTATAAAGTGCTATATATTATATACTTCAGTGAGTTATTAGAATATGAACTGCTTGAATTTATCAAGAGTCCATTAGCTAAGGCGGAATGGATACAGAATGCGATAGTAGCTACTAAGATAGTCAACTTATATGAGTCTGCTGGAGTGTTTCCTAAGCATGGGCAAAGTTGCCTTTCTTGGAACAGACCCTGTAAATATTACGGTGTATGTAATCTTAGTGACTCTATACTATTAAAGCCTATAACTGAGGCGGAAACAGCTCTGATAATAAAAGAGAATGAAGAGAAGTATCAGCTACAATTTCATATTGATACTATCATTGATAACCAGTTAGATATGTTAAATACGGAAGAATTACTATGAAAATATTACTGCCAGTATGGATGACACTGCTAACAGTTAGTCTCAACTGCAATGCACAGCAACAAGTACAGCAAGTGCTGCAACCTACTGCTGCACAAGTGTTACAGGAGCATATAAGGCAAGAGAATGCTCGTACTCAAGCTTGGGCTGATAGACAGACAAAAGCTAGGGATAGTAGAGAAATTAAGCAGCGTAGGAGATAGTAGTTATGATAGATAATAAATTTATTGAGAAACTATGGGAAGTTGTTAAGGTTGTATTTGATAATGAAGAGGCGTTCTTGGAGAGATTTTTTCCTGAGGATGAAAACATAGAACTTAAGTGCTTTTATATGGCCGGATACATATGTTATGTAAAAGTATATAATTGCGGCGACTTTCGTGTAAGAGATTGCTTGATTAACACAGATGAATTTGTTAACTGGGTTAATGAATTATCTACTGAGAGGAGTAAGTGAAAATGAATCAAAATCTCATTGAAAATGGAATCGATAATGCGATGTCAATCCCGCTAAAAATACTCAAAGAGAAAGCTATTTTGAGTAGCGAAAAAGCTGAATTCTTCAAACAAGAGGCCGCTCGGGCATTGAGATTAATCCTTATGGAGCCAGATCGAGGGCATGAGGCATATTTTATCAAGATCATGATAGATGCAACATTAAGCGAGCTTGATGCGCAATTTGCTTCCGCAGCTAGCGGAGACATGGCAACATCGACTCAAGAACAATTACCGTAACGGTAGTAGGCGCAACCTTCCGGGCTTTAATTAAGGAGATAAAATGAGAGGAATTAGTGAAGAGCGGTTGATAGAGATTCTTAATAGCTATCCGAGCTATCGCGACGAACGCATTGTTATTGAGGAGATACTGACAGAATGCAGCGAACTAAACGAATTTAAGCCGATTGACGATAGCACACCTAAAGATAGACGGGTGATGCTATATTATAAGAATTACGGCGTGCGCACAGGTTCCTTTATGTTCGGACATTACTTAGTAGATACTGGATTAAGCGTGCCTTGCAACATAAAACCAACACCCTATCAAGAACTGCCAGAACCGCCAAAGGATTAAGAGTTAACAAGGAAGCGGCAGTACGGAAGGACGTGCCGTTACGTGATAAGCGGTAGAAAAGGGCAGCGAATATACTCTAATTCTGCATAGCTGGTATCAAGCCCAGCCCGCTTCCTTGTTGATTACTTAGGAGAATATACTATGACAAGAAAGATTCGAGTAATAGAGAATGTTACGCTCAGTGAAATTGAGCTTGCAAACAAGGCAAGCACCTATATCCAGCTTGGTAAGGCCCGCAACATTGAATTCCATCCTTGGCACACAACGAGAGATGAGGCGTACGAGTTCGAAAATGTTCCTATACAGCAAGTTCGTATTAATGAGCAGGAATTCGAGTATGCAGTTACGAGTAAGGTAAAGAAAAAACTGTGGTTTATTTTTGATCAATTGAATACTTTAAAATCTGATAAGGAAGTAATACGAAGAGAACTGCAATCAGCAAAAAATATAATAAAAGATTACAAGTTACAAGAACGCTTAATTAGAGACGCAAACTTCATGCGGCGCATGTATTACTTACTCACCGGTAAGCTACCTTAATATCTTTAGGAGACACTACCTATGAAAAAATACAAACCAGCAAACTTACAATCTGTAAAAGAGTTTATTCAGAGGATGTTGGATGGGGAAGAATTCTATTGCGAACACAATGATTATACATACTACTTCAACGGATTCGATTTCGTCGCGTTTAGCGGATATTGTCGGGCGGATAAATTCACCCCGGCTAATGTAGCAGATATCCACACCTTCCAAACATTAGTCCCTTACACAATCCAAGACGCAATAGCAGAAAAGCCAAGGCTTTGTTGGGTCTGGGATAATGACAGAAACATACGACAATTATTCATAGTCCATTCCTATTTAAATGATAACGGATACCCATTTCGTACCGAATACTCATTCTTTAAACACGCAGAACTAGCAACACTCGAAGAAATTAAACAGTATTTGGGAGACTAAAAATGCCAGCACATATACACGCAGATTCCATGATACAGTATGGCTATGACGCACTGACAACCGATAGGCCGTGGGAGTTGTGGGAAGTTATGCCGGTAAATAGTGAGTGGATGCCATTATACGATAATCCCGCGTGGAATACAGCTACTAAATACCGTCGCAAGAAGCAAAAGACAATCAACATCAACGGATTTGAAGTTCCTGAGCCGGTTAGAGAGCCGTTACCTTACGGGACTGAGTATTATACTATTGAACTATGTGTGGATGTATTACGCTTGCAGTATATATGGAATAACGATAGGGTGGATGCTCGTCTATTAAAAGCAGGCATTATCCACCTAACACCAGAAGCCGCAGAACTTCACGCGAAAGCTTTGCTTAGTTTTACAACTTGCGATACTGAATCCTAACCCCCATACACACGAGAATAACTTATGGAACTAACTGAATACGAAGAGAAACACGCCACTTTACGCGTACTAATAACTGGACTTACAGGTTCAGGAAAGACTAAGTTAGCGGCTACACTGGCTGCAAAGTATCGCCTCATATGGCTCGATACTGAAAACTCCCTTGACACATTAGCTAAGTTACCTCTGGAGCATAAAAAGAATATTCAGATCATAAAGATTCCTGACTCTGGTGCTTTTCCAGTAGCAGCACAAACTGTGCAAAACTTATTTAAGTACTTAAAGGCATCTATATGTTTGAATCATGGAGTAATTAACTGCCCTATGTGCATCCAGGAAGGTGCAGTTATGCAGGATGTAGACCTTACTAAACTAGATAACAAAAGAGATGTAGTCGTTTTGGATTCACTTACCCAAGTAGGTGCAAGCTTCTTAGCTCACATTATGAAGAATCGTGAAGTAACAGAGACTCCTGAGCGTGGAGACTGGGGAGGATTGCGCAGAAACACTGAGTATCTAGGTTCTAGCATCCAAAGATTCCCGTTTAATTTTGTAGCCACTGCCTTATGCGCTGAAGTGGAACTGGAAGATAAGTCAGTTAAGCTAGTTCCTAGCTTCGGTTCTAAAGATATGGGCGCTAATATTGGCGCTAAGTTTGGAACAATCGTATTCTGTAAGGTAGAGAATAGAAAACATAAAGCGTACAGTTCCAGCACTGCTAGTAATATGTTCCTTACCAAGAGTAGAACTGATTATAGGATTGAGGACTTACCAATTCCATCTTTAGTCCCTATGTTCGATGAGTATCTTAGTGGGGAATCAGGTGCTATAGATGCTAACATAAGTAAGCCACAGCAGCAAGTCACTGCGCAAGCTAAAGGAATATTAATGAACCTAAAGAAAACCTAATTATAGCCAGAGGTTAAGTCATGGCTGTATTGTGTAGTACTGTATTAAGACTTAACAAAATCAAGTAAATTCAATATTAACTGACTGAAGGAAATTAACCATGACTCAAGATCAAGACTTATCAAGCCTGTTGGATTCTAGTATCGGTGACTTAGCTGAACTACCAGAAAGTATAGTATTCGCTGCTGGAGCGCATCGCTGTAACTTTGACTATGAAGTACGCATGAGTAACGGTGAGAATAAGGTACCAATGTTTCGTATTAAGCTGAAGTGCATCGAGACTCTGGAACTTAACAATCCAGAGAAAGATACTGCACCTAAGCCAGGCGATGAAACTGAAATTACCTATAATATGAACAATGAGTACGGTCAAGGTGCATTACGCGCACTGACTACTTTGTTCTGTAAGCAGCAGGGCTTGGATGAGGAAACAGCAACAATCAATCAAGCACTTCAAGCTTATAAGGGCGGTTCTCTCGTGTTCGTGACTAAGGTTCGCGTGGATAAGAAAGATGCATCTAGGCAGTATGGTGATATTGTAACAGTAATTTTCGACTAAGTAACAGTTAAGTAATGGGCAAGGGTACAGGTGCAAGCTAAGTTACATCGACCTGTACCCTACTAGGAGGGCTTAAAATGGACAAGATAAGAATCTCTTTTAATGTTTCAGAGCTTAAGGAACTGGTACACTGCACCTCAGAAGTACATACTAGCAAAAAGCTGCATACAAAGCTAAAGTTAGCGCTAGTAAAGCTGGATATTAATAGCAGCTCAGGTGCTGATATAGCACCTGTGGAGAGTACAGACACTGGGCACCTATCTATGAATGAGATAAGGAAACGAGACTATGAACTCTGGCTCACTGATACAGACTTAACTGAAGCTGTGGTAAAGAATGCCAAGCAATATATGTACGATAACGGACTCATGACTGAAGAAGAAGCTGAAGTGTATGAAGCAACTATGTTCGGAGATTAGGAGAATTAAGATATACTGCGGAGTAAAGAAATGTACTATACAACTATACGTAAGATACTGAATAACAATCCATGCGATCCTATCAAAGTAATAAGATTAGCAGGTAGTATTGACTATAACTTACCAATAGCATTTAAGCATATCTACGACAGGACTGATCTACAAGACGCTATTTGGTGTATTTGTACACTAGATTATGACGCAGAGATTCAACAATTTGCATTAAGATGTGCGCGTAGCGTTGAACATTTAGATGAAACAGATACGGCCAAAAAGTGTAATGATACATTAGAAAAATACCTGAAAGGTGAAGCTACAAGAGAAGACTTAAATAAGGCTACACGGGCTGCGACCACAAGGGCTGCAATAGCTGTTACTTGGGCTACTTGGGCGGCAAGTGTCGCATTAAATGCTGCCGCTGGTGCGGCATGGGCTGCGGCATGGGCTACACAGGCTACTACTGCAAGTGCCACAGTAGCTATAAGAACTGCAAGAGATGTGGCTGCAATATCTAAAGATACGAAGCTACTAAAACAAATTGAGCAAGATTTCTTAACAACGTTTTGTATGGAATAAAGATGATACCAGCAGAAGAACGCGAGAAAGCATTTAGAAAAGAGCTTAAGGAGTTATTGGAGAGGCATGGAGCTGAAATTGAGATTGCTAATTTTAGTTATCCTGCAACTCCAGGGGGTGGCTTGATTGCCGTGAGAATGGCGTCAACGAAAGATAATAACGGCAATACAGAAGCCGAGTACACGGCGTTTCAATTATGATAACAACACATCCTGTACGCTTATTGTTGCTTAGTACACAGCAAGATGAACCATTCTTGCCTACACTTAAGGCATTGATGCGAACTAAGTTCCCAGAAGTACAGTTACTTAACTCATCTATAACTCCGGGAACTTTAACTGAGATAGTAGCTTCTGCAAAAAAGAACTCATTTAACGGAGTGCTTACAACTAATCTTGCGATACTTAAGAAACTTGTAGGAGTAAACATATCTAGCTCTGAAGCTTCTATTGCTAACTATGCTGGAAGTTACTTTAAGGTGCAGGGAACTGAGTTCGTGATATTGAATCCCCTTGCTCAACTTGTAACAGTACCTTACGGAAAGTTCCTAGCTGAACGCTTCATCTCTAAGCTAGTATACCCAAAGCGCTGGCCAGAGTTTCCTGCATTTAATTGGGAGCTAGCTACACCACAGAGTTTACCTGCTTTACTGGAGCGCTACAAAAGCGCTAAACTTATTGCAGTGGATATAGAGACTGCTAAAGAGCCACAAGTACATATTACGTCCATAGGCTATACAGCTGTATTCCATGATAACACTTGCCACTCCTTTGTACTCCCCATTAAGGATAGCTACTCAGTAGAGTGGATGAAAAAGCTTAATCTATTACCTGCGGATAAGATATTACAGAACGGTAAGTACGATATTAACTATCTTATGCGCTATGGCGCCCCTCTACATAATTATATTTGGGATACTGCAAATCTATTCCATTGTTGGTATTCAGAACTTCCTAAAGACTTGGGCTTCCTTCAGGCTTTCTTTGTTCGAGAGGCTGCATATTGGAAGGACTTAGCGGATACAGATAAGTTACTATATAATGCTAAGGATACTTGGGCGACAGCTATGAGCTGCTTAGCCATGATAAATGAAATGCCACTGTGGGCAAAGCATAATTATATTAATGAGTTCCCCCTCGTATTCCCCTGTATATTAAGTGAACTCACTGGGATTAAGCGAAACATGGAGGCAATGGCTAAAGCTGAGTCTGCACAACGCCAAGTAATACAGGAGACAGAACAAGAGCTTAACGCTATGCTCGGAACTAAAGCATTTAACTCAGGAAGCCCAAAGCAGAAGAAAGCATTGCTGACTGTATTAGGTTGTAAGGATATAGCGGATAAAAGTACAGACGAAAAGAGTCTTAAGAAAGCTGCATTCAGGCATCCTTTGAATGCTCGTATATTAGGGCAGATAACTAAGATTCAGAAGGCCAAGAAACTAAACAGTACTTACCTGACCCCAGGAAAAGAGTTTAACGGTACGATTCTATACAGCTTAAATCCACACGGTACTGACACCTCCAGATTAGCTTCTAGAGAGCATGCATTCTGGTGCGGTATTAATGTCCAGAATATAACCAGAGGCGCTAGTTTACCTAAGTATAGCTTAGTTCCATACGAAGGTTTTCATATTGCTGAAGTTGATCTTGAGCAGGCAGAAAGTAGGGACACAGCTTATGCTGCTGGAGAAGAGAGACTCATCGCAGCAGTAAGCGGTGATAAAGATTTCCATTCTTTAAATGCTGCAAGTTTCTTTGGTGTATCTTATGCAGATATATTTGACATAGTACAGAATAAAGTAAAGGATAAGGAACGTCGTGAGTTAGGAAAGAAAGTAAACCACGGAGCTAATTACCTTATGGGTGCTAATGTACTTGTAGAGACTATGGGAGAAGAGAACATATATAAAGCTGCTAGACTTCTTAACCTACCTAAATTCTGGGGGGCAAAGCAAATAGCGGAGGAACTTCTATCCAGGTTCCACGCTACATATCCAGGATTAAGTACTGTCTACTATCCTGCAGTTGTAGCAGAGATTATAAAGACTAAGGTCTTAGCTTCTCGTGCAACTCATAAGCTTACTAATATGCCCGAGTGGATAAGAGAAGCAGTAGCGCCCTACTGGAACTTAGAAGCTCAAGAGCGTATAATGGGACTTACTCGTTACTGCTTTTCAGACCCTAGTGCAGATAAGAGAGCTAAGAATGCTTATGTTGCGCATGTGTCTCAAAGTCTTAACGCAATGACACTTAACAAAGCGTATATGTTGGTATTTTATGCTGTAGCTTTGGATGAAGAACTTGGAAAACATTTTAAGTTATGCGCACAAATTCATGACAGTATATTGCATCAGTTCAGAGTCGGGCATGAATACCTTGCGCATAAAGTTCAAGAGTGTATGGAAATACCTGTAGAGATAAAAGGTTATGATGGGAAGATAAGAACGTTCACAGTTCCCGCAGCTATTAAAGCAGGCAAGGATAACAAAGGTGCTTTAAGTTGGGCGGAAATATAAAGGGGGTTATACAGGCTATGAAACGAAGTGAATTAATAAAAATACTAGCTGGATTAGCTACAGGTGATAATAATGATCCAGACGTAGTGATGTTTGACTTACATAGTGGAACTGCATTCGAAATAGCCACTGCAATGTACGACCCTACATCCAGGGAAATAGAAATCACTGTGGAATAATTTATGTATGCGTTACGAACATGAAGATATATTCGACTTGTACTTAGCAAGGCTTGTAGACAGTGAACCTCCGAACACTTTTCATAGATGGTGTTTACTTACTATTATAGGTGCGTGGCTAGGACGTAGAGTATGGCTACCCTTTGGGTCTGCTCGGATCAATTGTAATATGTATGTAATGCTCATGGGTAAAGCTGGTTCTCGTAAGAGTACAGCTATTAAAGCAGCTGTTAACTTCCTTAAGAGTGCCGGTTACACTAAGATAGCCGCTGGAAAATCTAGTAAGGAAGCATTCTTACTAGATTTAGCCGGTGACTCTAATATCATAGCTGCCCAGGACATATTAGAAACTAACCTGTTCGGTAGCTCTAATAGAGAAGACGCTGAGATTCTCATAGCCGCAGACGAATTTAATGTATTCGTAGGTAATGGAAATATAGAGTTCCTAACAGAGTTAGGGAATATGTGGGACTATGAAGGAGAGTTCAAGAGTAGGGTAAAGAACTCTGCAAGTGCTTGCATATATAACCCTACAATCAGTATCTTAGCAGGTAATACTTCTACGAACTTTTCTCTGGCTTTTCCTGTGGAGGCCATTGGACAAGGTATATTTTCACGCTTATTGCTTATTCACGGAGATAAGACTGGAAAGCATCTTACGATTCCACCTCAACCTAATGAGGACGTGCACAATCTTCTTATAGAACGTTTCCACCTAATGAGGGAGCGTGTCACTGGCGCTATGACACTCACAGACACAGCCTATAAATTACTAGACAAGATATACAAGACATTCCCTGGAGTACGAGATATAAGATTTGAGTCTTATGGGAATAGAAGACTTACTCATTTGATCAAGATAAGTACAATATTGACTGCAAGCAGATTAGCGAAAGAGATTACGGAACAAGACATACTCAAGGCAAATACAATATTAGCTCACGCTGAGCACTCTATGCCTAAAGCTCTGGGGGAGTTCGGAAAAGCTAGGCACTCTGACATAACAAACAAGATAATAAGTGTACTGGAGGACTCTCCGCACCCAATAGTCAGTGATAAAGAATTGTGGAAGCAAGTCTATAATGACCTGGAGAGCATAGACAGACTTAGGGAATTAATGACTAACTTACAGCTTGCGGATAAGGTAATGCGAGTACAAGGAGGTTGGATAAGTAAGTCAGCGGATACAATAAATAGAAACTCTAACGTGGATTTTAGTTTCCTAACAGAGGAAGAGCGTAAGAGTATTGTAGTGTGAGTTAGTTTTATATATAAGGAGAGCATAAGATATGGAACAAGACATTATACGTGTCCTACGTATCATTGAGTACGTGGGGCTGAGGAACAAAGTAGAGAATACTGTTAAGCGGTCTATTCATGGAGAGAAGAGTATAGAAGGTATGACTATAAAAGCAGTTACTTTAGGTACAGTATCCGAGATACTAGGTACTACAGAGTATACATCTCAGGAAGATTTTATCTTGGTTACTGCTACAAGAAAACAGGATGAAAGCGTAAGAGAGAAGCGAATCATACCAGTAGCTTCTATACGGGAGGTTTGCGAAATTGACGGAGGTGTTTTTATATTCAGAGATGGAGGAGCTACACTCAAAGTAACCGAGTCCATTGATGAGCTGTATGCACAGATAAAAGGAGGCCTAGAGCATGGAACAAGATAGTCAAATACATATTATGTTAGACTTAGAGACACTAGGTACTAAACCTGATGCTGCAATAATCAGTGTGGGGATGGTAGCTTCTAAGCGTGGTTTGGGAAAGGAACCCGAAATACTAGAAAGCCTAGATATAGCAATAGACCTGGATAGCGCATTGGCTAGTGGAGGTATCATAGACGCCGCCACATTAATGTGGTGGATGCAACATGAACAAGAAACTGCACGTGCAGCCTACTTAGGCTATCAGGAATCCCATTCTATGGCTGCAGCATTAGTCATGATAACTAAGTTTATACACAACTATGCAACAGGTACGCGAGCACCACTTATCTGGGGCAATGGGTCAGACTTCGATAATGTTGTACTAAGAGGCGCTTTCGAGCGTTCTAGTCTTATAGTTCCATGGAACTTCAGACAAAATAGATGCTTACGCACACTAAAAAATATGCGCCCGGAATTTATGGAACTAGAGCCAAAGTTCCTAGGTGTTAGACATAATGCATTGGATGACGCTATGCATCAGACTAAGTGGCTGCACAGTATATTGAATTTATTAGAAGGGTACTATACACCATGGCCTATTTAGTAGAATTCCCTAGGGAACGCATAGAGCTTAATATAGAGATAACTCACCATCCAGAACTTCAGAGAGAGCTTATAGAGATAGGCTCTCTTAGTGACTTCTCATTTGAAACAATGTTAGCTGGAGTAGCTGCTTATTGTGAGGTAGCTCTTGATGGATACTATAGCCAAGAAGACCTCAACAAGCTTTGTACCATTCTTACGGACAAGTTACGCAAGAAACGCTCACTGCTGATTACTCTGCAATAGGAAACTATGTATGACACTAGAGCAACTTAGAGGTTTATTAAACTGCTCCAACGCTAAGATAAAGTTACTCGCTACTACATACGGCTGGCAGTATAAATATAAGGTAGGTTATGTAGTCACTGAAGCGGAAGCGATTGAGGCGGCTAGAGAGTCTGGTATAACGAAGTTACGCTATACAGGTCTAACGGAACTAGAACGTTGTGTTAATAATTGGAGAAGATAACTATGGATGATTCATGTTCATTTGAGTTTATAAGAGAAGTAACAGAAACTGATCTTTTGAAAGGTAATACAGTGCTCAACTTAGAGAGTGAGTTGGCTACTGGACAACTTATATACTGCGGCAATTCTTTAATTCGAGTATTGGACAAAGAAGCCTTTCTTAATTACTGGCTGAATGAGACCGATTCACCAACTATAAGAACTCTACCTAGTATAACAGAAGAAGCAGAGAATATAGTATTTGGTGACAGGGAAGCTACTTACGGTGCGCCAAGTAAAAACCTGCTTATGATTGCAGACCTATGGTCGGCGTATCTAGGTACTGAAGTATCTGCTACTCAAGTATGTGATATGATGATACTGCTAAAAGTAGCCAGATTAAAGAATTCCCCACAACATAGGGATAGTATGGTAGATATAGTAGGATATACATTACTGAAGGAGAGGTGTTAATATGTTTAAAGATAAGATTAAAGCAATGAATAAGATGTATGATTTACCGGTTAATGGTACTCCACAGTTTTATGGTAATTTATCTCACACAATTAAAAACTTTCAGTGCATACTAAGCGAAGAGGTGGACGAAGCTACTGATATTATTGATGATATACACAATTATCGGACTGAGGACGTGGATGTCCTAGTCAGTATTGCCGATTGGCTGGCAGATATTACAATATATTGCCGAAGCGAGGCGCTGAAATATGGTATACCGCTCGAAGAGGTCATTGATATTGTAATGGACTCAAACATGAGTAAGCTTGGAGAAGACGGTGAACCAATAAAGGATGAACGCGGCAAGGTACTGAAAGGTATTAATTACTGGAAGCCTGAACCTAAGATTAAGGAATTATTACTTTCGAGAGTTGAGGAGTCTAAGAAATGAGCTTCTCACTGTGTTGTGTAGTAATAGGTGCAGCTTGGTTATTATTATACTCAGTTCTTTTCCTCGTCGCTGATACTCATGAGAGTATGGTACTGTTAATTAGCCAGCTGTGGTTTATCGCAGCATTTTATTTTCTTCTTTACGAAAGGATGCAGGAGTCTGAGAAATGAAACTTAATATACCAGAAAGACATGGAATGCCTTGGTCACAAGCAGAAGACAGTGCACTGTATACCGAGCTTAGTTCGGGTACGCCTATATCTGCTATAGCGCACAGGCATAAAAGAACTGAGAGGTCAATAGAGTGTAGGATTGAACTCTTAGAAAAGAAGTGGGACTTTCCATTTGATATCAAAGAGCCGCTAATTATCAATGGAGTCGATTACCTAACTAGGTTAGCTACAGCAAGACTACGTGTGAACGCCTGTATAAAAGATCAAGCTAGGTGGGCACTAGATGGAATACATAGGCTAGCAAGTTCACATCACTAAGGAGAGTTATAACATGAGAACTATGGAGTTTAATGCGAGTCAGCTTAACCACTACCTAAACAAAGGGTTAGAAGGAGCCTTTGAAGCTCAGTTAAAGAGAGAGCTACTTAAAGTAGCTGATCAAGTTGCCGGAGACGTAGCTAAAGATATAGTTAAGAAACTTCGCCCTCATATCGCATCAATGTATGAAATGTCTCAAGATGTGATAATCGTGCAATTGAATATTATAGCTGATAACAAAGAAACCCCTGAGCCGTAATAGGAATAGGGAAGGGGAGTAAGCTACAGAGTCTAACTCCCCCTTAGTTCTACCTTACGCTGATTTCTTCCAGTGAGAAGCTCCGCCTATCCTAACTCCTGCCCACATAGCATACGCTATAAGCATAGCTTTCCACCTAACCATACCATCTTTCGTCAAGCACTCTATAACTACACCGCGTAATATTTTGTCCGCCTTAGCCCTAGACACAGCTATCGGGCACAGTATACTATACAGCCAATCATGCAATGTAGCAGCTTCATCACCTATTCCGCCGAACATTAAGTACATAAAAGGTAATCGCGGTACTGAAGCAAAGTTAGTAACGAAGCCTTTAGGTACTGCTATATAATCATCTAATGTATCCGATTTATATATCAACGCTTCTAGCAATCTCCAATTCCTCTCACTGAGCTTTTCAGCCCGTAAGGGCGTAACAAATTTACCCATACTATAGAACCTCCTCTATCTTGCAAAGTCCACCTTCCGGATACTCAGGAAACTTCACCTGGATAAGACGGATAAGAACCTTCCGCTTATCTTCATTAGTCTCTGCACAGTATCTATCATTAAGCTCAGTAAGTTTCTCCTCCAAGATACAGCCAGACAGTACCAGGATTACAAATGCGTATAATATTAGCTTCTTCATTTTATACTACTCCCTCAAAAAGTTTAATTTCATTTTCCCTTCTGGTACTAAGCCCTGCTATAACCACCCCACCTGCACGGTTCCAGCGACGTAACTGACTAGGAACCTCTTTATATTTTCCTACATTCAGTACCTTTCTTAGTGTGCTGTTATAGAAAGCTGTTCGCCCTACGTTAAATACGAAAGATACCAAGGCATCAAACTGATTCTGAGTAAGTGCCGCTTCAACCCCACTGTTCACAGCTCCCTCAGCACCAGCAAGATCCTGCACTAATAACTGGTCTATCTGACTAACTGTAAGCCCTTCACCATACTTAGTAGATATACCTAAGATCAGAATCTTCCCAGAAGCTAACTCGTCCTTAGTGAGTAAGTGCCCTACTCCTATAGTTGGTAATCCAGCAGAATCTTTATACACCTTAGCCGATTTACCTTCCCACTGTGTGAGCAACTCTCTACCTCTATCACTCATCTTCATAGTTTAGCACCCATAGTAATAAGGAATCAAATCATCACTTTCATTCGCCATAGTTGTATACCCCTCTCACTTATCTATATGTTTATCAAGACGTATATGCGCTTCATTAGCTGACTCTTTAGCATCTTGCACAAGCGCATGTAAGTTTCTAATATCAGCACGCATAGCTCCATATATAGCACCAGCTGTGAATATCTGCCCCATAAGTACCAGAACCACCTCTATTAAGCTCATGATGTCACTCTCCCCCTTCCCCACCCATAAGAGTCTGTAAATAAGAATTGCTACCTAGTCTTGTGCGTAATTGCTCCGCTTGTGTATGCGAAGCGTTCCTATACTGCCTTGCAATGAATTGATTAAACTCGTCTTGTTTTCCTCCATATCTAACATAAGAATGCATGAACTTCTCTAACTCTTCCCCTTTAGGTTCACTCCCCCCAAGTATAGAAGTCTTTATTGCTTCTCCTAATCCCTGGCGCTTGGCCGCATCATGTGCCCTATAGGTGTTAATGCGATACATAGCATCTTGAACTAGACTCTCATCCATAGGTTTAGCGCCCAGAACTCTAACAGCAGACACCAAGGTATTCAGATCGTGAGACATGAGAACATTACCTTGCTGGTTGGTAGCTATCACACGCCCGGACTCATTAGTCATTCCACCAATTACCTGAGCTATACCAGCCAGAGGTCTTGATAATCCATTATGTTCTATAGCTCTTAACATGGTCGGCCATAGTTCAGCCCCCATAGCTACTTGTTGCATAGAGTCATACATGTTACCAAAAAAGCGAGCAGTAGCTTGAATTATAGGAACTTTAGCCGGGTCTGTAGGAACCAGTGTCAGTGACCTTGGATTAATATCCCCTCTATTATATAAGTTAGTCTTTAGGCTCGGATCAAATATACCTAGCATATTACTGAATGCACCGTAAGCAAGCCACTCTCCAGCCTCTTTACCTGCACCATCGAATATAGCTTGATATATATCCTTATGCTCTGTGTTACCGCCCGCTGTACCTACTAAATAAGTATTGATAGCATTAAAAGCAGGTAACCCATTCAGACCAAAGATAGTTCCCTGTAAGCCCATCATAGTAAGTGCATTAGATGTGTCTTTATTCCCTATATGTCTAAATAGCTGCTGAAGTAAGTTAAACTGGTAAGTTTGAAATAATCCTATGGCTTGACCTATTGGGCCTTGAAATAGTACGGGGCGCTGCGCAGCTAAAAAGTTCCCTTGAGTACGATTCACGAATGAGTTAATATAAGGCAGTGCATCAACTTCTTTCATAAGCCCGTGCTTAACTGCTATATCAGTAACTTGCTTCATGTAATCCGCAGCTATGAACCTATTGAATTCCTCAGCTAATCTATTCCCTGTCAATCTTTCCAGTCCATGACCTACTCCACGAGCAGTAGCCATCGCTTTAGCTATACCAGCTTTTAAGGAACCTACATTGTCACCAGCCCGAATAGCAATATGATCTAGTGTCTGATCGTACTGATCCATAATAGTAGTAATGAATCCATGCTTCTTATGCCACTCCTTAATCTCAGGGTTGGATCTGAGTCGCTCTAAGCTCTTAGCAAATACTTTTTGTGGAGACAGTACATAACTATCCGTTCCAGGAAGCTTAATAGTACTAAGCTTTCCTAATTCATTAGCTGCGTCCTCACTACCATTCTTGATTATATTAGTAACAGCCTTTGACTCCGCCCCAAATAGTACTGGGTGACTTATGGCGTTTACAGCTGCATTCATTGGGTCAGCTCTCAGGGCGATAGAACCTAACAGCCCATTCATCTGAGCCACAATAGAAGTAAGCTCCCCCTTAGGTACAGTACCATTAAGTGCTGTATATAGTGCATCATCCATGAGTGGGCCAGTATATCCGGCTTTCTGAAGCGCCTTATTTATCTCAGCTAAATGCTCTGGGTGTACAGCAGTCTCCCATAAGTCTTTAACACTCTGAGACACCTTAGAAAACTTCTCATCCAGAGTTTTATTAACCGTAGTCCAGAATGGATACTCTTCTATCTTCTGAATATTAAGCATCTGCTTCATAGTATTCGTAGCTGGATTGTTTACCGCATTTTCCGCATACGCTGTAGGACTGAGATAACCGAATGTACTCTTGGCTGCACTTATATGCGGTTCAGCCTGTGCTCGAAGCATTGCTAATGGGCGAGAGTAACGTAGTGACACAGCCTCTCGTACAAGTGCAGTCTGTCTAGCAAGATGCCAGTCTAAGAAATCCTCTACAATCTTCTGTGGATTTGTAATGGGTAATGGAGACGCAGAGGAACCGCTGCGAGCTAACGCAGTATTCATGTAATTATCGCTTATGGTTCGTTCCCACTCGAACTTACCTTGAGACTTAAAGTACGCTTCAGACTCTCCTTTGCTAAGCACTTTAAACTCTGGGTGATTAGAAAGAACTTTCTGTTTCAGTGTCTCCAGGGCTTGTGCATCCTTAGCGTATATCATGGAAGAGTGACCTTGCCCAGTTACGGAATCATCAACTACCAAGGCGTAATGAGGCGTATCCCTGAGGTTCCTAGGGATTGGATAAAAAGCGTCTCTATCTCTTTTAAATTGCGTTCCTTCTGCACTGCGCAATACAGAGAGTTCATCCGTATTCTTTCCGTTCTGTGCAATGTGAAGCTTTATAAGCTCTAGTGTATTAGAGTTCTGTATCTTTACAAAGTCACCTTCAGCATTTATAAGCCCTGAATTATCCTCAGCTAACTTATAAACACCAGGCTTTGATCTGATAGTCTCATTCAGTACAGAGAACTCAATAGCAGCCTCAGTGTCGTTACCTACTTTAATTAGTGTAGGCTGCATAAGATCAGCTACTGCTGTCTTCCTATCATTTGCTATGTTATGTACACGTTGGCCTACATACGCCGAAAGAGCGTCCCTAGTACCTAAATCCCCTACAGTAGACGTTACAAATCCTGGCCCAGAGTTACCACCAGTAAGCCATACAGTGTCAGCTATGTCAGGGAATTCTTCCTTAAGTACTTGAGCAGAAGCTCTTCGAACATCCATATCATACATCTCTGCTTTAGCCCTTAGTACTGTCATAGCCTCCAGAGTATGTCCATCTAACCCTTGCAACATGGATGTATCTGAGACAACCTTAACATAGGAAGGTAACATATCCACATGAGCTACACGTTGCGAATCTCTAGTACCTGCTGCCTTTAGAAGTTCCTCATACTCTCTCTGTGCAGTAGCCCTAGCGAACATACCCTTTTCATTATAAATACCTCGTAATATATTCTCATGCATATCAAGCCTCTCCGCTATTTCAGCGAAGGACTGCTTGGATGCTCTTGAGATAACAGTATCTATTACTTTCTGAGGAAGTGGCCGAATTAGATGACCTGCGAATGCTTCAAAGTTAGGCATATTACGCAAGCGTTCTGGATGCGCACTAAGATAAGAGAAAGCAGACGCAAACAACTCTGAGGGGTCTTGCCTACGTGCAATCTGCTCAGGCTTTACTGATTTCCATAAGGTAGGGTTCCTGGACTTACTGAGGTCTATAACTTCCTGCATAAGTGGAGAGGCAAAGTCATTTGCCATAGATCGTGCATTCTGTGCAGTCACACCTGACCCTTCCACCATAGCCTGGAATATTGAATGCCCTTCCTGCTTCTTTAGCTCCATGATATTAGCAGCTAAGGAGCGCTTACGCACATCTCCAGCCTTGAGTACAGTATACTTATCACCTACAATACCAACTAGATCACCTTTCTCACCCGTACTGAACTTAATACCTAAGAGACTTGCTGTGCGTTCTGCAAAATCCTGTGCAGTAATAGGCACATCCTGCATCTGCACTAACTCAGAGCTTATTGAAGATTTCTGTCGCTTAGTAAACTCCTTGATAGCATTTTGCCCTTCTAAGCTGTATATCTCCCCTAATACTTTAGAAGAAGGTAATACTTTGATACTCTCTAACCCTTCCGTCACTGCTTTAGTGAGCAATGGTATATCACGCTCAAATATAGTAGGGGTGCCTTCGAACTTAGGTGTTAAGGATGCCCATAGATAGCGTGATTGTACAGTAGCCAGAGACTCAGCAGACACATCGAAAGGGTTATGTACACTGTTAGCATGACGATACATATCATCGCCTACTTTGATACCTGCGTCAGTAAGTGTAATAGCCTGATTAGCACCTATACGATCTGCAAGACCTAAAATAGCTGGTCGTTCGTCAGTCACTATACCGGCGTTTTCGCCACGAATCTTAACAAAGGATACTTGAGTATTCCTGTATATACTAGATTCTTCAGGTGTAAGTACGCTTATATCATCCCCACCCTCTTTAAGTTTCTTGCGTATAGCCCCGTACTGCTTCTCTGTCGCACTGCTTTGATTGAGTCTCCCAATGGACTTGGAGCCTAATAATTGCTCTCGTGTAACTTTAGCAGTAGCTCCTGCAAGCGTTCTATCGTACATGAATTGAGCTAAAGCCGTATCTCCGCCAGCGAGACTCTGAAAGTCTGTACGAATATCAGTAAGTAATGCATTCCTAGTGCTATCTTGTAGGCGTTTTGCACTCTCCTTGAGAGTCTCTCCAACAGCATTAGGGTCTAACTTAGCCTTAGCTTCTAGCTGAGACACATTAAATAGGATTCTATCTGATGGAGTAAGTGAGGCTACAGGTGCATCAGTAACTCCATAAGCAGCTAAAGACTTCTCAGCTTGTGCTCCAGCTTTCTTTACTGTATAGCCTGCGATAGTGCCACTAATAACCCCACCCACTGCGCCACCAATAACTACACCAGTAACTACGTCAAACACTAAGTCATCTACAGAGCGTTCATTAAGTACTGGAGATTGAAACATAGTAGCATTCACGAGTCCAGTAAAGGCCGCACCTTCTAGTGCATTCTGCCCAACACCGGATACGATAGCTTTCATCATATTAGCTTCTTGTAGCTTGAATACATTACCAGCGCCTTGAAGAGCAGCAGCGGCTGCCTCTATATGCTTTTCCCTCTGAGGGGCCAATAACCCCAAGGACTTCCCGAGTGGTCCAGTACCTACATTACCAGAGGATATGGCCTTAGTTAGTGTAGCTTGTCCAGCATGCAGTACCTTAACTCCTGCCATTCCAGGCACAAGAGAACCAATGGCGAACCCGAGGGCATCAGTACCCATTTGGTGCTCAGTATAGTACTTACTCAGATCAGAGTCGAACTCCTTAACTACCTTACCGTAATCCACATACTCGAACTCTTTTCCAGTTCCGCCAATTTTCTGGCTTCCCCAATTACCTATAGTCGGAACTATATTATACAATTGAGCCACACCAGAACCTACTGACAGGGGGATAAACTTAGTAGCTACATCAAAAGCAGCATCCAGAACGGATTGATCCCTTTCGTTTCCGTTATTTAGGTTAGTATGAGCGTTAGCCGCTGACATGTAAGAAGGAAGTTCTGAAATTTCGTTAGCCATAGTGGAAGTCCAGTAAGGTTATTTAGTTGGCTCTCTTAGTCTATTAGCCTGTACAGCTGTGAAGGCTTCTATTAATTGAGTCTCATTTGTGTGATCCACAGAGTCCAGAATATGAGGAAGTAAGCTCTTAGTTACATCTACTAACGCAGCAGCAGGAATAGACATACTAAATATACTTGAGTCCTTATCCATACCGAAGCGAGCAGTACGGACTCTAGGCAGTTCTAACTTAGCCGTGAACTTAGTCTGCTCCAATCCAGTTAGTTTTCTAAGTGCCAGGTCATTGGTTAGTAAGATACTGGCATTAGCGTATGTATGCTGGAAACGCGCCGCATCTGTAATGCTAATTTGCTTCTGAGCTATCGCCTCATTGAGTCGCTTGAAGAGCTCATTAGGTGCTATGTGATCTTTAGCTATGTTAGGTGTAATCTGTGGAGCGAGTACAGTTTTATATACCGGATCATTCTTAAATGCTGCATGCCTAGACATAGTGTCCCAAGTCATAGGCTTAACTAATGATCTAGGCTCAATACTTATATCTTCCTGATCCTGCAATAACTTGTTCTGTACAGCTAAGTTTCCTGCATCTATCTTTTGCTGTGCTGTTTTAGCTGCTTTCACTTCAGGAGCATTAATAAGCAATGAGTCCACTACACCGAGTAACTCTTGCTCTACAGCATCTATAGGTTGATAACCCAGTGCAGTTCTCGCTTGCAATGCTTCCGCTGGAGTATTTCCCTGAGAGAACTTATCTTCAGATATACGACCTAACAAACCTTGCTGCTGTAAGTTCCGCAACATATCACCTAGAGGAGTCTTAGACTCTAAGGCACGCAATACAGAAACTTCCTGATCCGCCGGAATCGGAGACTTATTATTCTTAGCCAGTGCGTAATTAATCGAGTCTATAGCTAGTGTCCTAGCTTGCTTCTCATCTCCAATAAGTTCTCGCTGTTCCATGATCTGCTGAATCTGAGCTCTTCGCAGCTCCCTCATGGATTGCGCTTCACCTATATTGAACTCCTGCACTTTATTGTTTACCTGCTGTGCACTCATATCTAGGATGTTTCTAATGTTATGCGCACTTGTAGCTAATGCTTGTATCTTAGCCCTTGCAGCAGCAGCTACCTGATCTTTAGCTAATGCCTCTGTAAGGTCAGCATTAGATGCCTCCGTTATTTTAGTGCTAATCTCATCAGACGTCTTTGCGGAAGATTGCATAGCTTGGTTAAGCTCTATAAGACCTTTATGGGCAGCATCTCCTACAGCAGCAGCTGTCTGTGCCTGTGCAGCTTTAAACGGAATAGTTACTAAGCCAACGATGTGAGCTAATGGATTAGAACTACTATTGATCTCATCTATCTCCTGTAACTTCCCTAGAGTTTTCTCCCTTTGCTGACTAAGTACTTGCATCAACTTATTACTAACCTCTTCATAGTTAGCTGTATTAGCCAGTCGTTGATTACGTGTCTGCGCCTCTAATTCTCCAGCACGGCGCTGTGCATCTGCCTGTACGGATGTAACCCCTTGAGGTCCCATAACCGTACCAGAGGCAGTAGCTTCTTCAAGCACTGTTCCTGCGGCTTCCTGCTGTTTACTAATTTCCTGCATACGCTGTTTAGCACCTTCAATCTCTTGAGTACTAGCGCGTAGAGCTTCAATAACATCAGCCATGATATCAGTATCCGTATTAGATTAAAATAGCCCCAATAAGCCACTCTTGCTCTTAGTCTTAGTTTTGCTGTCCATAGTCTGAGACTGTACCTGTTCGAGCGCCTTAAGTATCTCACTAGATGCATCTTGCGCCGTTACCTTAGTGAGAGAGTCTCGGATAGTTTGCATTATATCTTCCGTACTTCTCGAAGAAGCTCGTTCCGTTTCGTCCCTAGCAGTACTAACTGATCTATCAGCCGTGGTACTGAAGCTTTTCGACATATTAGAGAAGGCTTCAGTAATTGCATCCGTAAGCTCTTCTTTGGACATCTGCTGTTTAGTGCTAGTCTCCCCTAAAGATTCTTTCTTAACTACAGGAGCAGAAATTCGTGCAACTTCCCCGCCTACAGTAGCTAACAAGTTATTTAGCAGCAGCTGGTTTGTAGATGAGTTATACAGTCCCGCTGTACGTTCCCCTCCAGCAGTCTCCTGTAGTCCCTTAATGCCTGCGTCTCCTTGAAGCATTAAGTTGATGATTCTCATGGTAGCAGGAACATCCAGTAGAGTTCGCTGCTCTACAACATTCTCTTGTCCTGAGAATGTCTCTAATGCCTCGGATTTACCCTTAGCTGTACTTCTGGCTGTTGATGACTCTTGCCCTGTAGTAGCTTCAGTCCCAGATGTAGCCGCAGTCTCCAGCATAGATTCCCTAGACTGCTTATTCGCAGACGAACTGGTATTTATCGCTTTCAGTGCGTCCGTTACTGAAGTACTTGCAGAATCTTCAGAGCCTCGAGTCTTTTCTATCCCTTGTATATTCTCTGCTGCATTTACCTTAACTTCACTCTCAGCGTGTACAGTTGTCTTTCCCTTCCCTGTACTTGGGCCAATACCAATTAAGTTACCAATCGCCTCTATCCCGCTAGGACTTGCTAGACTTCCTAATGCAGAACCTGGTGTACTCATGATTAATTACTCCTGTAGATGAATTGACCTGCAATAGACTTAATACCTGAAGCTGTCCAAATAGCTCCAGTAGCGTCCTTATTTAGCTGCACTAAGCTTGCAGCTGAAGCGCATATCACTTGGCCTAATGTATTAGATAGTACCCCATTATCCCCAGTTAATCCAGCGGGGCAAGCCAAGTAGGTAACATTATCCACTGGCAGTGTAAATGAAGCACTGGTACTATTACTTGTGCCAATAAAACGAAATTGCACTAACACCGTATTAAGGTTAAGATACCTATACTGAAGTTCCTTAGTTGTAAAGGAACTCCAGCCCAATATAGTACTGGACGCAGCATAGTCTACCCAATCTAGCATATTGTCACCAGCTACTTGATCCGCTAAGAGGCGTAAGCTACTATACAATCGCTGAAACTCATCGAACACTTTAGGGTCTAACTTAGGGTCTGGAGTTATCCCTAACCCTAAGTCAAAATTAAATGATCTAGGCATTATTTTTTCCCTGCTATATTAAAGGACAGGATACCAGAAATTAAGTTAAAATTACCTTTTGCTAGTAATGAATGATTTATACCTGTGGCATAGAAGTTGTATGTCTTACTAAGCCCAGCATTCCCTGTATCATATCCAGCCACTGCGGGGCGCAAAGTCTTTCCGTCCAGGCTCGATAGCACGTGCAGAGTAAAGTTGTTAGTGTCTGGAATATTCTCAAGATCGACACGCTGAAGTTGAATAAGGCGCTCTCTTACATACTGATACTTACCTAAGATTGCCACACCACTGGAGTTACTTGCTGTAATATCAGAGTTCACAACTACTACAGTACCATCAGCCTTTAGGATACCGATACTCTTCTTGGGTGTTTCATATATAGTTTGATCGTACAGAGTGAACTCAAACACAGACACGTGGTCTACCTTAAGCTTTCCTAGCCTACTTAGCATAGTATCTAATATTATTGCATGTGTAAGTAATTCATCCCCATAAGAAACAATAAGGTAACGATCAGCGATCCAAGCTACTTGCTTCTTAATCACGTTTGCAGGTGTAGTCGTAGTTAAAGTAAGCGTAGTCTCATTAAAGTCCTCCAGCCTCTTACCGGATAAAAACTCAGTAACCTCTGGTACTACGAATTCCGCCCCTCTAACTGTGACTGCCTGTAGCCCAGAAGTAGTGTAAGCATAGGCAGCAGAGGTATCTACAGCAGTATAAGATGCGAACTTGGCGTCACTAAGTCCACCACAGCCTACCACAGTACTAAACGCGAATGGATACCTTCCATTAGCTTGGTATAGTGCAGCAGTAGCATTATTAGCATTAAAGAATATTATTCCTTCTTGAGTAGTAATAGCTGCTACAGTTTCCCCCATTGCTCCATCTAAGTTACCGGCACCTGCTCCCGTATTAAGACTTGGAACAAAGTCAGTAGCATCCACTGTGGATGACCACGCCACCGAGTTACTTACTCCATAAGCGAGCATATACCCATTAGATGTTACTATCCCATATATATTAGCTGCACTTAGTCCAGTCAGTGTTACAGCTACTAACTGATTAAGAGTAAAGTCATATTTATAGCAACCTAAGCGATAAAAATATATATAGGTGATTCCGCGCACATATGCAAACGTTATACTTAAGTCTCTTATGGAACTAACTGGAGACAGTGTAATCTCTGTCCAAGCTGGAGACGCTAAGGTGCTTACAAATACCTTACCTAGCTTAGTAAAGCCTAAGAGTGCAATACGTCCTGTAGATGCCTCTCTTACCGTAACTTGCGTAACAAAATCCGTGTAAATTGTTCCAGCAATGAAAGAGTCATACCCTATAGATTTATACCCATATGGAGTAGGTACTACATTATGGGCATAATAAAGTTGTGGAGGATCTGAAGCTATATGAGTAGCTAGAGTAGCTGGATGTGTCTGATCACTTCCACGTACTATTACAGTGCGTCCGAGAAGCTCTGACAGTAATGGAAATGTAGGGGAGTCCAAATTAATTCGATGCTCTACTCTAGCCATGGCCTAAACTCCTATTAATACCCAATCTGAATAAACAGTTGATCTAACTGTTCGCTCGTAATACTCATTGCTGTTGCTGCTGCAATTAACGTCGGATTGCTGCGCTCCCAGACCTTTGCGCGCAAGAGAGTCTCTTGCTCAAGTAGTGTACGGGCAGGGGAATCCCGATAAGCTTTATACGCCGCACCAAGCCCCATGCTATCTAGCAGTATAATAGCGTCCAAGGGATTTACGAATTGCGGAACAGCTACCGTAGCAGGAACTGGAACAAAGCCGTTATCGTATGTATAACGTCCAGGAATATAGTCCGCTGGCAGTGAATCTACGGTGACTAATGCAGCGCCAGGCACGACATGCTTAGGTATCACCTGATCTGCTGTTTGCCATGAGTCGACTGTGTCTTGCGGGTTGACAGCTAGTATTTTCTGGTTTAATATTAAGATATTCATGCTGCTATCTCCACGGTGATGAGGCGAAGAAGGCCATCCGAACTAGATGTTGCACTACCTCTTTCATGCGCCCCCATAAGTACAAATCTATTGGTTCCGACAACTGGAAGCATGGGGATGTTAACGCCAACTCCAATTGCAGGTATTGCTAAATCCCCAACTGATTTGAAGAAATCGCCGTTACTTTCGAAGCATTTAATGGAAGCTTTATTCGATTGCCCGCCGCGAACAGCGTATTTTCCATTTGCTAACTTAGCTACATTGACGCCCACCAGAGAATTGGTATTCCCGAATTCCGAAGCCGGTATTGACCCACCTTGAGTAATAATCGTACTTGCTATCTTAGCGGTATTAAAACTTAACGCAGCGCCAGCAGAATTGTCGTATGCTTGCGTAATAGACACAAAATGATCCGTACCTTGCGGCAATATTATGCCATAACCAGCGCTTGTTGATGCAGCATTCGATATACCTCGATATACAATTGATCCGGCTGTAACAGTTCCCCCGCTCTCGCTTAGTACCACAGCGCGAGAAATGCTGCTTGAATTGAGATACCATAGCAGCGCAGTAGATGCGGATAGCGGGAATAAATGAGGGTTGTAGCGGGTGGCTGAATCGCCTGTGTACACCAATAGGCTGCTGGAAATTACTGCTGCTTCCACGGTTAACGGACTACCAAAAGTTACAGTAGTCCCTGACACGGTAATTGCCCTAGCATTAACGTTTGTTTGATTCGCGTCACTTAGCAATATACCTTTAGTCGCTGATAGCATACAAGAAGCTGCCGGATTCGTTGAATTCTGAGTGTCCGCAGAAGCTGGAGTGCCAACTGTACAGGTCGTTCCGCTCACACTAATTACCACGGCCTTATTTGTGTAAGGCGAGCCTGCGCCCTCCTTGTATAACACCAGCGCAGTCGTTGCAGTCAGGGCGTAAGTCGTCGTGCTATCAGAAACGCTATTAGCAGTGATAATGTTAGCGGGACTACCAATCGTGACTGTTGTGCCCGATACAGACACGGCGACTACAGTAGTATTTGTTCCGCTAGTATAGCTGGCAAGGTATAAAGTACTGGTGAGTTGCACGATCTTTGGCGCACCTGAAAAATTCTCCGCAGTCCAATAACCATAAGTTGCGACCGAGGCTTCAGTTCCGACAGCCAATGTAGTAGCGCCTGATAACGATATAATCACTGCACGACTATTAGCAGACCCGTCATCATAAAAAGCAATTGCGGTCGTAGTAGATACTTTGAATGCCGACCGCACGTTGGTTGTCGCTACTTTAACTAAAACAGGAGTGCCTACAGCGCCGGTCGTTTTATCTACAGCAACAGCATATAGGTCATTACTCGTATTCTTGAGAAAATGGATTGACTTATTATCATCAAGCGCTGCAAAAGGCGCCTGTACATTAGCGCTATATGTACTGCTAAACGTGTTATCAACGGTGATAAGTCCTGGTTCAAGATTGGTGCCAGTAATTGACCACGCACCGGCTGCCGTGGCGACGCTCTTGATTGATACATAAGCTTCGCCACCAGCAGCCACTGCCATTAGCAAAGTTCCAGCGCTATTGCGAATGCCGCAAGGATAACTTCCTTGAGTATTATCAATAATAAACTTCGGCCCGCCGACAGTCATAGTAGTAGCATTGGGCAAAGTAAGACTTTTACCCATTGCAGCCATTTGGACGAATTGATAACCTTCGCTTGCACTTGTTAATGTCGTGTCAGTAGTTACCGTTGAACTGACTGAGGAGATCCCACTCGCTCCCCACGAAGCAACACCGTTCAGGGAGTTCAGTACCCGCGTTACGCCATCCGATATCTGCCCTGGTACACCGTTAGATTCAGTAGTAGCCTGTGACGTATTAAATACTGATACTACTGTAGGAGAGTCTACCCGCACGAGGAATGTAGTAGAGCCTTCAGTAAATAATGTCCTTCCGTTCATGAGAACGCCAGCACCAGGTGCTACGGTAACAGTGGATGTGGAGGTGTTTAATACAGTGAACTCAAAGTGAGAACCTACTTCATACCCAGTGAGAGCAGCTATTATTGTAGCCGCACTTGGAAGTGTTAATACTCTAGCAGTAGTAGGTGCAATGGTAAGCACCCCATTAAATATCTGCGCGAATGTAAGTGTAGCGGAAGCATCTGCAAGTGGTGTTACGACACATAGGTTAGTGTCTCCCGCCGTAGAGTTTAACTGTGCAGAGGCAACTACTTTAGCCACTGTGGCAGTACCAGTGACAGCCAAAGTATTATTAATCGTTACTGCATTCGCAACAGTACCGCCGTTCCACGGATCATTTACCCATACACCGGAGCTATAAATAAGCCAATCCGCAAACGTTCCTGTACCTGCCTTAACTTTAGGCTCAAATACCAATACACCGGTAAGTTCATTATAGCTAGTGACTTGACCCGCCATCCACTTAGTACTGTCGCTATTCGATATAATCTCTAACCACTTACCTTCATCAAAGTACAGGTAGGTTTGAGTTGTAAAAGTTAATGTACCTGTAGATGCTATAGTATTGGATGTTAAGGAAGTACCCTTAAATAGCTCCATTGTGGCACGTACAAGCTGTACATCCGATTGAGGTGACCATTCACTAGCAGTAGTCATAGCTAATATCCTTCTCCAATTACTTCCTGTTTAAGTAATGCGTACTCTTCCCGCAACATGTTGTCCAAATCTACTTTCACTTCATCATACCCGGTAGCCTTAGCTACTATACCTGCTGCTCCATATACTATCGCCATTCTATGATCCAATGCTATCCAGGAGCTATAAGTAGCCTCATTTACATCAGGATGTCTATAGCATCCAAGAAGCATATTCTTATCCTGTGTATCGGATCTTATCTGAAGTACCTCTCCAGCTAGATAACACACATTCTCTTCATGTACACCGTATTCATCAAGAATGGATTCTGCACTAAGAAACTCAAAGAACTTCCCAGGAGTTCCAGGACTTGTAGTATTATCGTATTTGCGTAAATATTTAAAAGCCCTCCACCTGGGTACCACTAACCTATACTCCAAAGACTGTATATAAGCTACGGGATTCCACTCGATACCAGTCTCATATAAGTCTTTGGGGTAATAGTCAGTTTGGTGAGCTTTCAGGGTTGCAGAGCGTACCGCTAACTTAGTCATATCCACAAGTTCAGGTCTATTGGTCAGCGTATACACGTCCGCAACTAAGTCAGAGAATACGCTCATGATTATTTACCTCCTGCTACCTTAGCCATAGGAACTGATTTAGCCAAATTTCCGGCTACAGTCACAGACGTAGGCGCTGTATTATTACCTTCTGAAGTTAAGGCACCGAAAGCACTATTTATATCCTGTGTTCCACCCATATCGTTATTAGGGTCTGTAGCTAATTGCCCTTTAGCCGCTAATTCAGCCAGAAACTCAGACCTGATTTTAGCTTTCAAACCTGCTATAGGACTCTCTAATTCCGTATCAATCTCTTCCCCACCACTGATCTGAGGATGACCATCCTTAATGGCGTCTTTCAGCTCCTCAATATGCTTGGGGTTAGTTGTACGATGTATGTGATTCATAAATACTGCTGCTGTTCCATCCTTAAGTACATACTGACCAGAAGGGAAAACAGACTTAAATTGGGTAACTAAAGGCATTTTAATACTCCATTGTGTCATACGGGGGAAAGAAGTAGGGAAGAGTTTGGTGCTCCTCCCTAAGATGATTATTAACCTACTGCACCAGCAGTAAAGTTATGTACGATTGCATTAGCAGGAGGGTTCTTAATCAAGCACGTAAGTTCCGTGGTGAGTGTTCCACCCTGTGCATCCAGACCGTTATCACCGTTATTACCAGCACCGAAGTTATCGTTCTTTGTCTTACGATCACCTAGGTAGGCCAGATTGAAGGTGCTTAAGTCCACAGCTACTGCCATCTTCTGCCAGGTAGTATTAGTATTGAACAGTGGATGTTCAATCATGCGGAACCTACCACGGGATATCTTAAATGACTCAAACTGGAGGCCAAAGCTAGTCTGACCTTCAGTGATCATATAAGTACCATTCAAGCGTCCGATAGCGGTAAGCACTTTACGAGCTACACCACCTACGAAAAGAATACGCTCATTGGCTACCTTAGGGTCTGTAGTCTGATTAAACACAGGGTCTAGAGCAGTCTCCAGTTGTGTAAAGGTAGTAGTAGCCCCCAACGTGGTTACGTTAGCGGCAGCATAACTTGACGGATAGTATGTTAAGTTACCCACGATACTCACCAAGCCATCCATAGTACGGAAAGGTTGCCCATTTCTAGTACCTTGAGATTTCTGCCCGAAGATAAGAGCTTTCTCGATATCTGCTGCATGGAAAGCTGCACAATCCTGACGAGACTCGGCTACATTACTTTCACCAGCGATCGTTAACGTAGCGCGAACTGTCTCACTCAACGCCCAAGTATTACGGAATATCTGGGTTAAGTTCGTAACACGAACCGGTTGAATATTCAGTGCGTTAGGACGAGCACTCGATTCCTCGAAAGCATTACCTACCTGAAACCATTCCACGTTATCAGCAGCTGCGGCAGCAGCAACAGTACCTACACCACGAATAACTTGTACTGTAGTAGCTGACAAGATAGAATCTATGATAACGTTTTCGCTAGTAGTGCTAGCTTGCATAATCATGTTGGGTAACAGGTTAGCAGTAGTGTCCACAGTGAATACGTTAGTAGTTCCATCAGCGATGGCGCCATTGAGTTTCATTGAAGGGAAGAGCATGGTCTTAGTAAAGAATCCATGCTCACGTTGTACTGCTGTTTCAGTTTTCAACATGCTTGACATTGCAAACAAAGGTGCTTGGCCATTAGGCATCAAGCGTGTAATCATTGTCGCAAATGACGGCTTAACTAAGCTAGTCGGAAACTGGTCTGAGTTAAATACCCCAGTAAAGTCTGCCATGATAATATAATCCTATAAAGTTAGAAATGTTTTGTTACTGAAGTTACAAGCCGACCATGGTCATCGCTGTTGCAGATGTCTTGGTAAGCATGAACCACTTAGTTGTTAGTGCCAGTACAGACAGGTTACCTGAAGCCGTAACCCCAGTACCACCCGCAATAGTTACTGCATTAGTGCCTGTCAAGTTAGCCACCATAAACATATATGTATCTCCTATGTCCATGTCAGGCATAGCAGCCAGAATATTTGCAGCTGTATCAGTGGTATCCGTTCTTGATGTATTAGTACCTGAACGAGAATACAACCCACCAAGGATCATTGCGGTTGTAATAGTGGAATTAGCATCCGTGGAGTTATCAGTTCGCCGAATCATACCTAGCCAACCATCTCCGCACCGTGCAGGACGCATCATGGCACCCTGTATCACCTTTGCTCGTACAAACATAGTAATATTTCCTTATATAAGTTAAGAATAGTTTATTGCTTAAACCAGTTTTCCCAGTCTATTGATTCATCTTTGCTTTGGGGTGTTGCAGCGGTTGTTGCTCCCATGATGCTCTGAGAAAAGCTAAGAAAGTACTCTTCTGCTTGCTTAGTTAACTCAGCAGGACTAGCGTCAGGAAACTTTACTTGAAGTTGCTGGACTAATCCCTTAACCATCGGGGCTGCTGCGGGGTGTGATAGAACAGCATTCTCTTTAATAAGAGCTTCTGTTCCTTGGCTGCGGATATGCGCGGGAAGTGTTGCTGTGAATTGATCTCTTGCCTTAGATATTGCTTGCTCAATTAACTTCGTTGTAGTATGTGCGGATTGAGCATAATTTAATTGTGTTACCTTATTAAGAGCTTCTAGGGTAGCTTGTACTCCAGCGTCTCCACCTGCTTTAATACGCTCTAAAATGTCAGGAGTTACTGCTTTAGTAAAGTCTATGCCACCTGCTGCGTTAAGAAGGTCTTCCCCCTTAACTTCTCCGAACACGGAAAGATCAGCATCACTGGCTTTTGGTGCGTTAGGGTCATTTTTCCATAGATCAGAATATTTATCTAGTGGGGCATCAACCGTTGGGGGAATAGCACCATTAGCTGCGGTTCCTGGTGTTTCAGGTGCAGTAGCTCCTGCATTAGGTGGAATAGGTTGTCCGGCAGGCTGCTGCTGTGCAGGTGCTTGAGATTGTGTTGCTGGTGTGCCTCCAAACATCTTGTTTATGGTTTCTCCGATACTCATGCTATATTACTCCTCTGTCTGTGTTGGTTGATTAGGTGCGTTTGATTGTGTTTCTGTTTCTGCTGATAGTTCGATTAAATAAGTTAGAAAGCCTAACTGTCCCTGTAGTTCAGCAAGTCTCAAAGCATACTTAGTATCCTTTTCCACTGTACCGTCATAAGTAAGATTAAGTATCTCCTCTGCTATGTCCATACGCTCTTCGTTTAGTACGGCTATCTGCAAAGAGTTCAATACTCTACCTGCTGCTAACTCTCTATCCGAAAGAGAGACTCTGTTGAATAGGCTCTTTATCTGCTGTTGATTCATTTTCTACTTCTCCTGGATTATATCCAAACTCTTGTGGAGTAGGTTGTGGGGGAAACTGCTGCTGTGTTATTGCTGGATTTTCTTTTACCATTTGTAATACGAGTTGTTGCCACTGTGATACTGCTTGTTCATATGCTACCTGTTCCTTGGGTTTCTCAAAGGCTGATATTTTCGCCCCTTGAAGCTTCATCATATAAGAGAAGAATGGAGGGAGGTTATAACCTGCTGCTAATTGCGGCATATTAGCCAGTGTCTGGAATCCATCACGTATAGCGGATTCAGATATAAGCTGCTCACTAGGAACGAGTCCATCGGATACCTTAAATGCCATTACAGCCTTACGAAGCGCAATGGGGTCAACAGTAACTAATTGATCCTTATCACGGCTAAATACAGCTTCTGCTCCCTGATACTGTAGTATATTGAGCTTCAGAATTTCCTTAAGTGGTGTAAACAATGTAGCTTCTAATTGCATAGCTCGCATCTGATCACCGCCAGAGGCATTACTCATTACTGCATCCACCTCTGCCTTAAGCTTATTGCCTTTTACGAATTCACCGCGCTTAATAGGATTCTGCCTATCCAGCTTATCTGCCATATTATTGACTTGATTAGATAGAGCAGATAGATCAGCTATATTATCCATCCTGAAAGGGAACTGATACACGGACTCACCAACAGGCTTCCCATAGGCAGCAGGTCTTACTGGTATCTTAGCTGAGGGATTAGCACTATTTATGAGTTCTTTAGATACCCTAGAAGGGTCATAAAGTACCCGATCAGTAATAGAGCGTCGTGTTCCCGCAATGATCGCATTCCAAATAGCGGAAGATAGTTGCTGTAATGGTACTCCATTAGAAGCTAAAGACTTAGTCTGGTGGCCTAACCCATCCACTGTTCCTTGCACACACATAATAGGCAAATAATTATGTGCATTAGTTTGGCGTTCAGCTAGTATTAGTACAGAATCATTCACATATATAAACTTCCATACCTGCGGAGTATTCCTATTAGGTAATTTCAGGCCGAAATCCTCAGGAAGAATACGAGCATATAGAGTAGTTATCTGATACGCATTCTTGTACTGTATCGCACCTTCATCTGCGCCACTTATAGCTGCCCACCTAATCCAGTTAAAGTCTCCAGCATCATATCCTTGATCTTTACTTATGGATATATCAGGGTTCACTTGTGGTATATAATAGGAAGCTGTTTCACTGGAAGAAGAGATAGTAGTGTTGCCTAATCCAGACTCTAACGCAGGCTTCACATTCGCAATGATCTTTCCATCTAATGATGCTAGAAAAGCCTTGAGTTCTATTCGGGACATTATCTGTGTATAACCTACATATTCCCCTCTAGTATGTACCTGGGTAGGAGGTACTCTAGTATCATATATAAGGTTATATGGGTCTATACGCTTAATTGCATTACCCTCCCAAATTACTTGGCTAGGCCTAGCTTCTTTGGCAGAGAACTTAATATCAGTTTCTAATGACGGCGTAGTATCCCTTATCCAGTCCACTTCAAGAGCACCAAAGTTGTACTTATATGCATCACGGAATAGTAGCATAAACTCATGTACCCATCCGCCACGAATAGCCTGATTATCTATAATAGTCTCAAGTTGCAATGCTGCATCCATATTAGCAGGTTCCGCAACTACTGGGAATAGCGGTGTGCCAGATAAGAATACAGATGCTTGATAAGTTACAGCAGCCTCCACTTGAGGCATTACAATTGGAACTGTAATATTCTGAAACTTAGTAGAGTCTCCATACTTATTAGCTATCTTGGCTCTTGCTTGCTCAGTTGTTAAGTCCTGCTCTCGATAGTACGCTAAGTCAAGAGTACGGAAATACTCACGCATATTATGCACACGAGACTGAGCTGTTCTAGCGGCCCTTAAGAACTCTATAAGACCTTCTTGAGCTTTTGCATGTATTACTAATGGAGTATCAGCTGAAATCATTATAGTTCCTTTATTAATTAAAAACTTGAGTTTTCATAATCTTCTAGTACATACAGATCAGACTCTTCTTGCTGCAATAAAGTGTCATTAAGTACCACGAACTCAGAAAATTCATTCAGTACCTTAGGTGCATAAGTAAGCAGGTCTAGTATATTATCTACATTATCTCGCTTAAGCGGGTTAAACTGCATTATCTCATTATGCACTACTGCCCTAGTATCTGTAGCCACGGACACTTCACCAGCTCTATAAGCTTTGAGCATATTTAAGATTCTAGAGTTCTTTGAGTTTCCGCCAGGGTATATCTCTACAGCTTCTATTCCTACTATCCCAAGTTGGTTACATATGAATTGAAACCAGTAAGCTAGTGAAGATTGATAGGCTACAGATTCTATTGCAATGAGTCTACAGTTATGTTGCAGTGCTAAATTGAGTGCTTCTCGTATAGTTTCTCCTGGAGAGAACTTACCATGCCGTACTTTCATGAGACATGGTACAGTATCATATACTTCGAAATACCCTATAGCTACATCATCTCCCCCTAGCTTGCCACTCGCAGGATCAATTACAATGAAGTTACCGCCTGCTATATCTCCTTCTATATAAGGAGGCTCTGGTATGGCGGATAAGTCCACTAAATGGTTAGAGGAAGCAGTCTCATCATTTAGTACTTCCGCAAAGAATATTTCAGGGTGTCCAGCCTCTAAGTCATTCTCATATTCCTTAAGTAACTGTGTAATAGGCTGAAGATCCTCCCACAGGCTTGTACCATCCGCTAAGATTCCACCAGCAATGAACTTCACCCAGTTACGGTTACTCTTTAGCTTGCGTAGTATTGAGTGGTAAGGAATAGGATACATATTACCCACGAATATATAAAGGCAGCCTCTTGGAGACTTCGCCTTCATTAAAGTTCCAACCATCCAGCGTTCTAATGCTTCACTCTGAGCTTGAGACTCCGCGACCTCCTTAGATTGCATATCATCCATAATCATAAGATCAGGTCGTCTGTGCTTCTCATTCAATCCTCTAGGGTCTCCACCTGACCCTATACCTCCAATAACTATCTCTCTCCCACGAAAAGTGAATACATGTTTCTCTAGTCTATCTGTTTGTATCCCCAAACTATAATCACCGAACACAGCTTTTATGTTAGGCTCCTTAAGCATATCCATTACATCAGATATAAATGAAATACTCTTAGGTAAGGATGCACAGACTATAAGAATAAAGCGTCGTTCAGTAAAGAGTATAGCATATAAGCAAGCAAGCTTGAATAATGTAGTCTTAGAGAATCCTCGCGGAAGTCCTACAGCAAGCTGGCTAAAATCTCTTTCAAGGTGCACATAATGTTTGAACCACGCCCATAACTCCAAGTACTTAGGAGGAAATTGATATTCATATATAGTAGGCATTGCAAGAGCACAAAGAAAGTCCAGGGATTCTCTAGAGTTCTCTATTACTTGATCTGTCTGGAATACTGCTTCCTGGACTTCTTGAGCACTTGGCTTCGGAGGTGGAATACCAGGAAGTCCAGTACCTTCCGTGAGCTTATCCGCGAATGTAACCATGGGAAGCCGCTTTCAGTGCAAGTAATATAACTAAGGCTCTCTTAGCCTGTTTAATTTGTTCCAGAGTCATGATTGTTCTCCTCGTTTGAGTTCCAGTAAGCTATTCAATGCACGTGGCTGCATAGTGATTAAATCTTCCGAGCCTACTTTAACTACCTGATTATTAATATTTACTTGAAAATTATTCACTATCTTAGTAGGCATACTAAGCTGCACTATTGCACCGGCATCTGGAAGATCCGCAAGACTAGAGGTGCCTCTTCTCTTGGCTGCATTTAGCGCAGAGAATACCCTAGTGAGCTGCATAGGATTATGTACAAGCTCCACTACCTGCTCAAGTTTCTCAACTACTTTAGCTTCTAGTGTATCCAGTTTCGCATCTGCTTCATTGTGCCTATTAAGATGCGCAAACTTAGATTCTGCAAGTGCCTCTTTAAAACTTTGCTCTTCCATTAGTTGGGATATGCGGGCGGAAGAAACTCCAAGAGCTTCCGCCACTTTTCCTGCGGGTATTCCTGCCGTTAATAATGCTATTGCTCTAGTCTCCATGGAGGAAACTGAAACTGATTTTCCTGTCATATTCTAGCCTCCTCTTTCTTTGATTTATATGTACCTATTATACGCATAAAGTAAGTTCAGGAGATACTAGGGCACTCTAAAAAATTTAGAAAATATCTGTAGTGCTCATAGGATAAGAAAGGCAGTCACGCGCGAAAAGGGTCAGTACCCCCGGCATTGGAATCAGTAGGGGGGGGTAGCAGTCACTGCTTAGTGGCTAGTAGCATTGATAGCTAGTGAGTGCGTATGATTGCTGTATGCAGTAACTTCCCTATATATGCCCCGCCTCAGAATGAGCTAGAATCGATTATTTCCTGTTAGCTAATACTAAGACATAGCCATGAATTACTGTTTAATGCTGCGAATCGTAGCGAGTGGTACTTGGAAAGCCGCACAGATAGTACGTTTCGAACAGGAGGATTTGCAGATATTTCGCAGCAATTGTCTATTTTCTGAGTGTTTGCAGGTATCGATAGATTGATCCGAATCACTGCCCCGCTCATTTCGAGCCAATTCGCCATAATGCCATTTTGCCAAAGTGACACCCCCCCCCTTCCCTATACCGATTTTTGTGCATTCCCCTGTTAGCTAATAGCTATCTGTACTCTCTACTATATAGTAGTATCCTTATGTACCTAGTCTCTAGTATCTACTGCCATAGTATCCCAGTCTCTAGTATCCCAGTCTATACTAGCTAACTACTCTAGCTATCACTATATATCACTTCTCTTATATACTGTATCTTATCAGTATCTTATATAGTATAATGTTCTAATTTAATTTATTTTTAAAATACCCCTATATGCGCTCCATCGTCAGCAATGATAGCTATATTAGAGAGACTGTAGAGATGAGTTAGTTAGTAGGGATTCCATAGAATGAGATAGTAGCAGATAAGTGCACAAATTCCGGCGGGGAGGGTATAGGGGGTGGCAGATTGGCATTTTGTCACTTTGGCATTTTGGTTTTTTGGCTCGAA
>SXGS01738652.1_pt1 | contig 37436 bp, 34 predicted proteins | sample 3174681 | NCBI WGS metagenome assembly SXGS01 (sample SAMN11356861, study PRJNA531348) | freshwater metagenome | isolation source: freshwater sample F1-80 | place: China: Fuxian Lake, Yuxi | collected 2017-12-25
GATCGTGCCGATTCTGTCTTTGGATCAGCTGCGTTCCGAGATATCAGGTGCGATGGAAGTAGTGTCCCAGCGATACCACGGGGCACTGGCAGCACTTGCTCTCGGGATACCCGTTACGATTGTTCCGCAAATGTCTGGAGACAAGCTCGATGAACTTCGGCTGCTCCTGCGCGATTCTCGGCGTTTGTCGGATCTGACGATTCGGCTTCGGAGAGGAGAAGAGGCGATGCGGGAGGCGTTGCGACCATCCTAGGAGGCTGGTTTTTCCTCTGATTCATGCCTAGGATAGGCGAGCTATGAATCGTCGTAATTTTTGCATCATCGCTCACATCGATCACGGCAAGTCCACTCTGTCGGATCGCATGATGCAGCTGACCGGCACGCTTGAGAAGAGGGTGCTTAAAGAACAGCATCTTGATTCCATGGATTTGGAGCGTGAGCGCGGCATTACGATCAAGCTCACGCCGGTTCGTATGAACTATAAAGGCACGGAGCTCAATCTCATCGATACGCCCGGTCACACGGATTTCCGCTACGAAGTGAGCCGTTCACTCGCGGCATGCGAAGGTGCGATCCTCTTGGTCGATGCATCGCAGGGCATTCAGGCACAGACGCTTGCGGTGCTCTACATGGCGATGGAACACAATCTCGTGATCATTCCGGTGCTCAATAAGATCGATCTTCCTGCCGCGGATCCGGAGAGGGTCAGCAATGAAGTCATCAAGATGCTCGGTTGTAAGAAGGAAGATATTCTGAAGATTTCAGCGAAGGAGGGGACAGGAGTGGATGCCGTGCTGCAGGCGGTGATCGAAAGGATTCCCCCGCCAAGCGGTCAAAACAGTAACGCGGAGCAACTTGCACGAGCGCTGATTTTTGACGCTGTCATGGACGAGTACAGAGGCGCTGTTGCGTATGTCCGAGTCGTGGAAGGAGAATTCAGGAAGGGGATGAAAGCACGTCTGCTTGGTTCGAAAGTGGATTTTGAGGTCCAGGACGTCGGTTACTTTTCTCCGAAGTATATTTCGGACTCTTCCCTCATTGCGGGGCAGATCGGTTACATCGTCACAGGGCTCAAGAATGTTGCGGAGGCGCGCGTTGGAGACACGATCTCCTCGTCTCCAGATGCAGTGCAGCTCCCGGGGTACAAGACCATCCAGCCGATGGTCTTTGCAGGTCTGTACCCAATCCAAGCCGATGACTATCCGAAGCTTCGGGATTCGCTTGAGAAACTTTCTCTCAACGATGCAGCCATCGAGATCAGCTACGAGCATAATACGGCTCTCGGCAACGGGTTTCGCTGCGGGTTTCTCGGCCTCCTCCACATGGACATCATTCAGGAGAGATTGGAGCGCGAGTACGGTTGCGAGCTCATCATCACGGCGCCAAGCGTGCTCTATGAGGTGAAACTGAAGGCGTCGCGACCCGCATCGGTGGTGCGTGCGAGCCTGCTGAAGGTGGACGATCCGACCATTGCTCTCATCAGCAACCCTGCGGAGCTTCCCGATCCGACGTACATCGATGAAGTGCGAGAGCCGTGGGTGCGTCTCGAGATCGTCTGCAGGAGGCAGGATGTCGGTCCTGCGATGCAGCTTGTGCAGGACAGGAGAGGTATTTATCTGTCGCTGGAGTACATCGATGATGACCGCGCTCTCATGCACTTCGAAGTACCGCTTGCGTCGATCGTGCTCGATTTCTTCGATAAGCTGAAATCGGCTTCGTCGGGATACGCTTCTCTCAGCTACGAACACCTCGGGTACCGATCGGGTGATCTCGTGAAGATGAGTATTCTGCTTCTGGGAGAGCCTTCGGATGCCTTAAGCCAGATCATCCATCGCTCCGAAGCGCACGATACCGGAGAGAAGATCTGTAAGCAGCTCAAAGAGGTGATTCCGAAGGCGCAGTTTCAGATACCGATTCAGGCGGCGATCGGCAGCAAGATCGTTGCGAGGGAAGATATCGCGGCACTCCGAAAAGATGTGACGGGGTACTTGTATGGAGGTGATCGCAGCCGAAAAGACAAACTCCTTGATAAGCAGAAGAGGGGAAAGAAGAGAATGAAGCAGATGGGGCGGGTCACCCTCAGTCAGGAAGCGTTTTTGGCTGTGCTGAAGAGATAATTTCGTCTCATCATTCATCATTCCCTTCTTCCTTGCTTTGCTCTTCTCTGAGCCTCGCAAAGTATTTCTCCATTGTTTCCATGTGCGGCTCCATCACGTCCTGAAGAATTTTGATGGTCAACGGCTGCAGATCTTCAAACGGTATCGCCAGTGTCTGGCGCTCGAAGAAGTCGACGAGAACGTAGGTTGAAAGCTGCAGAACGGTGCCGTCGATATTGTCTTCATCGACCATCAGTTTCGAGAGAATCTTCTCGGTGTCGGTGGCCATGACGAGACTGAGTCTGGAAATCCAGAGGAGAATCGAGCTTTTCGCTTCCACGCCGAGACCGTTGTCATCCTTCAGGCTGCGGTTTTCCGGGAGGTCCAGAACGATATTGCGTTCAAGAATGTATTCTTCGACGGCTTCGCGTGAAGGTTCGTGGATTAGCGAGAGGAGCGCGAGGATGAATACCGAAGGGCAGTCTCGTGCGGAGAGGCGGGAGATCAGCTGGTACAGGTGCGCATAACGCTCATCACCGAGAAATTGCCTGATGGTGGAAGCGACGCGGTCGTCACGCTTGCGCGCGCGTTTTTCATCCCGTGCCATTTGCTTTCCCTGCGCGGCAGATGCCGCAAATTGCTCACGTGCTTTCTCGGATGCCTTCTCCGATACTTTCCCCGTTCCCTCGTCGGGATTCCACGATTCTGGTCCTGCAAATTCACTCATATGCAACAGAGGAAGGTTATGCCTCTTCTTCTGCTTTCACTTCCACGGCCAGCTTGATGCTCTGTGTTCCGACCGTGAGTTCGATTTCGTGTTTTCCGACCGCTTTGATCGGTTTTGGGATGGCGATCGAACTCGTTTGAATATCGACGGTGTGTTCTTTCTTGATTGCGTCCGCAATGGCAGCTTCCGAAATCGCGGCATAGAGCTTTCCTGCCTTACTTGCTTTTGCCGAGAGGTGCACGACCTTTCCGCCAAGAGCCGTCGAAAGCGACGATTGTAGTTCCCGCTCCTTCTCACGTTCGAGAGCACGCTGCTTAATCTGCTCTGCGTAGCGCTTTCGGACACTCGGTGTCACGACCAGCGCTTTGCGGTTCGGCAGCAGGAAGTTCAGAGCAAAACCGCTCTTCACGACGATCAGATCGTTTTTCTGACCGATGCCGGAGATGTTGGTGAGCAGGAGGACTTCCATACGGTTGCTTGTGGCAAGGATTCCTTGCCTGAAGCCGAAAGATCATAGGCAAACTATCGCCAAAGCACAAGCCCAAAGAACCAGCCGGGGAAACTGAGCCAGCTCTTGCCTTGGAGGAACTGTCTTTTGGTGGCAACGTACCACTGGTCCGCCATGGAGAATCGGTCGGCATGAAGAGCGAATTTTCCCTTCTGCATGCCGTGAATGCTCTGGTCTCCGCCGTAGATGTAGAGCGGGGAATAGAGAACGATGGCGGGAATATCTTTCTTCAGTCTCTCATTCAGCTCTTTCAGGGCGTTCTTGCGGGAGGCGGCATTGTTCGTTTCGCGAATCCGCACGAGTTCCGCATCCGCCTCGAACGAGGTGTACTGTGACAGGTTGAAGGCGTCCAGCTTCATTTTTTGCATGTCGCCGCTTCGATCCTGAATTTGACTGCTGTGCCAGTAAGGATAGCTGTCCAGGTTATCGAAGAGCGCCTGTCCGAAGAGGAGGATGTCATACTTCCTCCCGAGGAGCTTTTCCTCGAATTCTTTCTTCGAGTCCGGAATATCGATCGTCACTTCGACACCGACGCTCTCCCATTGCTTCTTCAGGACGGATGCCACCACTCCGTAACTTGCAGGTACCGAGCTCGTGAGTATCGTGAGGCTCAAGCTCTTGCCTTTCTCATTGATGCGAGTATGCACGGGATCATCGGTTCTCCTTCGACGAAGATAACCGTCTTCGAGCGTCATGTCCTGCACCGTGATTGCGGCAGGATCGTTCTCAGGCAGTTTTTTGGACTGGAGAAATTTTTCCACGAGCTGTTGTTCCTCCGAGGAGCGACCGAAGATTCTGGCATCCGTGATGCGCTCGAGGTACGCGGTATCGACAATGTCATCTTTGCCGTCCGTCAGTTGCACGAGATTGTTTCCGAGATGAAGAGAGCCGCTTCCGCCGTTTCCTGCCGGAAGACGGACGATCCAGCTTCCGGAGAGCGTTTGCATGGTCCCATCCGGAAGTTTGGAGCCGGTCTGCACGCGGATGCCGTTCACTGACAGTGGCATCTTCAGGTCGGCGGTCGATCCCGTCAGTGTCAGGATTCCGCCTGTTCCGAGCAGTGCGATTCTGGGCAGATGCGAGAGCGGTCCGATGGCATTCGTTTCGCGTTGCTCTAACAGGCGTTGCAGTCTGATCTTCTCCGGAACATTCCAGCTCGATTCGAAGAACGCACCCTTCGCCGCCGCACTGTCGAATCGGTATCGCCAGTCACCCGTGTCAATTTCCATGAGGGGTGTATCGATCACCTGCGTTTCGTGGACCGCGTCTGCGATTTCCTGTTTGTTCGTTGCAAGCTGCAGTCCGAGTCTGATGCCGTGATCGGACGGGATCGGGCGGTCCAGGTTGAAGAACATGCCCACGTACTGGGGAAGGGTGTAGGACATCGGTCTGAAATGTCTTGGGAGAATAGGGAAGCCTTTCTCGTTTCTCGGTGAGAGGCGAACGCCGTTCAGGTTTGTGATGTCGGTGAGGAGTGCCGAGTAGTCCGAGAACACTCTCAGCACGATACGATCGATCTTATACTCGGGCATGCCCGTTCTTTCGAAGCGCTTCATGGTGATCTCGCTCGAGAGATCGGTTTGCAGAAGGCTTAGGAAGCTGTAGGGCCCCGCTCCGATTGGGTGGAAGCCGAAGTCGAGAGCTTGGTTCAGTTTTCCCACCGGTACTCCTTCGAAGGAAGCAGCCGGCACGAGGCCCAGTGTCAGATTGCTCACGAAGAATGAGTAAGGTTTGCTCAGGCGGAAGCGCACGGTTGTATCATCGATTTTCTCGATATCGATCCCGTGAAAATTTTGCTTCAGGATCGGGTTTGGGAATTCGGGATTCTGAATCGTCTTGAACGTGAACATCACGTCGTCTGCGGTGACGGGATGAGGTTTCTCTTTCGTCGAGTCGTGCCACTCCAGACCGGGTTTCAGCGTTGCCGTGTAGATGCGGTTATCCGAACTGATGTTCACCGTCGCCAGATCGTCGATCACCGTTCCGCTGACCGGATCGTACTTCATGAGACCGGAGAACATGAGCGTGACGATGTCGCGGTTGACGTCGTTGCCCGTGACGAACCAAGGATTGATCGGCAAAATCTCACCTACCGATCCCTCGATGTACGTTCCGCCCCGCACGGCGATGTTCGTGGTGTTTTGGATGTAAAAGAGTCTGAGGAGCATCGCGAAGCTGAAGACGAGTACGCCTGCCAAAACTCCGAGCGCAATGCGCTCGATCTTGGTCATGGCCGAAATCAACCGCACGAGAGAACGCATAGTGATCCGTACCAGGCAGTCTACCAGCATTGCTCCGGATTTTCAGATGTACATCAGCGCAATCGCAGCTGCGAAGAAGATCACCGAGAGCCAGATCGTAAGCGTGAAGAGCACTTTTTCCGCACCGCGACGTTGCACGTAGGTCGTTCCTCCTCCGCCGAATGTGGCAGAGAGACCGGATGCGCGGTGTTGCAGGAGGATGAGGAGTGCGAGCAGTGAGCCACTGACGATCTCGACGATCATGAGGATGTTTGACATAGCGCGGGTATGATAGGGTATGAACGGATCGTTGACAATGTCGGGCGCCTAGCTCAGTGGGCTGAGTCCCGCACCTGCGGGACGAACCATAAAATAAGGGGCATGCTCAGCCTGTTTGAGGTATACTTCCACCGAAATTGGGCGCCTAGCTCAGCTGGTTAGAGCATCTCGCTTACACCGAGAGGGTCAGGGGTTCGAATCCCTTGGCGCCCACCAATCACCGAAGCACAACCGAGAGAATTTTTTCAGCGAGTTCCCCTATGCGTGAAAACGGCACTCCGGCGATGTTGATGCGACCGTCGTCCAGGAGAAATACTTTCTTTTCATTTCGCAGTCTTTCAAGTTGAGAGAAATCCAGCGGGAGTTTTGCAAAGAGTCCTTTTCCCTGCAATGCAGTGCTGAATTCTTCCGTTGCAAGAAGCTGAATAAGGTCGGAGCGTTTACGTGCGATGAGCGTTCGGACGCTCTCGAGTTCGCAGAGCCACTCTTCTTTCAATCTTTCCTGCACAATCGAGACGATTGCCTGCCCGGGCGAGGGTGCCGCCGATTGCAGCTCGCCGCTGATGTCGGAATAGTGTCCTTCGATCAGTCGTTTCATCTCATCGCTTTTGACCATCGCTCCCGCAAGCCCCGTTCGGTAACCGTACATGCTGTGGTTTTTCGATGCCGACCATGAGATCAGCGTTGCGATATCGCGCTTTGCAAACAGCCTCGGTACCAGTGCGTCGGATTCAGGATCATCCGTGAGTCCCTGATACGCACAATCCAGAAATGCAACGGCATTTTTTCTCTCCATTGCATCGGTAAGCTCGTTCCACTGTTCGGAAGTGAAATCCAGTCCTGTCGGATTATGACCGCTTACTTGCAGTAAGACGGCAACCTCTCCGCTTGTGCTCTGCAGTGTACGGACGATGGCATCCGTCGCGGGTTTTCCTTGGTCGAGGGTTGCGGCTTCCACGGTAGGAATGCGTGCCCCTCGTAGCAGATCGTAGTGATTACCCCACGCAGGAACGGGAAGGATGAGAGACACGTCGGGCATCATTCTCTTTAAGAGATTTAAATTCATATGCAGTGCCCCCTGTCCTCCTGCTGCGGAGAAACTTGCGAACGCAGTGTCTGCTTGGCTTGCTCCAAGGATGAGTGACTGCACCGCATGACGGTAACGTTCCAGACCGAGAATCGGGGGATAGGAAAAATCACCGGACTGCATTTCCCGGACTCGTTTTTCTTCCGCTTCCCGAACGGTGGAGAAGACGAGTGGCGAGGATTGCTCATCCATGCACACGCCGATGGTCGCATCGATTGCTTCCGGTCCGCATTCCTGTGCCTGTTTCGAGATCGCGAAGATCGGATCGGGCTTAGGGGTGCCGAGACGAGAGAAGTGCGTATTCTCCATGATGGTAATCTACAATAATATTCTATTGACGCAAGGACTATCCTTTTAGTAGGGTTCGATATTGGCCTAGCATTCATTCCTTTTTTACCTCCCCCCATCCGTATGCAAACACCGGATTCTGAATTGCCTCCCGATGCGAGTATGTCTTTGCCTTTGGAGTTGCCTGGAATTGCAACAGATGCGTCGAGAGAAGTGGTTCTTGACGGTAGCAGGACTACGCAGGATGCCGTGAGCGACACCGTCGACAGTGCTTTGGTTGCGCGCAATCGACAGCTCGATCGTCAGGTGAAGGCAACCCTTGCCCTAAGAAAAGAGGAGGCCTCCGAGAGGCGACTTCCCGAGTTTTCTTCATACCAATTGCCTGCTCTTGAAATGGATTTGCATGCAGTGCTTCAGAGTATGGGTTACCTAGGAGGAAAGGTGACATTGTCTGTTCCGCCTGCGGCAGTGCAGGAGAAACAAGGATTCGACGTTGCGTGCAATCTGGCATCGGTTGCTGCTGCCCTTAAACGCAATCCGGTCGATTTTACGAAGGAGGTTGCCGAGCAATTTGCAAAGAATCATTGGGTAAAGGGTGTTTTCACCGCAGGTCCGTTTCTGAATGTGCATCTCAACCATCAGAGGTTTGCGTCGGATGTGATCACGCAGATTCGCGAAACCGGTGAGCAGTACGGTTCCTACAATGAAGGAGCGGGTAAGGTCGTGCTCATCGATTACTCATCGCCGAACGTCGCGAAAAATATGACAGTTGCGCACCTGAGGTCCACGATCATCGGTCATTCGCTTTCAAAGGTACATGCCGCTGCAGGCTATACCCCGCTTCGGGTCAACCATCTTGGAGATTGGGGTACGCAGTTCGGCAAGATCATTTACCAGTATCGCAAGGAATTGGAGAGGGATGGCGAAGCATTTCTCATGCGTCTGAATGAGAATCCCGCAGCAGTGTTGCTGGAGATTTATCGAAAATTCACCGATGCGGAAACCGAGGATGCGGAGGCGGTGGAGGAGGCTCGTCAGATTTTCCTGCAACTTGAGAATGGCGATCCAGAACTGACCGCTCTTTGGGAGAAATTCCTGACATGGAGCATGCAGGATTTTTCCGGTGTGTACGATCGACTCGGCGTTCGGTTCGATGCGATTCAAGGCGAAAGTTTTTATGAGGACCGCATGGCTGCCGCAGTGGAGGAGGCTGTGGAGAGAAATGTTCTCAGGAGAAATGAAGAAGGCGCAGTCGTGTTTCCCGGCCAGTCCCTCTACGATCCCGCAAACGGAAAAATGAATGACGGTATCATGAAAGATCAGGAAGGAGTTGCCAGAGATGAGGTCATCCTGAAGCCGAGCGGCGGTACCGTCTACCTGACGAGAGATCTGGCGGCGATCCGCTATCGAACGCAGGAACTGCATGCGGATAAAATTCTCTACGTCATCGGCAAGGAACAGCAGAAGCATTGTCTCATGCTCTTTGCGATGGCCGAACAACTCGGGTACATCGAGCGCGGTCAGGCGGAGCATATTTCCTTCGGGCACCTGAATGTCGATGGCAGAAAAATGAAGTCCAGAAGTGGAAAAATTGCGCTTCTGAACGACGTGCTGGATGAGTCGATCGAAGCTGCCGGTGCGGTCGTCAGATCTCGAAATGCGGATGCAAGCACTCGATCCTCCGATATGGATGACCTCGACACGCAGGGCATTGCCGAGCAGGTCGGCATTAGCGCTGTTATTTTCAATGATTTAAAGCAGGACAGACTGCGAGACATCGAGTTTTCTCCCGATGCGGCGCAGCATGTTGAGTCGGGACAGTGTCCGTACTTGCAGTATGCGTACTGCAGACTGAAGGCGATTTCCGAGAAGGCGGGAGAGAGCGGAAGCATCGAACGGATTCCCGAGCAGATTTCCGCGCTGGAGAAGGGTATTCTTGTGCATCTTGCCGCTTTCCCGAAGGCGATTCGCGAGGCTGTCGAAAAAAACGCTCCCCATAAGATTGCCACGTACATGACGGATCTCAGTCAGTTGACGAACAATTTTTACACACACTATCCAGTTGCAAAGGCTGATGGTGATGTTCGCGGCTTCAGATTGGCTCTTGTGGAGGCCTGTCAGCAAGTGATGCTGAACGCTTCCGATTTGCTGCATATCGAATTGCCCGATCGCATGTAATCATTCAATACTTCTCTCTGCACCTTTCTATGAGTAAAGCCGCCCCCCATATCTCTCATCCCGAATATCCCATTGCGCGAGAGTTGATGTCCGTGATGATCGAAAACAGCCAGCGACCGGGCGACGGCAATGAGGCGTTCATTCAAGCGATGACGGAAATTCTGAAGCAGTACCCCTTGCCATTCACTGTTCACCAGGATCCGATGTACAGCAATCGAGCTGCATTGGCGGTCGACATCGGCGATCCGGAAGACGAGCAGGTTCTTGCAGCCGTCAGCCACAGCGATGTTGTCGGAGTTGAGGGCCAGCACTGGTCGACCGTTCCTTGGAAACTGACGGTAGAGGATGATGAATGGTTCGGTCGTGGAACGTGCGATACGCATGGGACGGGTGTGAGTATGCTGCTTGCGGGTTTGGATCCGGATATTCAGCAGAAGCTTCGAAGTGTGCGTAAGAAAGTGACCGTTGTGTTCACCTATGACGAAGAGGCGACTTCTTCGGAGTTCTCCATGCGAGGTGCCAGACTTGCTGCCGGGCTTCTGGGCAATCCGAAAATCATTACGGCCAATCGTTTCATCGCAGGAGAACCGACGGAGCTCGATGGGAAGATCACGCCCATGCGTGCCCACAAGGGAAGATTCCTCGCTCACTTCAACATCAGTGCTCCGCATGCCGGTCACGTCTCGAATACGAGTCAGAATGCGCTGATGGCGGGTTCGAGCATTGTCCATGAGATTTCCGAATATGCTCGCATGTTGCATTACGGACGTGCTGTGGACCTTGAGGCGCAAATTTACAATCCTCCTTTTTCAACTGCTCAGGTATCCGCCGCGGATGTGAAGAAAGGGGATTTTTCAACCGCTCCTGATTCCGCGCGGTTCACGATCGATATGAGAACGCTTCCGTTCGTGCATCGTGAGCGCGTCGATCAGATGATCGATCTCGTCAGGTCCCAGCACCTGCAAAACGGCGAGCAGGTGACGCTGGAAATCGTGAAGGACGGAGAGGGATCGATGACTCCCGCCGATGCGGATATCGTTAAAATCGCCGAGGGTGCGACCGGTCGCCAAGCGAGGGGGTTCAACGGGGGAGATGAAGGAAGAATCTTCAGAAATAGCGCCAATATGCAGGGAGTGACGATGGGTCCGGGGGACCTTGTCTACGCCCATCAGCCCGATGAGCGGATACGGATTGCATCCATTTTCGAGGGTTCGAAGTTGTACAGGCAGATGTATTTGCAGGCCTCAGGCCTTTCCTCTCAATCATGACTTCTCACGAATCTCATCGACGGTCATCCGAATCGACTGCGCAACCTGTCGCGGACTCTTTTCCGATTCTCACCAGATTCAATCAGGAATTTTTCTGCGAGAGACTGAATCACGTCGTTCTTCAGACCAATCACTATGATGACAGTCTGCCTGCCGCGTGGCAGAAGGTGCAGGAGGAGAATAGGAGTCGAACGGCGTTGTTGGCCCCCGATGCTTCCGTTTCGGAAAACGGCAATGGCAGCGAGTCCATGCAGCACATTTGTCAGCTCCTGCAGAGGATTCGCAATGCGGGCATAACAAGTGTCGTTCTTGAGGCGGCTCATGCATACGCCTACCAGAGTATGGGTGATGCCGACTTCGTCCGTTCCATGGAGCGGCAGTATGCCGAGGCGCATAAATTGACGAACCTTCTGGAGGAGAATCGGATTCACGTTCAGCGGGTTCTTTTCATCGATAACTACAATCCGAACCCCGTGTCCGGACAGAGGGAAAATAATCTCGATGTCGAGGCTTACAAGAGTCTGGCTGCGGAGAACGGCTTTCCACCGGATTACCTGATCTGGGAAGCGGACATGGCACCGATTGCGAAGGTAATGATCGACTTTATGCGTGACTATCAGTCGCTGATTGTCGAAACGGTCAGTGGAGCCGCTGGAGATATGGAATCTCTCGCAACATCGACTGAAACCAGGCTTCATCTGGATCATCGCAAGGTGGAAATGTTCTCCGTCGAGAAGGACAAGGTGAGTTGCGCCGCACTCGATGCGGCACTGTCCATGATGAAGCTCAAATATCTCGGTCAGGGTATCGTGAACGTTCTTCCGAAGAATCAGCATAACGGCGAGTTTAGTTTCCGCGGTCAACAGAAGAAGGTTCGACAAATATTGTCGGATCATCTCGGGGTGCGTATTATGCCCTTCTTCAACCTTTTTACTTCCGAGGTCGACCATACATCTCACTCTTCCGGCGCTCACAATGATTTCAGAAAGAGACAGCATCGAATTTGAAGAGCTCACCACGCGCTCGAGGTCATCCGATATCCGGAAGCTTCCCGTGCCAAAGAAAGGGTACGACACCTGCATTCTGCACATGCCGAAGCCGAAGGAGCTTCTCTCGGCTAAGAAGCAGGGCATTGCCCGGTACGCATCGGTTCTTCCTGTCGGAGAGATCCCGTTCTCCCTCGGAGAGGGGGAGACGCCTCTGACGCATTCGAAGGTTTTTGCGAATGTTTTCATCAAGAATGAGGCGATGAACCCGACGGGCAGTTTCAAGGACAGGGAGAGCGCTTTCGCTTTGGCGTATGCGAAGGAACAGGGTTGGAAGGACCTTGCCATGGCGTCATCGGGCAATGCGGCGTTGTCCGGAGCTTTCTACGCGCGGATGTACGGCATTCGCATGACCTGCTACATCCCGAAAGACACGTCAAAAGCCAAGTCCCAGATGATCGAGCTCTTCGGTGGCTATGCTCACAAAGTGGGGACGAATTACGAGGAGAGCTATCATTATCTTCTGAATCATTTGCCGAGCGGATCGGTGAACATCACGTCAGGAGTGTTCTCGCTCAGGTGCGAGGGTGCCAAGACGATCGCCTACGAGCTGTGGGAAGATCTGGGGGAAGTGCCTGACGTCGTTCTCTGCCCGGCAGGCAATGGTTCTGCGTTGGCATCCATTTACCACGGATTCTTCGAGCTTCGGCAGTGGGGCTTCACGGATAAGATTCCTGCGATGGTGTGCGTGCAGATTGCGGGAGCCGATCCCATCAACCAGGCGTTCGATCGGGGAGAGTGGATCATCGTTCTCGATGACGTTCCGGTATCAGAGTGCGAGGCGATTGTCGCAAAAGAATCCTTCTGCTCCGCGAAAGCGGTGAATGCCATGCGACAGAGCGGGGGATTCGGGATTTCGGTGACGGATGATCAGGTCATCGACGGACTCCGCTTCGCCATCGACCGTGAGGGTATCTTTCCGGAGTTCTCATCTGCGAGTGTCTTTGCGGCATTCCTCGAGCACACCGATAAGATCAAATCGCTTGGCGAGAAGATCGTTCTCATCAATACGGGAGGCGGTCTCAAGGAAATCGACCTTATCAACAAGGCGCTCCAGTCGAGTGGGAGATAGCTAATACTATAAAATTATGTTATAATAATATCAGTGTCTTCTGAAACCAAATTCTTTTCTCGGTACTCACTCACCCCCGAAGTTTCGGAGGGAAGGAGGAGTTTTGAGTTAAGCGATACGACATCCGGGCGTATTGGATATGTTGCTGGAAAAGTCGGAGAGCGTCTTTACAGATTATTTTCTCTCCATTCTGAGGGGAAACTCAAAAGTGAGCAGTACAACTGTCACGGACTCTCGAGATATTTGCAGGGGAAAACGAAGCTCCCGGAGTATCCGGACTTCATCGAAAAGTCCGAATTTGGCAATGAAACTACCGTTGATCAGGCAACGGAGTCTCTTCACTTTCCCATCGGAGTACATGTGTTGCCCGATCGCCGTGTGTCTGAGACCGGTAATATTCTTGGGTCCCATAGCGGGACCATTCTCGGAAGGAGGGAGGACGGCACGTTGTTTGCGATTCAGAAATTCGGTCCTGAGAGACTCGAAATTTGTGATCCGAATGCGATTATCAGATATGGAGCAGGTGTTCAGCCGAATTTTTTTGGAAAACGGAAGCTGACGCTGAGGAACATCAAAAGAGCGCTTGGTGTTGATATTGTATGAATGCGAGGAAGGTTCTGAAAGCGATTCACCTTCTTTTTGTCATTCTCCTTAGTTGACCCAAATAATTTTCATTGTACAATATCCAACTATGCTCATTCCGGAAGAGCAGTCGGCTAGTTCAACAGAGTCTTCTGCCCTGTACCCGAAAGTCATGTATCGTGTGATCGACGGCATCAGCAACGGTTGGCTCTTTCAGCGTTATCGCGATTATTCACAGTTCGATAATCCGGATACCCTTCCGAATGCCCTTATCGAGACGAATCACGCTCGTCTGGTTGATGCGTTACTGGTCCAGAATACCGGAGCACACGTCTTCGCCAATATTCTCTACGCGCATCTCCGGAAGAAGGATTTTGCGACCGTACTGGAAATTCTCAGGAAGTACCCTGAGAACGAGTCGGCCTTGCAGCATGACGTTCTGATTGCACAGCTATTCGAGTCGCATGCCGATGATGCGATTCTTGAGGATTTCACACGATACTTCGCAGTGCGGGAAGAGTTTCGTCTTGTTCGGAACATGATCGAGCAGGTATGGGTCCGGAAGAGATACCCGCTTGCGGAGAAAATCATCACCGATTTTCTGCCGGAACATCAGCAATCAACGTTGCTTCTCTGGCATCGAGCGGTGCAAGGTCTTCCGATTTCGGACATCGAGGTTCGTGAAGCGATGACGACACTGTGCGAGTACAAGGCCCCCGAGGAAGATGTTAGGGATGAGAGGAGAAGCGCTTCTGATATCACGGGTAGTTTCATTCAAGCGCTGGATACGATGAACATCGATCTCGGTGTCGTTCGGGCGGCGATCGAGACGCAGGATTCACATGCATTGGACGGAGTGTATTCCTTCAGCAATCGCAACGAGATTGATGCAAAAATTCAAAAAGCACTTCTCGATGCCCGTGATTTTGCCGGCGCGGAAGCATTCATTAAATCCACGGGAGGCAGGTCGTATCATTTTGATGAGCTTGCGGAGGCGAAAATCGCCCATGCGAGAGAGACGGGTAACCAAGCATTGTATTGGGAGGGACTTGAGACGTACACCAAGGTGCGTGATGAAAAAATTGCGGAACTGCAGAAAGAGAGAGAAAGAATAGATGGTGATCGTGAACGATATTCACGCGAAGATTGGTTTGTTCGTCTCGATTTATACCGGGAGCAGGCATGGAAGTATGCCAATCTTGCAATCTACGATCTGACGTTCAGAACTGCTGCAGATGCGAAGCCGCATATCGATTCGATGATCGAAGCGACGCAGGCCATGGGCATTCCCGGAAAGCCGGATTGTAAAAGACCGCACCAGCGAAGGCTTCGCAGGATGCGCAAGCGTTTGATGAAGGAGCTGAAGAGACATTTTCTCGTTGCAGGATTTCTCGATGCATTGCCTGAACAAGGAGGATGGAATGCTCTCGTGAAACATCCTGATGACCTTACAAGAGACAGGGCAGAGTTTGAGGAGCGAAAGGAGCAGAGGAAGTCCAGTGCCACCGATGTGTGGTATCAGGATCATGAGAGGCAGCGCGCGAATGCCATAGCAGCGACCACTTCTTCCATTGCGAAGGGAGAAATGGATCTTGCGGTTACCGTTCTACTTTCTGGCATCTCGTACTATTCGGATGGTGATGATTTCGAGAGCGCGAGACTTCTTCTTGAGGCAAAGCCGGAGTTGTTTGCACAGATGACTCCGAAACTGACGGAGAAGTACTTTGAACGTGATGAGTCGAGACGACTGCCGAGAGAGGGATGGAAAGGACTTGGCTCGTACTATGCGGCTGCAAACAGATGCGGTGTTCTTGGAGAGGCCGAGTGGAAGGCCCTCTACGATGCCCTCTGGCAAGCTCGCATGACAGATGAGGGGATGGAAGACATTCCTTCTGAATTCGTCGTCACATTCGTGAGGGAACTGATAACGCAGGGCGATTTTGAAACGGCATGGAACGCCTATGAAAAAATGAGGAAGATGGGCAACGGTGCTTTTATTGGAAGGAGGGAATGCATCACCGCTCAGACGCATCAAACTTGCCTTTCGCATTTCATCCGTGGGCTGAAGGACGTCGATGCCGGCGTTGCAGGGAGTGTTCGGAGTTGCTTGCAGGACCGCAAGCTTTCAGAGAGCGCGAATGTGTCTGAGAGCCTCGCATTCAACAATACAGAAGCCGAAGTGCAGCGCATGCTGAAGAATGAGGAGCTCACGAAGAATGCAGAGTCGCAGACGCTCGCACTCTGTACGACACCTCAGGCAGTGCGTGAATGGACGAGGTTGATGGCGATGGGAGGGGTGCGAACCCCGCACGAAAAGAAGGATGCGTTACTTGCGGTCTACTCGGCAAAAACGACGACTGAGCACATGCGGTATCGCATCGTCGATACGCTGATCGAGCATAAAATTCCCGGTGCGGAAGCGATGGCGGAAATCAAGAAGACCGACACACCCGACCGAATGACCAGGCATTTTTTCAGAAAACTTGTGAAGCAGGAAATTCTGCATCAGCACACGCTCGAGTATCTCACCGAAGACAGCGAGCATCTTCCACACCTTCGGAGACTCCTTTCGGAATTTCAGAATGAATTCAACACCGTGATGGAAACGATTGCGAATCAGTTCTCCCATCGAAGGTCTTTACGTTTCCAAGCGATGGGAGAACTGACTCAGGAAGGGGTTCTTGTGAAAGCACTGAAACCGCAGGATTGGGATGGAGTCATGACGGTACTGCGCCATCTTGGCATCTTCACTCCGGGTATTTACGCCGAAGCGAAGGCGGGAAGCTTCGATGTGAAAGTTTTGAACGGCATCGAGGAGAAAATTCGCGTGCTCAAGAAGCAACTCTTCTCGAAAAGGCCTTTTGAGAATGACGTTTCTCCCGAATTGCAGGCGGAGATCATCTATGCCGCCTATCGTCCTGTGAATACGGATCTCTCGTCTGTGCAGAGGCTCTGCAGTCAACTTCACGATTGCTCGAGCCATTTGGACGGATTTGTGATCCCGGAGGACGGATACAAGCTCGATCTTCAGGCTCAGAAGCAGATGAAGCTGAAGGAGGGAAGCCAACCTCCAGTCTCTGTAAATTTGGCAAAGGATATCCAGAAGTCGCTTCTTCTGACTTCTAACAAGGATCTCGGGCGGATACGCAAAACGACAAAATCACTCTGTGATTCTGCTCGTTTACGATTTCTTGGAGATGTCTCTTTGGAGGACATTATTGCAGTATTTGGTTTCTCCGACATCAAGTTTCCCTTGCAATGCTTCCTCGATCTTGCCGTTGCTCGTACCAACAACGATCTTTTTAAATCGCTCACAAATTTACAGGAAGCTCTTGGGATCTGGTGCACTGACAATCTTGAATCGGTAATTGCTTCATTCTTTGCAGAACACCATGAAAAGATCAGCAAGACCGTGACGGGACTCGCAACGGATTTGCGTCTACCCAAACTGAAGTCGGCGTTCGAGCAACAGTGTCAGACTGCACTCGATTCATCTCTTGAAGATATTCCACTTACCGCGAAAGCTATTGCAACGGTCATGTTGAAGAAACTGAAATCCCTCAAGCAGGCGCAGAAACATCTCCGTGAGGACTTGTCTCATTTCGAAACCGATGAAGGAGAAGCGGCGGTTGCAGCTGTGCCGAAGCTTCGGGCAGTCATCAGCAAGAACATCGCCTCTTTCTTCGGCAAGGCGAGTGCCGGAATCTGTACCGATAGAAATCTCGATCTTTTTTACAGGGAGGATCACTTCAACATCAATATCATTGATGAGGAGAAGCAGGTGTGCGTCGGTAATGTGCAGGCGTACATCATGGAGCATAAAGGGAAGAAGCATCTCTTGCTCCGCGGCTTTAATCCGAGCACCTCTCTCCTAAAGGAGATCGATGCAGGAAGTTTTTGCGACGCGGTGATCGCAGTCGGTGAACAGTTCGTTCGAAAGAACAATTTGTCAGGCCTCATTCTCTCAGAGCAGGGTGATTTCCTTGCGCTTTCGAATCGGCCTGAAGCGACGGGGTACCTTACGAGGAAGTATCAGAAGCAAGGTATTGAGCTCGAGCCATTCGGTATTTCAAACGGTGTTGATATTAAGGCGGGATATTTGGTCAGTACGCAGGAAGACACTCTCGAGCAGACTGAATACATAGCTCCTATTTCACCCGAATCCGCTCAGTTGCAAGGCAGTTTCGCGTGAAAACTGGTGTTGCATCAGCCGTATTCGCCCGCTACACTCTTCCAGCTTATGTTTGCATTCGTTGACATCGCAGGCTTCCAGGAGAAGGTGGAGAAGGGCATGAAAATGCATGTTCCAAGCCTTGAGGGCGAGAAAGGAGCAAAGGTCGTGTTCGATAAAGTCATGCTTCTCTCCGAGGATGGAAAAGAGGCAGTTATCGGAAAGCCGTACATTGCCGGTGCAAAGGTTGAGGCGATCATTGTGATGCATGGAAAGGATGACAAGATCGTCGTTCGCAAGTTCAAGCGTAGGAAGCGTTATCATAAGACGCTTCGCGGACATCGTCAGGGATTCACCGAGATCGAGATTACGGGGGTGACGAAATAGGTAGGGTATGTAGGGTAGATATGGGAGCTGTGGTAGGATTTTTCATGAACGAGCATTTGGAAAAGCTGGAGCGCAGGGTGAGTGAGATCGAGACGCGCAATGCGCGAGTCGAGAAAGACAAGGCGTGGGAGACAAGTTTCACCAGAATCGTTGTCGTATCGTTTTTGACTTATTTCGTTACAGTGCTCGTATTTTGGATGCTCGGGAGTGCGAACTTCTTCCTGAACGCTCTCGTGCCGACGATCGGATTTATTCTGTCGGTGCAGTCGGTGCCGATGCTCAAGACATGGTGGACCCAGAAACGCTGATTGCTTTCTGCAGTATGCGCATGTGTTCCAAAATAACCGCCATATTCTGCAAACACGCCAACGTCTCGCCATAGCGCTCACCGATTCGAAACAAGTGATGCAGGTAACTTTTCAGAAGCTTTCTGCTTGTTGCTGCGGGTGAATCCGGATCGATTGGCGTGTGATCATTCTGAAATTCCTGTCGGCGGATACGCAGTTTCTTTCCTTCAGAAAGCCATACGTTTCCGTGCCTAGCTTCGCGCATGGGTGAGACACAGTCGAACATATCGATACCGAGGCGGACGGCCTCTCGTATTTGGTGCAACTCTCCAACGCCCATTAAATATCTCGCCTTGTCTTTCGGCAGAAGGGGGCAGATTGCATTCAGAACGCTATACATTTCTTCCTCCGTTTCACCGACCGCCAGTCCTCCGAGTGCGTAGCCATCGAAGCCGATCGCGATCAGCTCTTCTGCGCATTTCGTTCGGAGGTCTCGCTCGAGTCCGCCTTGGACGATGCCGAAGAGCATTGGCGATTTTTTTCTCTCTATTTTTAGACGCTCATGTTCCTTCTTACACTTCATCGCCCATTTCAATGTTCTCTCCACTGCCTTGATCTGATCTGCGCGCGGTGCCGTCGACGGCGGACATTCGTCGAAGCACATGATGATGTCGGAGCCCAGTTTGTGTTGGATATTCATCGCTTCGATGGGACCCAAGAAGAGAGGATTGCCGTTCCGGTGATCCCTGAATGCGACTCCTTCATCGTTGATCGATCGGATGTTCTTCAGTGAAAAAACCTGAAATCCTCCCGAATCGGTGAGGATCGGTTTCTCCCATCCGATGAATGAATGCAGTCCTCCGTTTTTCGAAACGATATTCTCGCCGGGTGACAAATGCAGGTGATAGGTATTGCAGAGCAAAACGTCCGCACCGAGTGCCAGGAGATCATCAAACGTGATTCCCTTCATCGCTCCTGCAGTCGCAACAGGCATGAAGAAGGGTGTGGGGATGACACCATGTTCCGTGTTCAGATTTCCACGCCTGCCGCTCGTTTTGGTACTCAGTACTTCGAACATGGGGATAGTGTATAGATTTTGCGTTGCTCTTGCTTCCTGCATTTTTTATCTTCTTTTCATTCTTTGCTGTGCAATAATTTATTCGCATTTCCCCCTCTATTTTATGTCATGCTGCTCGTCTTCTGGTTCTTCCTGCGCATGCGGCAATTCCATGTGTCCGGTGAAGTATGCTCCGTGGATTCCGCGGATTGCATTTGGATTGGTTCTCGTCGGTTACGGAGTCAACCACTATCGCTCACTTGGAGGTTTCGTCGCCATGGCGAAGGGCGTTTTTCCTCTGATGCCGGCTCTCGGGATGATCGCAGGTGTGCTTGCGTACATTGTTCCGGCGCTCATGATCATCGGTGGAGTGTTGTTTGCGATCCGTCAGCTTTGCTGCCTCAGTAAGACCTGCATCCTTGCTTCACTCGGAGGCATTATTGGCTGGTCTGGTCTCGCAGTCCTCGTTGGAGATGGCAATGCAGCAGGTGCCATGATGCCGATGATTCAAAATGCCGCAGTTCTTTTGATTCTCTACATCATGATCAAGAAGTCGTCGTGCTCCTCGTCTTCGGGATCCTGCAAGTAATCGTTTTTCACCCATGCGCTGGCAATCTGTTTCCATCGTTTCAAATCTGACACTCCGGGTGTCGGTTGGCATCTCCATGGTGCTCATCGGCATCTCGGAGTATCGCGACTTTGCTCCGTTCGTCGCGAACGTGACGGACGGTCTTGGGTGGCTTTCTCCTCTCGGAATGGTGTGGGCGTACCTTTTGCCCGCTCTCCTCATTTTTGGCGGAGGAATGCTGGCGATCGGTCGTTATCCGTACGTTTCGGCTTGGATGGGAGGCGTTGCCCTCGGTTCTATTCCTGTCGGGTTGCTTCTGAAGACCGTCATGACGGGCTCGCCTCTGCCGGACACACTCATGGCGGCGTATCCGTTCGTCGTGTGGTTGGTTGCTTTCCATCTCGCACTGAATGCGTTTCCGGATACGGAAGTATCGGAAGCTGAAAACGATTGATGTTTTGATATTTACTTCCTCTCGACCTTCGAGATGATCCTATCGATCAGTCCGTACTCGAGTGCCTCTTTCGAGGTGAGGTACTTATCGCGCTCCGTGTCGATTTTCACTTTTGAAAGTTTCTGGCCGGTATGATCGGCGATCATCTGGTTTAGGAGCTCCTTGGTTTTGAGAATGTGCTCGGCGTGGATGGCGATATCTGTTGCCTGACCTTCGGTTCCGCCGAGAGGCTGATGGATCATCACCTCGGAGTGCGGTAAGGCGAAACGTTTCCCCTTCTGTCCACCCATGAGAATGATGGCACCGCCGGATGCAGCCATGCCGAGACAAACGGTCGAGACGTCGGGAGCGATCAGCTGCATTGTGTCATACATCGCGAGTGTCGATGTCACCTGTCCTCCGGGGGAGTTGACGTAGAAGATGATGTCCTTATTCGGATCCTGTTTTTCGAGGAAAAGAAGCTGCGCGATGACGGTATTGGCCACAGCATCGTCGATTGCGGTTCCAAGGAAGATGATGCGCTCTTCCATCAAGCGGGAGTAAATGTCGTAGGCGCGCTCACCAAATTGAGACTTCTCGATGACTGTCGGAATCAGCATATTCTTCGGATTGATGGTTCCCTTCGAGTAACCTTTGGCAATCGATTGAATGAGGGGATGCATAGAGAAGTGAGAAAGGGTGAAACGTTATTGGTATCAATGTCATACACATTGTAGCGAAAATCTGGTCTTTGCGGCAGTTTTCGATTTTTCATTGTGTGTTTTCTTGTGTAAAAGAATAGTTTGTTTGTCACTCTCTTTTTTCCGCTATATTGAGCGTACTCCATGGAACTTCTGCCTCAAATTTCCTGGCAACAACATCTCGACGATTTCTTGTCTTTGAAGCCGAAAAAGCCGCTGATCGTTCTTCTCGGTCCGACTGCGAGCGGGAAGACGGGTCTTTCGATTCGCATTGCGACGTCTCTCGCATCGCAACAACGATCTGCCGAGATCATCAATGCCGACTCCAGGCAGTGCTACAGATTCCTCGATATCGGCACCGCGAAGATCACGACGAAGGAAATGCAGGGGATTCCACATCATCTTCTTGATGTTCTCGATCCGAAGGAGGAATGCACGATTTCATGGTATGCGCGCGAGGCCACGAACATGATCGATGCGATTCATTCTCGGAGAAACATTCCGATGCTCGTCGGCGGATCGATGCTCTACATCAGTGCGATTATCGACGGATTGCAGTCGATGACAGCATCGGATCCTGCTATCAGAAGGCGACTCAGTGAGGAGTATGACGTTGACCAAGGTCTTGCGCTTCATGCCCGTCTTTCGAAGGTCGACCCCGAGTCTGCTCTTGTGATTCCTCGTCAGAACAAGGTTTATCTTCTCCGAGCACTCGAAATTTTCGAAACGACCGGAAAGCCGAAATCAATGCAGAAATCGAAATCTTCCTGTCCGTACGATCTCCTCATTTTCGGAGTCGATGCTGATCCTGAGGTTCTTCGGACGCGGATCAATGAACGCACCGCTGCGATGCTGAAGTCAGGGTGGACCGAAGAGGTGCAGTCGCTTCTCGAGCGCGGATACACGGCTGAGGATGCGGGAATGAAAAGTCATGGGTATAGGGAGGTGATTGAGAGGGTTAAGTCTCAGGATGAAGGACAAGGAGACATGGCTGAAAAAATCGCATCCCAAATTCGTCGTTATGCGAAGAGACAGCGAACATGGTGGAGAGGGGACGGGAGGATCAAATGGATCAAAACTTGAAGACATCCCCATGTTCCTCGATGCGCTTCTTCATGACCCATAGCTGATCGATCATGTTTTGCAGCTGCGGACAGGCATCGGGCGTCTGCTTCGATTTGTAGAAGCCGTAGATATGCTCAAGAAGCGTTGCGATGTTCAGGAGACTCAGGTCCGTTTTCTCCTTCAACTCCGGCGTCAGTTTTTCATAGACGTCCTTATTCAGGAATGTCTCGGGTTTCGTTACGTCGATAGCTCCGCTCTCGAAGAGCTTTGTGATCGTCGTGCAAAAATTCTTATGCTCGTCGTCCATATTGCCCCCGATCGGCCTACCGGCCTTCTTCTGCTCTTCTTCCGAGAGAGGAGCGGGGTTTGCCATTGAGGAGGCGAAATCGGACATGAGGCTATTCTAGCATATCTTTCTGGGTGTACACTCATACACGTGCATCTTTCCGATCTGCTGACGCCGGCAACGTTGAAGACGACGCAGGTGTTCGTCGATGCACTGGAGGCGATGGGTGCTCGTACGGTGCAGGATCTGATTCTTCATCTTCCCAGGGCATACGAAGATTTGAGTCAGGTCACGACGATTTTGGATGCACCACTGAATGAGAAAGTGACGCTTCGTGGAGCCGTCAGCAAACTGAAACTCGTGCGTACAAGGACGAGAAAGCAGCTTGTGCAGGCGAAATTCAACGATGAGGCGGGAGAGACACTCGATGTCATTTGGTTCAATCAGCCTCATATCATGAGGATGCTCGTCGAAGGGCAATCGATTACTCTTACTGGAAAAATTCTTGAGAACGGATACAAACTTCAGATGCAGAGTCCGACGTTTGAAGACGGCAACCGCCAGATGACCCTGCACGCAGGGAGGATCGTTGCGGTCTATTCGCAGTCCGAGCAGATCACGACGCGGTGGCTTCGGGAGAAGATGGCGCTCGTGAAGGATTGCATTTCAGGTTTGAAGGAAACATTGCCGGAAGACATCGTTGCATCGGAGAAATTGCTCTCGAGGTGTGAAGCAATTCTCGAATTGCATTTCCCGACCACCCCCGAAAAACTTGAGCAGGCGAGAGCACGCATGGCTTTTGAGGAAATGTATGCAGTGCAGATTGAAGCGCTGGAACGAAAGAAGCAGTGGCAGGGAGAGAGGCAGGAGAGGCTTCGGGTGCCGATGGACGTCGAGCTCATCAAAGCGTTTTTCGCATCACTCAATTTCACGCCGACCGGAGGACAGAAAGTCGCAATCTATGAGATTCTGAAGGATATGGAGCAGGACAAGCCGATGTCTCGCTTGCTCGAGGGTGACGTCGGTTCCGGAAAAACACTCGTTGCGGTTGCCGTCATCGAAAACACGCTGAGCGTCGGGGGGCAATGTGCGGTTATGGTTCCGACGGAAGTCCTCGCGCGTCAGCATGCTGCGACGATCACTCGCTTGCTATTAAACTTTCATGCATACATCCAAAGTGGATCTTTTGCGCAGGCAGGCATCAAGGCAGAGCATCTAAAGGCCATGCGTACACCGAGCGTCGCGCTCCTCACCGGTTCCGTGCCACAGTCGGAAGCGGAAGATATTCGACGAAGACTCGCATCGGGGCAGATCGACGTCGTGATCGGTACGCATGCTCTCATCGAGGATACTGTGCAATTTAAAGATCTCCGTCTTGCGATCGTCGACGAGCAACATCGATTCGGGGTTGCACAGAGACAGCGGCTTAAGGACAAGGGCAACCCGCATTTTTTGGCAATGACGGCAACACCCATTCCGCGCACGCTCGCGCTGACGGCGTACGGGGATCACGATCTTTCCGTGCTCCTCGAGAAGCCGGGTCAGCGTAAAAAAATCATAACCAAAGTCGTTCCGCCCTCCGAGCGGCGTACAATCGAGCTCTTCATCGACCATCAGATCGGTGAGGGGAGACAGGCGTACGTCATTTGCCCTCTCATTACCGAGTCCAAGGCTGACGAGATGGCGGAAATTAAGAATGTGGAGACAGAGGAGCTTCGCCTCCGAAAAGAATTTCCGAATCGTCGCATTACGAAGCTGCACGGCAAGATGACTTCCGAAGAGAAGAACGCCGTGATGGCGGAATTCAAGGAGGGTCTTTTCGACATTCTCGTTTCGACGTCGGTGATCGAAGTCGGGATCGACGTCCCGAACAGCACGATCATCGTCATCGAAGGCGCCGAGAGATTCGGCCTTTCTCAATTGCATCAGTTTCGCGGCCGTGTCGGGCGAAGCGATATCCAGAGTTACTGTTACCTTCTGACCACGTCCGTCTCGCAGGCACATTCGGAAAGACTGAAAGCCATGGAACAACATGACTCAGGTTTTCTGCTTGCGGAGATTGACCTCAAGATCCGTGGACCTGGAGAGCTTTTTGGGCTTCGGCAGAGCGGAATACCCGATACGAAATTCGGAGGTCTTCTGAATGTGGATTTGGTCGTGCGTGCAAGGAAAGCAGCTGCAAAGGCGCTTGGATTATCTTAGGAGAGAAATGCTATGCTTCTGTCATGCCGATTGAACTGACCAGCACGCAACTCGATCTTGCGAAGAAACTTTCTGAGCATGCGAAAGATGCGTGCGAACTCGTCGGTTTGGAGTGCAAGAAATCAGAGCCGAAAAATTTTTACCTGACGGTGCATCGATATTACGGGCGCGTGCAGGGGATGACGGCGGAGGTCGATCGGTGCATCGATTGGTGTCTGAGCAAAGGGAAAATGGTTTTCACCGCGCAGCGCTTCGGCAATTGGTGCCAGAACAAAGTGAAGTGGGACAGGGAAGAAGAGATCAAGCGTCAGGAGATGCAGAAGCTTAAGACCGGGACGGTGTATCAGCAGGAAGACTACGCGAGACGAACCACGTACAGACCGTAAGCATCAGCATTGCTGCCGGAATCATCATTTGCCTGTAGTACGATTCGGCATTCAGGAGGAATCGAACGTTTGGAGTAAAGAGGTAGACGAAGAGGAACGAGAGAAGAACGAAAATCCCCCATGCGACCGGAACAAATTCCCTGACGGCGTTCTTTCTCCGTCGAATGATATCCACGAGCATCCAAGGTATTGCGACAAGGAGGACGTACCATGTCACGCCGAATGATCCGCGATCGAAGAGTCCGAAGATCGCTTCTCGCACCCCCTCCGAATGGAAAGAAAACATGGTATCCGCGCTGTGCGGGGTGAGGGACAAGCCCTTGAAAAGGGCAAAGATCGGCCATGCGGCAGAGAGCACGAGGGCAATCGCACCTGCAACGAGCGCTTCGGCCTTCCTCTCGCGCTCGAGATACGTAACCGTGGAGAGCGAAAGCAGCCAGGGGATGAGACCGATCATGAGCCCCTCGGATTTCGTCCATACTGTTGCGGTGACGAAGAGACCGGATAGCAGCAGGTATCCACCGCGTTTCGAATGAATCCAGGCCATGAAGCACACGAGTGAGAGGAGCAGTTCCTGCAGGAGCACGATATCCGCGTACCCTTGTCCGAGGTGAAGGGAGAGGAGGGGAATCCCGAGGATCATGGTTACGGCGAGGAGCGACGCCGTTCTCCCGAGAATCTTTCTGAGGATGAGGAAGAGACCGATGAAACTTCCGAGAGAGAGGAGCCAGAGAATGGAGTTTGCCGCTCGGTCATTCCATGCAGACTGACCTTGATTTGCCGTGATTTGCAATGCATGGAAGAGGAACGGGTACTGAGGTTTCGCCATTCCTCGCGATTCATCAGTATCGAAAGCAATCCTGCGGTCGCTGAAACTGATTGCCGATCGCATGGTCCAGTTCGTCGTACTGTCGTACTGGAAGGTCGGCAGGAGTACGGCATGCGTGAAACTGTAGATGATGGTCGCTCCTATGAGCATCATGCACAGCCACTCAAGAAGGTTGCTTGCTCGGGCAGTTGCAGTTTGCTGCACGTATTCTGAAACGGCGATGGCACGTTTTCTCTTTACAAGATATGCGAGGATCGCTGTGAGGATCGTATGCTCACCGATCAGCAATCCGAAGGACAGATCGACGCTAAGCAGTGTCCAGTCGAAGATTACGAGTACATTCAGAAGCGCCGCGATCGGCAGGCCGAGCGACAGATGAAGCAGGAGGTTCTTTTCCTTAAGAATCAAGAAAGAGATGAGTGCTCCTTCGAGAATGAGCAACGTTGCGATGCCGGAGAAGAGGAGGGTTTGCATCATCGGATTATTCAGGTGAGGAAACGGATTTCGAAGCCGGAAGCAGGAAGAGTATTTCGCCGCCGGGGAACGTGTTCAATCGCTTTGCATCCCGATCGAGATCTCCGCACTTGAGGCGTACATTGGACTGTTCTTTCGTCACTGTTGTTTCAAATCCCCACTTGAATTTGTTCATGACCACCGCGTAATCGGCGGTGGCGGCAGCCTCTGCCTCAGAGGAAACGCGCATCGGATACGTGAAGTACCGAAGCAGCTTTTCTTTGAAGTTCGTTCCGTCGCGGCAGACGTACACGAGAGTCGCTTTCTCCGATTTCCTGAGCTCCCTCAGGTTTTCCGCAACGGCGTGGATCGATCCGGCTTCATCGTAGGTGCCGCTTGCATACTCGGCAGCATGCTGTAGCGAGAAGCGCAGAAGGTCGATTGAGAACCGGCCCTGATAGAGGAGGATCGCTATCATCAGCGTCAGAAGCACCGATGTCCGGCGATGCTTCTTCGGCACGAGCAGGAAGCAGATTGCAGATGCGCAGAGGACGAGTATTCCAAGCACCATCGTCACCGATACTCCGAGGACACGATATCCACGAAGAGCGTGCACACTGCTTGGTGAGTAGAATTCCTCTGTGAATAAGTGTCCGGCTGCGATGCGGGGGATGGAGCGCGCATCGTCATTCGTGAATCGGATATCGTTGAATGCCGCATCGGAATCCTTCTCTCTTCCGAGGAGCGTGACGATCCACTGCTTTGAGGTCGGAGACCATCCGGGCGATACCGTCAGATCGATCGCAACGGTACCTTCGTCCGTTTGCGGCAAGGTGAATCGGATGTAATCCGTTGGCGTATAGCTGTTCTCCGCTTCCATGGGAACCATGAAGACCTCAAGTGGCTTGCTGCTGCTGTAGGTGAGCATGACGATTTTTCCTTCACCCTCGATCGTGGTCGATGCATGACTTTCGCTCTCTTCAAGCGCCTGCTCTACAGAACGAGCTGAGTCGATGAGAGATGGTGTGATCCGAAGCGTCTGTGCGTTTGCGAAGAAAGGAATGGCAACAAGCATCCCCGAGAGAAAAGTGCCGATGGCGTTTCGTTTGATCATGATCTGAGATTCGGATTCGTTTCTTCAAGATTACGTTGAATTTCTTTTCACTTCCAGAGTTCAAGGAAGTGCGTTCCGTGGTGTCTATTGCCGATATTTGTCAAATATTGTATTTTGATCGATATGGACGAATGCCCCGACGTGTCGCATGCAGGCGAACCGGAAATGATCATTCCGGATCCAGCCATTGTGCGGCAGAGAGTTCTGTCGGAAGGAGAGACGATCAGCGATGCTGCCAAAGGTTTGCTTCCGGATCTCGCCGCACAGAATCTTCGGGCCGCCCAAGCGGTCATTTCGAATATTCTTCGTTCAGTTCTCAGCAGGGCTGAGTACCGGGAACTTGCACAGAGGAACCGTACCATCGGCGGCAAGAAAGGTGCATACACGTTTCACCCTGAGGGATTTGTCGCTCCGCTTCGCAGAAGCAGTCGCAGAAAAAAGAAACCGCATTGGTTGCCTGAAGAAGCGGATGCGCTGCGAAAGATTTTGGCTGATCAAACCTCTACCTATCGTTATTCTGGAGGCTTGCATGAGGGTGCACTCAGTTACTCTCTGATTGCGCAGGTTCTGAATCAGGGATTCGAAGGAAAGCGTCCACGCAGGTCACCAAATTCGGTTTTTCGTTTTGCTCAGAGGCTCCTGAAGCAAGATGCAGGGACTGAGAATCTGGAGCAGTGAAGAACTTCGATGGAGTGGGTCAATGGTCGGGACGGCGGGGCTCGAACTCGCGGCCTCCTGGTCCCAAACCAGGCGCTCTACCAACTGAGCTACGTCCCGAACGGGGAGAGAGTAGAGACTTTTTTGCTCATAGCCAACTGTTTGTCGGTAGCAGTTACTTCTGAACGAACGGTAACGCTCTTGTTGACAGAGTAGTTACTGAGTAATATTTTGTTTCTCATTCCCAATTCTACTATGTCTGATGTTTCTGTGCACTCGATACGAACTGCTGAGGATTATTGGAATCAGCGTGCGCGGGAAGGAACCTGTGATACGAGAATAGCGTCAGACGTTCGTACCAATGTTCATGGACTTTCAAATGTAGTTCGGCAAAAATCGTTTACTCTCACTGATGTTTATCCAAAAGTTCCCAATGCGATAGATGGCGATGAGTAATGTGGATACTTAGGATTGGATACGACAATGAAGGTTTTATATAGCTTTATATTGAAAAAATAAAATAAATCGCTATTCTGTCGAACCCTATGGAAGAAAGCCAGAAACCTTCGGCATTTCGAGATTTTTCGGATTCTGAGAAGGGAATAATCAAAAAATTCTTATCTTCTGCGGAAGCTGAGCTTCAAAGAGATCCTTCACCTCTTGATGTGGACGATGTGCTGGAGCGCCTGACGAATGCCGTTTCTCTCGATATGAGAACGGTGACCAGATTTCAGGATCATGGGCTCACCATGTATGAAGTCGATCCCAGTAGTACCGATCGTTGTACGATCGATATTGATTTGCCGGTGAAGCCAACTGCTTCGGAATTCATGTCGCTGGCGCTTGATCTGGATTCTCATGCAGCATATGGGGACAAGTCTGATCTGTTCGATCCTCTAATCCAGAGCGAGGTTGTGCTGTTTCTTCCCCGTCTACTGGACATGATTGCAAAGAGGTACGATTTGCAGAATTTGGTTGTTCTTGAATCACTCAAATCGTTTCTGGAGAGCTTGAATTTGAAATTGAGAGTGAATGGCAAAGAAACCGATTTTTTGGCAGTTTCTTTATCGTATGCAGCTGATCCCGCTTTTCTGTATCAAGCACACTGCAGAGCGATGATTCCGCTCGCCGGCTACACTGTTGCCGAACGCTTGGAAAAGCATGTTGCAGGCAAATCCAAGGTGAAGAAAAGTTGGAGTCTCGAGCGTATGCTCGATGCTTGCATGCGATTGTTTCTCCGAAGCGAGAATGTGCGTCAGAGTTTGCTCCAATTACTTCAGAATACTCGTTTGTCTCCTCAAGCACGATTTGCCCAGAGCATTGCGAAGCAAGGATATCGGACACTCTGCAAAACGAATGCGATGTCCGAACACCATCAGTGGGTCGAGTGGCAGAATATTCTGAGGGTACAGGGGCTAAGAAACAGCGAGATACATGCGAGAAGTCTCTCCATCGAGCTTAAGACGGACATCATGAAGGCTATCGTCGAGGGCCGTAATCCTTTCAAGTGCACCGAGATTCCCGATGCGAGGGATTATTTCCTTGACCCCTTTCCTATTCCGGATCCGGATGCATGCTTGGATTATCTTGACGACGACGCATTCAAACTTTGGCACAAGGCCAAAGCGTTCCTTGCATCCCATGAGCCTTCTCCACCCCAAAAAATTCTGGATACGCTGGACCCCGAAGCCTGTCGTTCACGCCTGAAAAAGCTGGAGGATATGCAACTATGGTCGGCTCTTGCGGGTGAAGAATGTTCGATTCTCTCTCGCATCTACTCTGAGGTAAAACGTTTGCCCTACGGTTTCGATGCGGTGGATCGTGAAGAAGCGGAAAGGCAAGGGACGATCTCCGGAACCCCTCGCTTCGTTGCCGAGGAAAGCAGAGTCAATTGCCTGAGCGGACCGTGGCTTATGACCTCCCTCGCTTTGCAGTGCGGCATTCCTTACGAACGCATTTTCTTCTGTGACGTGAATCGACACGATTACGATCTGTTCGGTTCCCACGGAAAGCTCCTCATTCATTTGAGGGACAACTCGTTCGCATTCTTGGACAGTGCTCGCTCCACGAATGTTCAGCCACTTCCGCTCTCTCTGATTCCCGATCGGAATGAACGCAAGAAACTGGTCGATCTTTCCTTGCGACGGATTCATGATGCCCATTCTCCGCAGAAAGAAAAATGGGTCGGAGACTCGGTGCACCTTCATATTGATACTGCTTTTGCTGAGTTGGGCAATTTCCCCAGAGACTTTCGGGTTCTCGCACCCGATCAGGCTTTCTCATCGCGTTCGCTCCTGAATGTCGGTATTGGTTTTGAGCGGAAGAATAGGAACAGTGAAGCGATGCATGCATACGAAATGGGTCTCGTCATCGAACCGGCTAACGCAGACCTGCTCTGTAGAGCCGGCGCACTTGCACTTCGTTCCGGGGAAAGCGAGAGAGCAGATCGTTATCTTAATTCTGCGATTCGTTCCAACGGTGGTCACCTGCATGCAGCGTACTATTTTGCACTTCTTCTCATCGATAGAGGACAGTATGAAATGGCGAAGAGAGGACTTGTCTTGCTGAGCGAGGACAAGCGAAGGGTGTGGGGAGACTCACGCTTTCAGGATCGAGTACAGCAAACGATGACATTGCTGGGACTGAAAATGGGGCTTCATGATGAAATGAATTCATCTACGCTCAATGCGTGAATTATTGACAGATGATCAAAAACACTTATTATAAATTTGGCTTCCATTTGGCGTCTTACCGACTAGAAAGGAGGTAAACATGGCCAAGTCCGTCGATCAACTCGAGAAAGAGCTCGCGGAGCAGACTGCTCGTGGAGATCGCTTACAGGCCCAGCTCGATCAGCTCAAACGAGCTGACCGGGGAAGCTCACCCGGTGCCGGCGAGACTCTCTCGCCAGCCCAACCTGCGCCACACTGATCTTCAGTGCGGTGTAAGACTCACTCAGACTTCGGTCTGAGTGAGTTTTTTTAAGTGCTATCATTCATTCCCATGGACGCACTTGCTCCTCTCGCGTACCGGCTCCGTCCGACCACTCTCGACGATTTTGCGGGTCAGGAGGACATTGTTGGTAAAGGCACGCCGCTTCGAAAGGCCATCGAGGAGGATGTTCTTTCCTCGGTAATTTTTTCCGGACCTCCGGGCACGGGGAAAACAACACTTGCGAAGATCATTGCGGAAGCGACGAAGGCGCAGTTCTGCCAGCTGAACGCCGTGACGAGCGGCGTGAAGGACATTAAAGACGTTTGTGCGCAGGCAGCTGCTTTCAGAGACGCACATCATCATGGCTCGACGTTGCTCGCCACTTCCGGACGAACCGTACTCTTCATCGATGAAATCCATCGTTTCAACAAATCCCAGCAGGACGCACTTCTCCCCTCGGTCGAGAGTGGGAGCATCGTTTTAGTCGGAGCGACGACCGAGAATCCGTATTTCTCCGTCAACAGTGCTCTTCTCTCCAGATCGCAGGTCTATCTTCTGAAGCCGCATTCCGTTGAGTCTCTCGAGAAAATATTATTTCGTGCGCTCAAGAGTAAAGACGGTTTTGACGGCAAGATTCAGATGCATTCGGATGCCGTGAAAAAAGTCGCGGAGATGAGCAACGGAGATGCGAGAATTGCACTGAATCTTCTCGAGCTTGCGGTGCTCATGATCGGCACGAAGATCACCAGACAGGATGCCGAGAAACTTCTGAAACAGCGAGGAATGCGGTACGACAAAAAGGGGGAGGATCATTACGATACGATTTCCGCATTCATCAAGACGCTTCGGGGAAGTGATCCCAGTGCGGCGATGCTCTGGATGTATAAGATGTTGCAGTCAGGTGAGGATCCGAATTTTCTCTTCCGCCGTATGGCGATTTTTGCAAGCGAGGACATCGGAAACGCCGATCCGCATGCGCTTCCGCTCGTGGTGTCCGCTTGGGAAGCATTTTCTAGAGTCGGTCTTCCGGAGGGTGAGTATTTCCTCTCACAGGTATGTACCTACCTTGCGTCTGCGATGAAGAACAATGCCGTGAAAATGGCGATGGCTGGAGCAAAATCCGCCCTCGATTCCGCACCGTCCCTCGAAGTTCCCATGCATCTTCGCAATGCTCCCGTCAAAGCCATGAAGGAGGAACACGGGTATGGGAAGGGGTACCAGTATCCGCACGACTTCAAAGATGCGAAAGTAGATGAAGACTATTTTCCAATCGGCTGGAAAGGACCGAGGAATTTCTACATTTGAATATTTGGTTATTATGTGTTATAATGTACGTAAGAAAAATACAAATATATGCATACACTCACGTACAAATTTCGATTGTTTGCGCATGAGCATGACGATATTCCCGCTTTCCATGCGGCGTATCTCGTCGGCACGTTCCTCGTCGCCGCCATTTTCAGCCTCGGGTACTTCGCTCTGATGATTCTGCTTCACATGATGCTCGATTTTGTGAAGTATCGTGACTACTTCCATTACAGTCTTCCGATGACTCTGAAGGCTATGTTTCTCGAGAGCGTGGTGGATCTTGCTTTCTTCTTCGTCTCGCTGACCTTCGGCGTGTACCTGAGCCATGATCTCGCCCTTTCTCTCGCAAGCGGAGTATTTCGATCCAGTCTCACGATTCTGGAAGCATTTGGAACGATTCTTCCGAAGATTTACATTCTCGAGCATCTGATGGTCGTCGCTGTGAGCGTGCAACAGTATCTGTACTCGCCGCACGTCGACATCAAGCTTCCACTTCTCAAATCGCACCGCATCGCCCTTCTTACCATCGGCATCTGTCTTCTTCTTCTCCTTGCGTCCGTGCCCTTCTACGCTGCCCGTGGCGCCGATCTTCCAGAGGTATTCGCGAGAGAACTGACGCTCAAGTTATAGCGTCGGCGGTCCGTCCGGGAAGAGATCCTTCTCCATCGTTTTCATGACGGAGAGCCAGAGTTCATGATGATCGCTCTTGCGTCCATTTCCATATCTCTCAACGAAATCTTCAAACCGTTGGTCTAGCGTTACCACCCTGTCGAAGGCCACGCGTTTATCCGCGTAGGCAAGCAGCTTCTGCTCGATGGTCGTTGCCGAAGCAGAGCCGTCTTTGTCCATTCCGCGGTGGCATCGCACGATCTTGCCGATGATGCCGTAGCCTTTCTCCACCAGAAATTTTCCTGCCGCATCTTCGTGCGGGGTTCCGTACGTGTTTTTCAGAGATTTCCAGATTTCCTGGTCCGCATCGGAGGTCTTTGCATAGGTCTCATCGCCGTTCCATGTTTTGAAATCGACGAACCGAAGGAGATCGTGCACGCGGGCGGCGGCATGGAGTGCTTGCGGCCGCAGAGGCACTTGTTTCCTTAGAAGTTGCAATGCAAGCGCATCCGCCACTTCGGTCACCTTTTCGCTGTGAGCCTGAATGTGCTTTGGCATTCGCACTTCATGTATCCAATCATCGATTTCCGCATCATCCGGTACCGCTTCGTCGAGGAATCGTATTGAGATTCTTCGGCCTCCGTTCATTTCGTCGATCGCGATGTGAATGTGTGGATCTGCGTTCCTGAGGTCTACTCTGTTCGCCCATTCGATCAGTTTGATGCCTCCAATCTCAAGTTGATCGAGGAATGTTTGTGCTTGTTCTTTCGTTAGTCGGTAGAGATCGATGTGTGTGAATTCCGAGTACCTCTGTTCCAGCGCATACGTTGGGCTGACAACTCGATCCTGTACCCCCATACCATCTGCAAAGCCCTGCGCAAATGTGGTCTTTCCGGCACCCAGTTCTCCGGTCAGAAGAATCGTCACATCGTTACGATAAAGGGACAAAGCCAACTGACGGCCTAAAAACCGTGTTTCTTCGCTTCCAGAAGCCGATATCGTGCATTCAGAGCATATTGACATTTTTAAAAGTTAGTACTATAATAGTAGCAAAGAAAAATACAGAACATACATCCATCCTACATCATGAGCTTTCTCACTCCTCGACTCGGTTTCCGGGTACAGTCAGTCTACAAGCTGAAGAAGCCGTCCGTACTTCATGTGGCGCGTCAGCGTCTGTCGTTTCTCATCGCTTCGCTGTCGCTCTTTGCGTTCGTGATTGGGAATATGGTCGGGCAGCACGGTGTGTATTCCTTTTGGAGATCGGTTCTCGGGAAGGATGACGATCAGCTCATTACATTCGTGGGTACGGTATCGCCAATTGCAAAAATTCCGCTGTACTCCGAGTGGTCGAAGTACGGAGGGAGCAAGCAACTGCACTTGTTCAGCCAGGTTCCGGAGCACATTCTCCGTCCACTTCCTTCGTACGATCAGACGGCGCTCACGGACGGCACTGCATCGGCATTTTCGCAGCAAGTCTATTCCACACTCTGGAGGGGCGGTTACAATTCCCCAAACGGCAGTCATGCGGGAGTGGATATCGATGCGCCTCGCGGGACACCTATTGTCTCGATTGCGAACGGTGTTGTCGAACGTGTCTCAATGGGCTCCACGGGTTTTGGACACTTCGTGATGATTCGGCATCCGAATGTTCCCGATTCGGGGAGCGAGGGGGGTATGACCACTCTTCGGTCGACGTACGCACACATGGACGAGGTCCTCGCGCGCGAAGGTGAGGTGGTTCACAAAGGTCAGCAGATCGGCACGGTTGGCAATACGGGATTGGTCTTCGGCCCCACCGGCTACCATCTTTACTTTGAAATCGATAGGGAGAGTGCTCCGTACCATCCGTACTGGCCGTTCACGAGTGATGAAGCCGCCTCACACGGACTCACCTACGTGCAGGCTGTGAACAGTCCGAAGTTCCAAGACAGGCTGGACACATTCACGCTGAATCCCATGGCATTCGTTCAGCAGTATCAGAGCTTTGCACAGAAGCCGGCAGTTGCATCGAATGTTCCATCCGGCAATGCGAATGTGCAGATGGATGTCGTGGCATCTGTTGATCGCTCTCTTCCTCCGGCACTTCGCTTGAGACAAGTGACGGCAAGTCGTCTGCGTTCACGAATGGCAAGGGCGGGTCTGTCGTCCGCACCTTTAGCCCCGACTTCTGTCGCTGTTGTTTCGACCCCCACTCCATCAGCAGTTCCAGCCGTTACTGATATCGTGAAAACAGCTTCCGTCGATGAGCCTTCGTCTCCTCCGGTCAGCGGCAGCCTGAATACCGATGTGCATCGTCTTTCCATCGATCATTCGGGAGTTTTGACACGTACATGGCAGAAAATCAGGATTTCGGCCCTGGATGCACAGGGAAATCTTGTGCGTTCTCCCTCCTTCTCCGGCCGCCTCTATGTGCTTTCGGATTTTGGGGAGGCAGAGATTCGTCCTGCCGAGCTGTCGTCTCTGGATTTCGTAAACGGAGTAGCAACGCTGCATGTGCTTGCACGTAATCAAAACAAGCCGGTCTTCATCATTACGAGAGGAGCATTCGACTCGAGGAGCGCACCGATGATTCCAACGAGATAAGGGCAGCAGTTAGGGCAGCGAGGCGGAGAGACCTTCAGCGCTTTCTTTGAATCCACCACTGCATTCCACCGATGAGTAAGAACAGAACAAGCCCTGCGATCCCTTTCTCCGTCGTAGAAAAAAACAGGGCAGACCCCCCAAACGTCGTTCCGACGACTGCCGTGAGCGCAATGATCCTCCGATCAGACCATCCTCTGTCTTGCAGCAGATGGTGGAGATGATCTCGGCCCCCAGAGAGAGGGGAGTGGCCGCTGAGGATCCTCCGGAAGATCACGAAGAGCGCATCGATGAGCGGAATCCCGAGCGCGAGGAAGACCGTCGCGACTTTTCCTCCGTGGTAGATGCCGAGCAGCCCAAGCATGAGCCCGAAGAACATCGATCCGGTGTCACCCATCAACATCCGTGCCGGAGGAAAATCGAAGAGCATTCCGGCCCCCGCGATCGCTGCAAGCGAGAATGCAAGGAATGCGATATCGGGTTCTCCGTTCCTGAATAACGCAAGGCATCCGAGCATCAGAAAACCGATCGTCGCAATGACGCTCACTTGTCCGCCGATGCCGTCGAACCAGTTGAGAGCATTGATGGTCAGAAGCAGCCAGCCGATTGTGAACATTCCACTAAGGATCGGTAGCGGACCAAACAGCGCGGTCTGTATCGTCAGCGAGTCCAGTTTTAGGAATCCGCCGAGCGGACTCGTGATCGTGTAAATGCGTGATCCTGTTGCGAAGATCAGCGATACAATCAGCAGTTGGATCAAGAGTCGCACCCAGGAGGGGAGGGGAGACCGATCGTCGATGAAACAGGTGAGTGTGAGAAGCCCGATTCCGATCAGCAAACCAATTTCTTTCTGTCCGAGTGGCAGGATGAAGAACGCCGTGACGATGAAGACGACAACAGCAACGATGCCGGTCGGGTAGGGGAGTCTCCCGCGCCGCAGGCCGTAGCGCTCCGGAAAATCGAGGAGTCCGATGAGCGGAAAAATTTTCAGGGCGCACGCGTACGCTCCCGCTGTGACCAGAAAGACGATGATGACCGTCGGAATCATTGCTAGGATGATACCATGCGCCCTCTCGTCTGCGGCCTCATTGCTCCTTCGTGCTTGTCTCAGGCGAGAACGACATGGAACGCACTGTTCAAGCGTCACGGACTGTCCGCGTTTTTCGATTTTTATCGGACAAAAACCAAGCAAGATCTCGAGCTTCGTCTTTCCGAGATGTTTTTACTTGAGAGGAGGGGATACGTCGTTGCTGAGGAATTTCAAGCAAGCATTCTTCCTCTTCTTGATCGATTGGATTCGTCCGTGGAAGAAAGTAAACGTGTGGATACGGTTGTGAATGACAGGGGTGTACTCGTTGGATATTTTTGCGGAGATAATGAGCGGAGGATGGGGGTATGGTTTCTTTTGTGATACAATTGTTGCATGGCTGAACTCCTCTGCTTTTATGTTGGCCTTTGCTTTTAACGCTGGTTTGTTGAGGGTTTCCTGTACGGGCAAGAAAATAGAGAAAAATAATACGTAGGTCTGTTTTGATTTTCTTGCACATTTTCACAGACGATCATAAGCTTTCCGCGTGCAATCCTATCGCACCCTCGATCAGGCAAGAGTATCAGGGAAGCGGGTGCTTCTGCGTGCGGGATTCGATCTGCCGATGGAGAAGGGGAAGGTCACGGACATTACGAGGGTGAAGGCGATTTTGAAATCGATGCAGTACGTCGTGAAGGGAGGAGGCATTCTCGTTCTACTTGCGCACCAAGGACGTCCCAAGAGCGGGCCTGATCCTCAATTCAGTCAGAAGCCGATCGTGCCGGTTCTCGAGAAATTACTGAGGACGAAGGTTCACTTCGCAAAAGACTGTGTCGGTCCGGAGGCTGAGAAGACTGTTTCCAAAGCGAAGCCCGGAGAAGTGGTGCTGCTTGAAAATCTTCGGTTTCATCCCGAGGAGAAAAGGAATGACGTGAGTTTTGCAAAGCAGCTCAAGAAGCTTGGTGATCTCTACGTGAACGACGCGTTTACGAATTGTCATCGCGACCA
>SXGS01033965.1_pt1 | contig 37412 bp, 30 predicted proteins | sample 3174681 | NCBI WGS metagenome assembly SXGS01 (sample SAMN11356861, study PRJNA531348) | freshwater metagenome | isolation source: freshwater sample F1-80 | place: China: Fuxian Lake, Yuxi | collected 2017-12-25
AAGGCGCAAAGCTCGCCAAGATCAGGATGCAAGGTTTGGAAAAGGAGTTTGATCTACACATGGCTTTCTTCCTTTGCGTCTTTGCGCCTTTGCGTGAGATTTCCCGTCCCTGCACGATGTTTGTGAATATGGTAGGCAACGTCAACGATTATTTGAGCGACTTCGTTCTCACGCATGGTGAAGCTCCTTCGATAGTGATGTGAAGAAGGTTTCACGCAAAGGCGCAAAGCTCGCCAAGATCAGGATGCAAGGTTTGGAAAAGGAGTTTGATCTACACATGGCTTTCTTCCTTTGCGTCTTTGCGCCTTTGCGTGAGATTTCCCGTCCCTGCACGATGCATATTTGCTAACCATGTATCCGGAATCTTGGTCTTCTGGCCCGGACTAATAATCGGAACAGGCTTGCCATCAATGAAAGCTTGGTTGTCGCCAGGAATCAGCATCCAGCAGGAGTGCAAGCCCTTGCTTCGCCCAATCTCATCACGGATTTTTTCCTGTAATCCTAACTGCTCGTAACGGGCTAATAATCCAGGGTCGATCAATAGGAAACTTCGTTTGAACTTCTTGCCTTCAACTGACGACTGACCACTGACAACTGACGACTCGACAATTGGCATCGCTCGATTGACCAAGACCATGAACTTCTTCCATGGCTCTGAACCTGGTTTGGCGTCTGCGTTGACCAATGCTTCCCACTTGGCATTGGCCTTGGAGGCAACGTCTCGGAGGGTGTCTACAATGAGACCCTCGATATCGATCACTTCGATGGAGAATCGCTTTTGCAGTTCACTGACCGCACGCTGGTAGCACTTTGGATTGACGATCAGTGCTAGGAAAGAACCTTCCTTAATGCCGCGTACGAGTCGCTCTTCGAACTGACGAGCATCAGCAATCTCTGGTGTGATCTCTTGGGGTGCTTGATTGGTTGTGGCAGAACCTGATGAGGTCGGCACACGCGAGATCGATTCGCTGCCACTGGTGATCGAGACAACATCGCAAATACGCGCGACGTAACAACCGCCCCCCTTGCCATTGGAGTCCCATTCGAAATCGAATCCGGCACCTTGAAGCAAGATATCGAGCTGGAGTCTGTCAGGGACAGGAGACGCTTCCGGATATCGACCACTCACTCGATCGCGTATCATCGAAACAGTTAGCACAACGCCAGCAGTCGTAGAACGCCGCGAGTTCGTTGAAAGCGGGGAAGACTCTGCCACTTTCGTTCAAATACCGAAATGACAGAGGGATGAAATGGGTAACACGACTTATACTGCTCATAAACGCTGTCGCGGTCGACGCCTGAAAGTTCCTGAGAATGATCCGCTGCCCATTCAGCGTAGGCAAAAATCGTCGCCAAGGCGTCTTTACTCAGTCCATCCCATTCAAACAGTCGACGTCGGATAATCTCCTGCATCTCACGGTCGGCAGACATCAGGATCGCTTTACCGGTACGGTCGCAGAGTTTCTTGATCGAATCGTGGTCACGCTGGTCATCCGGGTTCATTTCCAAATCTGATCGCGGAATGGAAATGCACATTGCGAGGTTGTTTCGTCCGCGAGCCTCTTCGCAAAGATTCTGCAGGAAGTTGAAAAACTGGTCTCGCAGTCCCAGCTTTCGGCCGCTGCTGATGTAGTTGAGCAGTTCGTCCATCAAGATCAGCGTTGGACCGGTTGGCAGCATCTCTCGCAGAACATCACCTGCCGGAGAAACTCCCTGCTCGTCGTGCTGAGCCACGTTGGCAAAAGCCTCTGCACCGCCGAGTTGCCATGCAATTTCACCCCAGGGAGTTTTTCGTGTCGGTTCTCCGTCCCCTTTGCGTCCGGCGATTGCGTCAAACTCGGTCCCAACAAAGACTGCCGTTTGGGCTTTCGGAATCGACGTGACGCTGGCTTTGTTCAGGATGCGTTCCACGCCTCTCCATGACTTAGAACCCTCGCCGTGCTGAGCCAAATGAAACAGCCTCGTCAGTGAGTGCGTCTTGCCGCCACCGAATTGCGTCGCCATGTTGAACACGGCCGACGTTTCCAACTGGATGCCGTTCAACCGACGCACAACCTGCGATGACAGTTCCAGCAAACTGTTGGTCAGGTAGGTACGTTCGAAGAATCGAGCCGGGTCGGAATAGTCCTTTGAGACCGTATCTCGACCCGTGCGAATATGGTCCAGATGCACAGCGAACTCGGACGCTTCCAACGGTCGATTGTCCCGCAGGTCTTCGCGAGGAGTGACAACCTGGTACTACGGCTTTAGTTTGGCCATAACGATGACTATCCTTCTCGAATTCGCAGGCCGTTCTCCTGGACAATCCACAGTTTGCCGTGAAGTGGTTCCGAGTTGAGCAGCGGGATTAGTTTTGAAAACAATGCAAGCACAGCGGGCTTCGCCTGCGTGGACGCAAGACAATCACTCCGTGGTAATCGCCCGGTGGATATGTTCGAATATCGGAAAAATCCAGATCCAGAGTCACCAGCGTGCGACCTTCCGTTTGGCAAATGGCGGCTACAGTCGGATCGGGTTGTCCAACCATTTTCTGGTCGTGAATCGTCGTCGCGTCATGTCCGGCGGCTGCCAGAGATTCCGCCAAGCAGGTTGGCCAGTGAGATGCCTTCGGGAAACCCGCCTGGATTGGTCACCAGTAAGTGATCTGGATGCCACTGCAAGTATACGGATTCATTGCGGGTATAATCGCGATGAAGCACGGCATTATTCGTCGCTTCGCGAAAACCACCAGCAGAGTAATCGGGAATTGGAAGGCGAAACAGGCCGATCGTCATTTCACGTTCTTCATTCCGGGCGCTAAAGCGATCCTCGACATTTTCCAGTTACAAATCAGGACGAAAGTCAAACGCGGGATTTGTCTGCTTTTCGGAGCAGAAAGGTGAGGTCTTCTTTCTTGTACAGTCGGTAATTGTTGACGGGATGGCGGTGTTCGATGATTCTGCCGTCGCGGCCCCAGTTGCGCAGTGTGTTTGGTGAGACGCCGAGGTATTCGGCGGCTTCTTTGATTCGCAGGTACTCGTCGAGTTTTTCCATCGACAGTCCTCCACGGACGAATGGGTGTTGCGACTGAAATCAGAACCTTTGTCAACCTTACCAAATGCCTCCTTCGCGTACAATCGGCAAGGGCACCCAGTTGTACGGAAACACTGAATCCATTTGTGCTACTGGCGACGCGAAGTCGGCGATCTCAACACACTCACCCAGCGGCTCGGCCGCAGAGTCTCGGGAATTCTTACACGCAGCAACACTGACATCGCGCTGCCAGTTATAGTTGGGCTGACTAGCAGCGACGTCACGGAAGCCACGGTTCCCACTACTGTTACCATTCCAGCCAATCAAACTTCAGTCGAATTCGTCATCTCCGCAGTGGACGACGATTTGCTCGATGGAACGCAGACCGTGACGATTACGGCAACGGCAAGCGGCTATGCGAACGGCCAAAGCGCTATCGATATAACCGACGCGGAAAGGCTTGCCCTTACATTCACGCTGTCGACGATCAGTGAGAAAGACGGCAGGACACAGGGCATTGTACGTCGCGGTAACACGGATGTCGCTTTGTCGGTGACAACCGTGCTCGTGAGTAGCGATATCACAGAGGCGACGGTCACTGACACAGTTACGATGCTTGCCAACGAATCGGAAGTTGCATTTACAGTCAATGTGGTCAACGATCTCCAGGTTGACGGCAACCAGTCGGTACAAATAGTCGCAAGCCATTTGGGATACGAGCCGGCTAGTAGCGGTTCGATTTTGGTCAGCGACGATGATTGAGAATTTCCGTGGCAAAACCCTCGGAATTCTCTGGACGTGAACGACGACGGATTTGTCACGCCGCTGGATGCGCTGCTGATCATCAATGCTCTAAACACCGGATTGGTGATCACGCCCGAGCTGCCCGAACCGTTCGTTCCGGTTCGTTACATCGATGTTAATGGCAGTGGTCAGGTCCCATTGACGCACTGCTGGTCATCAATCACCTTAATCGAGGCGGCGTTGGCGAAGGTGAACTGCGACCACAGATATCAGTTACGGCAGTGAAACCAGTTACACCGCCAGGCGTGGACAGCGATATCGTTGATTTACTCGCCGAAGAACAGATTGGCTATCGAGCGAGAAAGTCGCTGCGTGGTATAGTTAGTGGAACATCGCGTTCCATTTAGCTGTAGTTGGAGGTGAATCATGTACATGCATCGGCGGTTGGTTCGAAATTATCGCAGGCTGTGGCTGAATATAGTCGCGTTACTAATGTTGGCTGTCATTGGACCGGTGGGCGCTGTGGAGGCAACTGATGAGCTTTGGAAAGCAGGTGTCGCCAAAGCGGTGATCACTCCCGAGACGGCGGTGTGGTTGGCTGGTTACGGATCAAAGCGGCCGCCGGATGGCAAGTTGCATGACTTGTGGATGAAAGCGCTCGCGTTTGAGGATGTCAATGGAGTACGAGCGGTTTTGATCACCAGCGATTTCCAGGGCGTGCCGAAGATGATGAGCGACCAAGTCTTTGAGCGATTGAACGCAGAACTGGGCATCGAGCGACGCAACGTCATGTTCACTTTTTCGCATAACCACTGTGGTCCGCGATTGGGCGACGATTTGGTGGACTACTATCCGGTGGAGCAGGAACAGGAAATTCTGGTCGCTAAGTATACGGCATTGATGGTCGAGAAATGCGTAGACATGGTAGGCTCTGCGATCGCGAATTTGAAACCGGCCGTGCTAAGGCAAGGTATGGGCAAGGCGACGTTCGCTGTCAATCGCCGCAATAATCCAGAATCCAGTGTGCCCGCGATGATCGCCAAAGGGTTGCCTCTGAAAGGCCCGGTGGATCATTCCGTGCCAATTCTCACGGTAACCCGTCCCGATGGACAGGTCGCGGCCATCCTGTTTGGATATGCGTGCCACCCAACGACGCTCAGCTTCTTCACATGGAACGGCGATTATCCTGGCTTTGCTCAACTGGAGATCGAAGCCAAGCATCCAGGAACGATGGCCATGTTTGTCAACACATGTGGCGGCGATCAAAACCCGCTGCCTCGGCGTACAGTAGAACTGTGCAAGCGATATGGGCACATGTTGGCCGAAGGCGTTGAAGAGGGACTTGGCCAGCCGATGCAAAGTGTTACGCCTACCTTAAAAACGTCGTTCGAAGTTGTCGATCTGCCGTATCTCTCAGTAGTTTCGCGAAGCGAATTGAGTTCGTTGCTCTCCGACAGCAACGCAATTCGTGCACGCTGGGCAGCGCGCATGTTAAGCAAATTGGATCGCGGCGAACAATTCTCAGCAACTTATCCGTACCCCATTCATGCATGGCGATTGGGGCGTGAGATGTTAGTCATTGGTATGGGAGCCGAAACGGTTGTCGATTATGCCTTGAGATTCAAACGAGAATTTGGTCCTGGCACTTGGGTGTGTGGGTACGCCGATGACATGATCGCATACATTCCATCGCGCCGAGTTTGGGAAGAAGGTGGCTACGAGGGCGGGTCCAGCCTATACGAATATGGCAGGCCAACGTTCCGCTGGTCGGGTGAGATCGAAGACAAGATTTCTGGCACCGTTCACAGACTTGCAGAACAAGTTGGAGCCTCAAGGAAACCTTAGTCGAGACGCATGTCCGGATTGATCGCGGAGGTGCGATCTACTATAATTAAGTTAATCGCTTCATCTCCGTGGCATGATTTTTCGGTCGACGGAATGCCTTCGGCGAGAATTGACACTTGTTAACTTCTTGCTGTGGAGGGCCGTGCAATGGCTGGTATTAGAATGTTTGGGATCGGAACGTTGGAGCTGTGTTTCGTTTTGATGTTGTTGATCGTGACGCTGGCATTGTGCTGGCTGCGCAACGAGCGATATCGGTGGTGTTCAGTGGGCTTGGCGTGTTTCGTGGTCGCGGCCGTCGTTACGCCAGCGGATTTGTATTCGATGCTGGCGGCTGGCACGCTGCTATTAACATCCTACGTTGCAGGTACTCGACATTATCAGCTTGATTCTTCCCAGAGCTGAATAATCGATTTCGCTAAGATCTCACGATCTTGAACTATTGTTACAATCGACATCCCCATCGAGTTTCTGTGATCGCCCGTTGGGGATAGGCGAGGCAATTATTCTTGCGTCAATTTTCACTTGACGCGGACCAGTTTCATGATTCTTCCGGAAACGTTCCAATCTTGAACGTACAGATTGCCGTCTTTGTCCCAATAGGATCCATGGGTTCCGCTGAAGATGCCTTCAACCCATTGCTCTTGGGGAATATTGAAGTTGCGACCTTTTTGTGGGTCTGGGTTGTGACCTAGGACTGCCATGATCGTATTATTCTTGTCGAGAATCACGACTCGACCGTGTAAGTCGGGAACGGAAACGTAGTCGCCTTGGACTGACGCCGATGTTGGCATGCCTAGTCCAGTAACGACTTCGTCGATGTACTTGCCATCTAGATCGTAGTGCAACAGCCGTCCTTTTGGTTCGTGGTTGCGATCGCAGATTAATAGCCGCGGTGGGTTGTAGCGAGTGTCGAGCGTCATGCCGTGCGCGGTATTGAATTCCTTGAGGCCATTTCCCTTAGTACCAAAGTGCATCAGGTACTTGCCATTTTTGTCGAATTTGAAAATGTGGTTACTGGCGTAACCATCCGACAAGAAAATGTCGCCGTTGGCTGCAACGGTAATCGCGGTGGGATTAAACTTCGTGAGATTCAATCCAGATTCTTGCGGAAAGCCCAACCTAAGAACAATTTCACCGGTCTTCGCGTTGAACTTGATGCCTTCGGCATTGGCATTGCGAGCTCCGTAAATGTATTCGGCGCCAGCTTCCTCGCGAATTTCCATGTCGTGAAGATTGGTGTAGTCCTTGTCCTCGTAGGCTTTGATAACTTTGCCGTCAGGAGAGAAAACGTAGACTCCTCGGTTGGCACTGGTGTAGATGTATCCGTCTTTGTCGATCACCACGGCACCGTGAGTTGGTCCGATCGCCGACTTGCCGTCCGGCCGCAAGCCCCAACCTGGCACGGTGTCAAAGGTCATCAGGCCACAGCCCATTCGCACGGGTCTTGCTAAGTCTTGGGACCAGCCGCACGCAAACAATCCGCAGGTAACTGCGATCGACAAACAGAGTGAACGAAAAAACATGGTTGGAAATCCTGATGAACAATGTCATCGTTGAAGATGGTTGAAACGCGGTGGGATTACAGATTCCAAAGTATCCACGCTGCCTGCGTGAAATTCAACCAGGCTCGGCAAGTTGCGCGGTTCTGGGGATATGCAAGCTACAATTACCGATTGCAGTCGATATTTCCAGCTAGGACAGCTAGATCTTGATAATCGTAGTCATTGCCGCTGGCCTCTACGATTTGATGAGCTCGTTCCCAATCGTCTTCGTTCTCTAGCACAAATCGGAGGTCCTCGCGGTCGAGCGTGCTGGGCAACGGCAACAGGCGAGCTTGAAAAACTTCGGGCATAGAGCGGACCAAATCAGGAATTCGCCGCGGGTCGTTTGAAAACCGTTGATCTTTACCCAATCGCCTTAGCACTCTGCGATGGATAACCTCCGCGACCAACCCCAATCCGTCCAACGAGAATGTCGGTCGACTCTGCGATGCGAAGGCGACGAAGTCCGCTTCCGGCGAGCCCCATGCGGCGGTTACCAACCGATCGACAAGCAAAGGATCGATAAATGGGCAGGATGGCGAAACAAGGACCGCCAACTCGGCATCCAGTTGCCAAACGACATCGGCAACGCGTGCCAAGGGAGCAAACTCATCGGAGGGAAGCCACCGCGACGGTTGCAGGTGGCTCTGCTGGATATGGGCAGAGAATTCGGATGAGCCTGTTATGGCAATTGCATCCAAGCGAAGGCATTCGGACAATCGCCGGATCGTTCGCTCTAGCAAAGTTTGACAGCCAATGCGACGGAAGGGAGGCATGTCGATCGCCGATTCGCCAGAATGGCTAAGCAATCCGAGATCGACCACTGCAACGGTGCTCTGCTTCATAGACATTGCAATACTTCCTTGAAAGAATTTCGGATCGCGATCTAAAGTTGTATCTAGATCGCCACGACATGAAAGTCAAATGTTTCCTGGTGTTCGCGGTTGGCGTCAAAGAAGCTGCTCAAGATTGGAGCGATACATTAGCAATGTACCGCGACTGCGGCTGCGAACGACTGCGGTCCTTGTTCATTGGTCAACTTAGTCTAGCCCTATGGACGGCAGGCAGTCAACTAGACCAAGCTCAGGCGGCGCTGTACAAACATAAGACAGGCGATGGATAAGTTGTCGATATCGTAATTGCTAGCATTGATCGTTAATCCTTCACAAATAATCTAACCTATCAAAGTGCCGCACATTTTTCGCAGCCAGGACATTCGAGGAGAGTTTATTCTGCTTGGATCGGGAACCTCTGTTGGCGTCCCTGTGTTGGGATGTGGATGTTCAGTTTGTCTTTCGAGCGACCCAAGAAATAAGCGAACGCGGTGTTCGGCGATATTAGGATTGCCGCATGGCAACCTATTAATTGACACGCCGCCAGACCTGAGAGCGCAACTGTTGCGAGAAGGGATTGGCGTCGTGCATGCCGTGGTGTTCACTCACGAACACGCTGACCACATTTTTGGTCTCGACGATTTGCGGCTGTTCCCTTTCGTGCTCAAGTCAGCGGTTCCGCTATACTGCGAACCTCTGGTCGAGGATCGAATTCGTCGCAGTTTTGATTATGCGTTCAAGCAATCACCATCCACTCATCCTGGAGCGATTCCGCGACTGGAATTAATCTCGATTGGAACTGCTCCTGTGGAAATACTGGGGGCAGAAGTACATCCGTTGCGAATGATTCACGGCCCGAATTACCAAACGCTGGGATTTCGAATCGGCAATATTGCGTATTGCACGGACACCAATGGTATTCCGCCGGCGAGCTTGCAACTACTGGCAGGAGTGGAATATTTGATTCTGGATGCGTTACGATTTGAGCCACATCCTACCCATTTTCATTTGGCTGCAGCACTCGAAGTTGTGGCTCAGGTCAAGGCGCGGCATACCTACTTGACCCACTTATCTCATGAGTTTGATCACCAAACGATGCATACAACGCTCCCTGCGGACGTTTCCCTCGCCTACGATGGCCTGAGGTTACCGCTGAGGATGGATGATGAGAACGTCAGTAGCGCAAAACATTGATTTCGGTGTCATCCAGACGCTGTTTGCCACTCAGTTGCTTGCGTTGACAAGCGCAGGAATATACGATCTTTAGTTGCGTTTCCGCACAATCCCGTCCGCTTTCACTTGCTCCGGTTATTCAGGGAGTTCTGACATGCTGTTCCACCACATTGGTCGAACATTTTTTCCCTGCTGGATGCTCGTCGCCGTTTCGACATGGTACGCTCCTTCGGCTCAAGCAGATGCGAAAAAAGAAGCAACGGAAATATTGCAAGCGACTGGAGTTACCGGCGGGTTCATAGTTCACTTGGGCGTCGGAAATGGTGAGCTGACCGCGGCGCTAAAACAGTCCGATGGAATCCAAGTGCAAGGACTTGATCGCGATGCCGCAGTAGTCTTGGCCGCGCGTGACAAGATAAAGTCGCTGGGCGGTTACGGCGAAGTTGCAGTTGATCGATTGTCAGACGAACAGTTGCCGTACATCGATAACTTTGTAAATTTGCTGGTCGCAGAGGATCTCGGCCAGATCTCCATGCAAGAGGTATTTCGAGCGCTGGTGCCAAACGGTGTGGCGTATATCAAGGACGCCAATGGGGCTTGGAAAAAGACCGTCAAGCCACGTCCGAAGAACATCGACGAATGGTCACATTACTTGCACGACGCCAGTGGTAACGGTGTAGCACACGACGAAGTGGTCGGACCGCCGCGCCATCTTCAGTGGGTAGGTTCACCGCGTTGGTCGCGACATCACGATCGCATGGCCAGCATGAGCGCGCTGGTTTCTACAAACGGTCGCATGTTCTATATCATGGACGAAGGCAGCCGAATTTCGATTCAGATGCCGCCGAAGTGGAAACTAATTGCTCGTGATGCTTTCAATGGAACCGTACTGTGGAAGCGCGACATCGATAGCTGGCAGAGCCATCTGTGGCCTTTGAAGAGCGGTCCGACTCAATTGTCCCGTCGCTTGGTATCCACCCACGATACGGTTTACGTAACGCTAGGTTACGATGCTCCTCTGGTGGCCATCGACGCCGCCACTGGCAAGACCAAGTGGACTTTTGAAGGAACTGCTGCAACCGAAGAAATTATCTCTATCGGCGACAAGGTCTTCGTCGTCGTGCGCAAAGGCAAAGCGGAACTGGCGGAATACTCGCCAGTAAACGGAACCGTCGGTGATCAAGCTCTCGCGCGGGAAATGTTTTGGAACGAGGAACCGCGCGTCATCATGGCTCTGGACCCGGCGACCGGTAAACAGTTATGGGCCAAGCAAACTAAGATCTCGCCTTTGACCTTGGCCGCCGATCGCGATAATCTCTACTTTCATGACGGAGAGAGCCTTGTAGCCACGCGGCAGGAAAGCGGGCAGATGCTTTGGCGGACCGACCCGGTAACTCGTCGCAATCAGTTTACTTTTAACTTTGGCCCCAGACTGGTAGTTCACAACGATGTCGTGCTGTATGCCGGTGGTGACGGCAAGATGTTTAGCTTCGACTCAGTTAGTGGCAAAGAGCTATGGACTTCGCAGCATCCGAACTCCGGTTATCAATCACCGCAAGATTTGATGGTGATGGACGGTTTGGTGTGGTGCGCTCCCACAACCTCCGGAAAAGATACTGGAGTTTTTACCGGTCGTGATCCTAGGTCGGGTGCTGTCAAAAAAGAGTTTGCACCGGATGTCGATACGTATTGGTTCCATCATCGTTGTTACATCGCCAAGGCCACGGACAAATTTTTGATTCCTTCGCGTACGGGAGTTGAATTTGTTGATCCCAATCAAGAGCATTGGGACATTCATCATTGGGTTCGCGGTGGTTGTTTGTATGGAGTAATGCCTTGCAACGGCCTTACATACACTCCACCTCACGACTGCGCGTGCTACCCCGAAGCCAAGTTGTTTGGTTTTAACGCACTGGCACCGATCGCGCCGACTCGACCGATTCCGGCTCAAGTACCGGAAGCGGGCAGGCTGGAAAAAGGGCCAAGCTATGCCGGGGCATTGAGCCCACCGTCGGCACCAGATTCAGGCGACTGGCCGACCTATCGACACGATGCGGCTCGAACCGGTTCCGCATCGTCGGCTATTCCGGCTGGTGTCGCCTCGAAGTGGACCGTGGCTTTGCAAGGCCGTTTGACGCCTCCGGTTATTTCACAGGCAATGGTGTTCGTCGCACGCGTTGACGCGCACACATTGTTCGCGCTCGATGAGAAGACTGGCAAAGAAGTTTGGTCGTACACGATCGGTGGCAGAATTGACTCGCCGCCAACGATACATCGCGGACGAGTTGTATTCGGTGGTGCCGATGGCTGGGTCTATTGCCTAACCGCCGCAGATGGCAAGCTTGCGTGGCGTTATCGGGCGGCTCCGATGGATCGCCGGACCATGGCCTTCGAACAACTGGAGAGTTTATGGCCCGTGCATGGCAGCGTCTTGGTGCGCGATGATGTAGTGCATTGCGTGGCAGGCCGATCAGCATTTCTGGACGGCGGATTGCGGATGCTGCGATTGAACTTGGCCACCGGCGAAAAACTGTCGGAAACGTTGATCGACGATAAGAATCCGGAAACCGGGAACAATTTGCAAGAGACGGTCAAGGTACTGCAAATGCCGGTCGGACTCCCCGATATCCTTTCGGCGGACGACAAGTTCATTTATATGAAGTCGCAGAAATTCGATTTTCAAGGAAATCGGCTGAAGATCGGTCCCAATGCCGCCGACTTTGTGGGACAAGCTTCGGTGCAGCGGGGTGATGGCGAGCATATCTTTGCACCTATGGGATTTCTCGATGAGTCGTGGTTCCATCGATCGTATTGGGTGTTAGGCCAGAGCTTTGCTGGTGGTCACGGCGGTTATTACCAAGCTGGAAAGTATGCACCCTCTGGCCAGATCTTAGTACAAGGCAATGGATACGTTTTTGGGTATGGACGCAAGCCACAATATTTGCGCTGGACGACCACGATGGAACATCAGCTATTTGCTGCTGATCCAACGCCGCCAGAAATTCCTGCGGGCGCTTTTCAAGCCGCAGCAACACCGGCGACTTATGCTTCGTTTGCGAAAACACCCAGTCTCAGTCCAGAAGGCAAACCGATCACTGTCGAAGCTTGGGTGACGGCAACGCGTCCAGGCGGAGCAATTGTTGCTCGCGGCGGACCGGCAGAAGGATTTGCCCTCACGCTGGAGGAAGGGCGTCCCGTGTTTATGGTGCGCTCGGACAGTCAACTTGCCACACTCATTGGCCCCCAGTCTATTATTGGCGGGTGGCACCATGTGGTCGGCGTACTGACTGCTGACAAACAAATGCGGCTGTACGTGGACGGCAATAGAGTGGCGGAAGGGAAAGCCAAAGGACTGCTCACCAAAGATCCAGCGCAAGGTCTCGAGATTGGCGCGGACGCTCAGTCGGCTGTAGGCGAATACAACGCTCCGCACCAATTCACTGGCCTAGTGGATGAAATGCGGCTGTACTTTACGGCAGTCGACGATGGTCAAGTCGCCGCGCGGTTCAACTCGGGGTCGGAGATGTCGAGCGATCCTGTGCTAGTGGTTACGTTCGATGACGGAACGGCGCGGGACTTTTCAACTCATCGCAATAACGGCACTATTGAAGGTGCAACTTTAGTAGACGGTAAGTTTGGCAAAGCCTTGCAATTCAGCGCAAGGAATTCCGCGACGGGTGGAACTGGTGTCGTTGCCAACAACAAAGCCAAGAATAAGAACAAAGGAAAAGCGAAGAATGCACCCAAAAACACCGACGTCGCCAATGTTAATCCAGGAGCCATCGACAGTCTGGTAAAACCCAAGTGGGCCACCGATGTTCCAATCTATGCTCGAGCGATGGTCTTAGCCGGAAATCGGCTGTTTATTGCCGGCCCGCTGGACATGATCGACGAAGAACGCACTTTCAAACTGCTGGCTTCGAAGGACAAAGACGTTGAACAGATCTTGGCGAAACAAGACGATGCTTTAGAAGGTAAAATAGGAGGTTTGCTACTGTCGATTAATGGTGATACCGGTGAGATCGAATCTTCGGTCGAATTGGGTACTCTGCCGACTTGGGACGGGATGGCGGGAGCCAACGGGCAAGTTGTTTTGACTACGCTCGATGGACGCGTAATGTGCTTCGGGAAACCCACGCCATGATTTACGAACAGCGGTTATCGATCGATGTTTGCAAAATAGCGCGACCGATGCGCCGATCGCCAAATCTCAAAGTGTCGATTACCAAGTATTTTGGACCGCTGTTTGTTTTGGTTTGCGCGGCACTAAATGCACCGCTTGCCAGCGCCTGCAATATTCCAGTCTTTCGTTATGCCCTCGAGCGATGGCAATCGGACAACTGCCAAATAGTGGTTTTTCATCAAAGTGCGCTCACGGACCTACAAGAAAAACTGTTGGCAAAATTGGCTAGAAAGAATGCCGCAGGAGGCCCAATTGCTAATTTGGAAATTGTACGATCTGTGATTGGCCAGGAAACTAATTCCGAACTCAGCAGTCTGTGGATCTCGCTGCGTGACCAAACAAAGGCGAGCGAGGCGAGTGTAGGTGCACCGTACGCTGTCGCTCGCATTCGGATGACGGGCCAGCGCAAGGTAAATGTATGGCATGGAAAGCTCGAAGATCTTGAGCAGCTTGGCCTCCTTGAATCGCCCGCGAGGAAGAAACTCGTGGACCGCTTGATGGCCGGTGATTCGGTTGTGTGGCTGATGCTCAAGTCCGCTGACGAGAAGCGTAATGAGGCGCTGCGTTCGCTCATGAACGCGCAGTTTGCCAAGCTCGCCAAGCAAATGAAGTTGCCAGAGGGAATTGGGCTGCCTGGCTCCGAATTGTTTGCTGAAGTGCCGCTCTTGTTACAGTTTAGTATGATAGAGATCGATCCGCAGGATAAACGAGAGTCTTGGCTGATCAAACTCATGTCGTCCATCGATCCCGAAGCGGTTGCCAAGGGCGAACCCATGCTGGCGCCAGTTTTTGGCCGAGGCCGGGCTCTGGAGATCTTGCCTGGCAGCATGATCAACGATGGTCTGGTGGAAGACTTGACATTGTTTATTTGTGGCGCTTGTTCATGTCAGGTCAAAGAAAGGAATCCCGGCTTCGATTTATTGATATCTGCTGATTGGGATACGTTGTTGTTTGGAGAGAGTGGCCAGTCCCCAGTTGCCGCTGAACTACCAGCTCGCGATTCTGCTCAGTCCGAAGCGCCGGTATTATTGACCATCCCGCCAGGGAGAAAGAAATAGATCGTATGAGTCGCACAGTGGTCGCCATGTTCGCATCCATGCTGGTCATGGTTGCAATAGTTTGGGCTCTGGCCAATTCAGAAAAGCGTACGAGCTTTGTCGCGCCGCCTGATTCTCAGAATGGTTCGGCCGCAGGCTCAGACCAGCACCGAACTTCCGGCCTCATGATCTATTGTGCCGCCAGCAATCGAGCTGTTATCGATGCGATTCGCGCCGATTACGAACGGGAATTTGGTCGAACCGTCGACATTCAATACGGCCCTTCGCAGACTCTATTGTCCTCGATCGAAGTAAGCGGAGTTGGCGATTTATTTCTGCCGGCCGACGACAGCTTTATGGTAATGGCTGCCGACAAGAAACTGATTTCCGAAAAGTTGCCCATCGCGCAAATGCGCGGCGTGTTGGCGGTGCGCAAAGGAAATCCCAAGGGAATAACGCGCTTTGAAGATTTGATAAAGCCCGGAATCGTTCTCGTTCAAGCTTCCACGGACGCGTCAGCAATCGGCAAATTGACCCGCGAAAGGCTCTCCGAGCAGAAGCTCTGGGACAAATTGCATGCGACCACGAAGGCGTATCGCGGTACAGTAACGGACGTGGCCAACGATTTGCAAGTGGGTGCAGCCGACGTCGGCATTGTCTACGACGCGGTACTACATTCCTATCCTGATTTGCAAGCGGTATCGATACCGGAGCTGGAAAAAGTTGTGTCAGATGTATCTCTAGCGGTGATTCGGACAGCAAAACAATCGCGTGAGGCACTGCATTTTGCTCGCTATATAGCGGCTCGCGATCGCGGATTGAAGCGTTATCAAGAGTTTGGTTTTCAGGTCGCTAAAGGGGACGTGTGGAGCGACGTGCCCGAATTGAGCGTCTTTGCGGGTTCGATGTTACGCCCCGCGATCGACGAAACAATTAATGCGTTTGAAAAGCGAGAAGGAGTAAAAGTTTCGCGGGTCTACAACGGTTGCGGGATTCTGGTCGCGCAAATGAAAGCTGGCCAGCACCCCGACGCTTATTTCGCTTGCGATCGCGAGTTCATGAATTCCGTTCCAGATATTTTTCCGAGCCCAGTCGATGTTTCGCAGAACGAATTGGTGATCTTGGTGAAGAAGGGAAATCCGCTAAAAATTTCTTCGCTGAAAGACTTGGCTCGACCCGATGTGCGAGTAGGCATCGGTCACGAAAAGCAATGCGCCATGGGTTGGCTGACTCAAAATACTTTGAAGGCCAGCGGTTTGCAAAACGAAGTGATGGCGAATGTCAAAGTGCAGACTCCATCCGGTGACATGCTGGTGAACCAAATGCAGACCGGGTCGCTGGACGCAGCCGTAGCATACCTGAGCAATGCGGCCGGAGCGGCTGATTTTCTAGACGCGGTGGCAATCAAGGGAATTTCTTGTTCGATCGCAGTTCAGCCGTTTGCGGTGGCTGTCGATTCACCGTATGCTCAAACTACCAATCGTCTTTTCCAACTCTTGCTCTCTGCGGAATCCAAAGAGACGTTTTTGGCAGAAGGATTTCGATGGAATTTGCCCGTGAAAGGCAATAGCGGGCATGGGGAGTAGCGAATCCGACGAGTATCCAGACGCTCAACGAACAACCGGTAGCGAGCACAGACCGGCAAAAGCTCGGCGGCGTACCGATGTTCCTTTCTTCTTAATCATGGGTGGCTTGTCATCAATCTTCGTATTGCTGATCGTGTTGTTGATTGCCGCGGATTTCATGTTTACCTCGTGGAGCGATTTTCGCGAGGCGCTGCTCAAGCGTGAAATTCAGTTCGCGTTTCGTCTGACGATGTTCTCGTGTACGCTGGCGGCGCTCTTGTCGTTGTGGGTTGGAACACCCTTGGGATATTTGCTGTCGCGTTATCGTTTTCCGGGACGCTGGATCATCGATACGATCGTGGATATTCCCATCGTGTTGCCGCCGCTGGTTTTAGGATTGAGCTTGCTGATACTCTTTCATCTTCCGTTTGGTGATTGGAAACTTGAAACGTGGATGGATAAAGTTGTCGGTTTTCCCGTAGCGTTTCATTGGCCTGCGGTTGTTTTGGCGCAGTTTACTGTGTCGTGCGCTTTTGCGGTGCGTACCATGCGCGTAACGTTTGATCAGATCAATCCTCGAGCCGAAGATGTGGCGCGCACGCTCGGCTGCACTCGCTTTCAAGCCTTCATGTTGGTGGCATTGCCGCAAGCTTGGCGAGGCATGATCGCTGCAGGCACAATTTCCTGGGCACGAGCGCTGGGAGAGTTTGGGCCAATTCTGGTATTTGCAGGGTCGACGCGAATGCGCACCGAAGTACTTTCCACGACCGTGTTCCTGGAGTTGAGCGTCGGGCACTTGAATGCGGCGGTGGCCGTGTCGTTATTGATGGTGGCGATGGCGGCTGTGACGCTGGTTCTGTTGCGAGTGCTTGGGACGGGGTTGAACGCATGATCGAAATGCGCGATGTCACGATTCGAGCAGGCCAGTTCTCGTTGGAGCGAATCTCGTTTCAGATTCCGGCGGGTCGTTATGCGGTGTTAATGGGAAAAACCGGCCGCGGTAAAACTACGTTACTGGAATTAGTCTGCGGGCTGCGACGTCCGACATCCGGCAGTATTCTCGTACATGGTCAAGATATGACCGATTGGTCACCTGCCGATAGGATGATTGGTTATGTGCCACAGGATTTAGCGTTGTTCCCGACGATGAACGTTCAAGAGCATTTGGAATTTGCCTTGCGATTGAAGAAGTTCCCGCGAGCCAGGATCGCCGAGCGGACATCCGAATTGGCGGCGGTGCTGGGCATAAGTCACTTGCTTTTGCGTTCGGTACGCCGGCTCAGCGGCGGCGAATCGCAGCGAGTTGCCTTGGGGCGCGCGATTGCCAATCGTCCCACCGTTTTGCTGCTCGACGAACCGCTCAGCGCGCTGGACGCAGCGACGCGGCACGAAATGCATGAATTGCTGCGCACGATTAAGGAATCTACTGGCGTGACGATTCTGCACGTTACGCACAATGTGGAAGAAGCAGAAGCACTGGCCGATCAAAGACTATTGCTGGAGGATGGCAAACTGACGGCATCAACCTAAGTGCGTGAGTTACCTGGAAGGAATAATCACGCGGGGCTAGAATCAACGCCCTAAGAAAATTTTATACGGAATACAAGCCCGATGCCCAAGCGAGTGCGTCAATCCTGGCACGCACTCGCTTGCGCGTCGGGCTTGTATTGGCAAAAACCCGTCTGCCGCTCGCATGGAATCGCGATGAACGCCCACTGGCACAGTTGAACAATGCTTATCAGAAAAATGAGACATGCCTCGATATAATCCAGCCGAAATTGAACCCAAGTGGCAACGTTTTTGGGAAGAGCACCAGACTTTTAAGACTCCAGAGCTGCCAATCGGCGAAAAATTGTACGTGCTGGATATGTTTCCGTATCCCAGCGGTGAAGGGTTGCATGTGGGACATCCTGAGGGTTACACGGCGACCGATATCGTCTGCCGATACGCTCGCATGCGTGGCAAATCTGTATTGCATCCTATGGGTTTCGATGCGTTTGGATTGCCAGCCGAGGAATATGCGATTCTGACGAATACTCCGCCACGACAATCGACGGAAAAAAATATTGCGACGTTTACTTCTCAACTGAAGATGTTGGGATTCAGTTACGACTGGAGTCGAGTGCTGGCGACGACAGATGTTGAGTATTTCCGATGGACCCAGTGGATCTTCTTGGTACTGTTTGACACCTGGTACGATCCTGATCAGCGAAAGGGGCGGCCGATCAACGAGCTGCAAATTCCAGCAAGCGTTCAGTCGGCTGGTTCCGACGCGATTCGTCGATATCAAGATGAACACAGGCTGGCCTATCAGGACGATGCACTGGTTAACTGGTGTCCCGGGCTGGGTACGGTACTGGCAAACGAAGAAGTTGTCGACGGACGAAGCGAAAGAGGCCATCATCCAGTACAACGCATTCCATTGCGGCAATGGATGCTGCGAATCACGTCATACGCCGAGCGATTGCTGGCCGATTTGGATACGCTCGACTGGTCGGCAGGGATCAAGAAATTGCAAGCCGAATGGATCGGTCGCAGCACGGGAGCCGAAGTCGATTTCTACTTGCCTGGTCAACAGACCGCCGGACAATTCGAAGCCTGGAAAACGCAGCGAGCAAGCGATGGATTTCCAAAACGGACGTCATCGGATGTCTTGCGAGTATATACCACGCGCCCAGATACTCTGTACGGTGCGACGTACATGGTGATCGCTCCAGAGCATCCGCTAGTGAACAGTCTCACGACGCCAGAGCAGTCAGCAGCGGTCAAGAAATATTGTGACGCAGCGTCGTTTAAAAGCGATCGTGAACGAACTGAGGGAGAACGCAGTAAGACCGGGGTCTTCAGCGGAGCTTACGCGCTCAATCCGGTGAATGGCCGACCGATTCCAATCTGGATTGCCGACTATGTGCTGGCCAGTTACGGAACCGGTGCGATCATGGCAGTGCCCGCGCACGACGATCGCGACTTCGAATTTGCGGTTCAATTTGGTTTGCCGATCATTGCGGTAGTTGATTCGCCGGACTTGAGTCCCGAGGATCGCCGCGCGGTGTTAGCGGGCCGACGATGCTTTGCCGGAACTGGCGTAGCGATCAACTCCGGTGAGTATGATGGAACGCCAACGGGACAGTTCAAGAATAAGATCACCTCGCAATTGGCTGATCGAGGGCTTGGTCGAGAAGCGGTGAATTACAAACTGCGCGACTGGCTGTTCAGCCGACAGCGATTTTGGGGCGAACCGTTTCCGATCTTGCATGAACTGGACGAACATGGGCAGCCAACGGGACTGATGCGCGCTGTCAAACCGGACGAGCTACCTGTCAATCTACCTCAGTTGGATGATTACAAACCGCACGGTCGGCCGGAACCGCCACTGGCCAAAGCACCAGCATCTTGGCTGTACGTTGAGATCGATGGCAAGAGATATCGTCGCGAAACGAATACCATGCCCCAGTGGGCAGGATCATGTTGGTATTACTTGCGATTTATTGACCCACGCAATGGCAACGCTTTTTGTGATCGCGAAAAAGAGCGCGCTTGGATGCCGGTCAATTTATATGTAGGTGGCGCTGAACACGCGGTGCTGCATTTGTTGTATTCCAGATTCTGGCACAAGGTTCTGTTTGATCGTGGATACGTTTCGACGCCTGAGCCATTCCAACGGTTGGTCAATCAGGGCATGATCTTGGGCGACGTCGAATATACCGGTTACCAGGATGAGAGCAATCAATGGGTGAGCGCGCCGCTGGTTGGTCGCGATGAAGACGGGGATTTAATTCGCAAGATTGGCAAGGGAGTTGTTCATGCGATTTCGCTGGACGAAAGTCAAATCGAAAAACACGGCGATGGATTTTCGTTGAAAGACCAATCCGATATTCGCATTGAAGGTCGTGCTCACAAGATGTCGAAGAGCCGAGGAAATGTAGTTAATCCCGACGAGATTGTCAGGGAATACGGTGCCGATTCGTTGCGTTTGTATGAGATGTTTATGGGCCCGTTGGAAGCCACCAAGCCGTGGAGTATGGCGGGAGTCAGCGGCGTCCGCAATTTCCTTGATCGCGTGTGGAGGATGCTGATCGATACTCGTAGAGACGAGTTAAACCTGCTTGCTACTGTCCAGGACGTAACTGCGTCCAACGAACAGAATCGCTTGGTTCATCGCACTGTTGCCGCCGTCACCAAAGACCTCGATTCGATGAGCTTTAACACGGCGATCGCGCGCATGATGGAGTTTGTCAATTTCTTCACTAAAGAAGAAGTGCGACCCAAATCTGCGATGAAGACCTTTGCACTGTTGCTCTCGCCGTTCGCACCGCACTTGGCGGAGGAATTGTGGCGACTGTTGGGTCACGAGCATTCGTTGGCTTACGAACCTTGGCCGAGCTATGATGAAGCAATGCTCAAGTCCGACGAAATTGAAATTCCAATGCAGGTAAATGGCAAGGTGCGAGGCAGAATCACAGTTCCAGCAGATTGTACACAGGAAGAGCTTGAGCAGTTGGCGCGCGCCCATCCATCGCTGGCGGATTGGTTGTCTGGCAAGCAGATCGTGAAAGCCATAATTCTTGCTGGCCGTTTGGTGAACTTCGTTGTGAAATGACTATTCACCAATCTAGCTTGGAGGCTGCTCTTGACCAGCAGCAAGAACATGGCGTACCAGCGTCAGTGCTGGTGCTGCTATGCACCTATAATGAGATTGGAAACTTGCCTAAAGTCGTCAATCTGCTGACAAAGCAAATGCCCGATGCAGATATTCTTGTGGTGGATGACAATTCACCCGATGGCACGGGGCGCTGGGCAGCGGAAAACGCGCAACAAAACTCGAAACTTTCGGTCTTGTGTCGCGCTGGAAAACTCGGACTCGGTTCCGCGACGCGCGACGGGATCGCCTGGGCACTGGCTCGCAACTATCAGTACCTCATTAACTTTGATGCCGATCTCAGCCACGATCCGCGCGACGCCCGAACTCTGCTGGATGTTTGCTTGAGCGCGCCGGCTCGAATCGATGTCAGCATCGGTTCGCGATATGTTTCCGGTGGGAAGACGTTGGGATTGTCGTGGTTTCGCAGGCAGGCCAGCAAAATATTCAATCTGTATGCGATCAAGATGTTGAAATTGCCAATTCGCGACTGCAGCGGGTCATTCCGATGCTACCGGATCAGCAAACTACGCGAACTTGAAACTACGAAAATGACCTGCAATGGTTATGGTTTTTTGGAAGAGATACTATTTCATTTGCATCGCCGCGGAGCCCGATTTGTCGAAGTGCCCATTACCTACGAACATCGACTCAGCGGAACCAGCAAACTGAGCTTGAGTGACGCTTGCGGAGCACTGTTGGTGATTCACCGTCTTGCGTTTGGGTAATCGATCAGCGTCTCGGAGAGACGCATCTCGTGCGCCTCTGAGGGCGTCGAAACGGGAGGGTGAAAGTCCCTTCATAGGCTTGATTTGAGTCTATTAACTGAAAGTAACTGCGTTCTCGCAAGAGGAGGTGGAGAGCAACTGAAAATGAAATTCCAGTCCGTAGGATGACGAACACGTTTCGGCCAGTCGTTGTGGCGAGCTTGCTAGGTAGTGGCGAAGCCCAAGATGCCTCGATTCCGGCGATCGGTCGAGTCAACGCACCACTTAACGAAAGAGAGTTGGAAGTATTGCGGACTTGCGTCAATTGAGGGAGGCCGTATGGTGATGAGAGATGGACAGAAAAGGTCGCGGAACAACACGGCGTCTGGCATACTCTCCGTCCAATTGGCCGCCCGAAAAAGCTTGAAATGAGCGAAAAGTGACGCATATTACCCCCGTCCCCTTTTTACCTTTCCGGAAGTCAAAACGCGAATTTGGAATATGAGAGGGGCGAAATCTGAGATTTCCTGACTCTAACATTTTCTAGGTGCAAAAAATCGGAGTAGCGTTCGCAGGCCAAACTTGCTCAACTTTCTTTACGACAAAATAGGTGAGGAAAGCACATCGGAGACTTGCAATTCCCGGGCGGATTAGCGCCAAACGCATCAATCGGTAGCGGCCAATTCGCCGCCATAAAGCTTTGCGTCGCTCCACCTAGACGACTGGCGACGAGTTGTTGGAGCGTCGGATGACGATTTAAACCTTAGTCTCTCTTAGGATCTGGTCTGACGGTCAGCCACACCGACACGGCAATGCACAGGGAACCGATGATGTAACACGACAACCGCGACCGACTGTGTTCGGGGATGATGCGGCCTGGCCAATCGGAAGGGAATACGAACGTGACAAAGAACGGAAACAGGATGGTGGCGAATCCGGCCATCGCCAGCGAATTCACAATGGCTTTGCCAATCAAGTGGGCGCGGCCGATCGCCAGCACTGTCGTGACGCTGGAGGTAATCGCCAGCGCGAGCCACACAGGAGCGAAGATGATCATCGCCATGAAAATGCTCTCGATGTCCCTGGGTTGCAAGTACTTGGTCAGAAAATAGCCTAGCGAACCGGTGGCCGCGCCCAAGATCAAGCCCATTATCGAACCGACCACGAAGCCAACGAAGGCGCGGGCCGGTCCGGCTAGGCCGGATGCGACCATTGCCACCAGCCCACATACGAATGCTCCCAGAGACCCATAGCAGATGGAATGATTAAAGATGTTGTTCCACATGATCTCGCGGAGTAACTCGGGCGGAAACGGTGGCAAACCTTCCGGCGTAAAGAATCGCTCCTTGTTGTTGGCGGTCACGAGCTCGCCGGCATACGCGGCGATCACCGCAGCAACCAACAGAAACGGTGCGAGCCAGAGCGACAAAGAACTTCTCGAGGTGGAGGATGTACTCATGGCCAGACTCTCGCGGAGTTTTGGTTGGTCACCGCACTCATACTCAGTGAAACGGCGCTCGTAATCGAATTGTCTCGCAAAGACCAGACTCGAAGGCGAGTACCGTTGCACCGCGTATGCGCACGATGGCGACATTCGTATAAGAGTGATTTGCGAATCAGTTTGCGCGAATACAAAAAACGGCATGGATCAAAAAGGGGTCAGGTACCGTTGTGCAAAGCACCCGAAGGTCCGTTCCGGCAACGGTACCTGACCCGTACCTGACCCCTTTTTGATCCATGCCCAAAAAACGTCGGCAAGATTTTACATCCGCCGACGTCTTGATTGCTAGACTCAGTTTCGAAACTGGCTACTGGGAAATCGAGACAACTTCACCTTCGCTGGTCGTCGCTAAACCACCCCAGACTCCATACGGCGATGGTCCGTTCCTCGGTACGGGAGCGGCCAAGTTACCGGAATCGATCGACTGCGAGACGAAGTGAACTGAACCGTCCACCATCACCGCGTTAACGCCGCCGGTATGATAACTGTTGGCCGAGTAGATACCTTCCTGCCATTCACCTTCGGCGTTGGCGCACGATGGTGAGTTTGGCGGCAGAATCGCCGTGAACCCGCTGTTCATCGTAAAGCCAGAAGCCCACGATTCGCCATGACGATGGTGCGATGGAGGCAGCGGACCGACAATGGTTCTGTTCGGACCCCTGGTTCTCGCACAAGCAACAGGCGAAGCGCGGAAAGTCGCTTGTGGCATCATGGTGTAATGCCCGTGCAACTTGCCCAGCCCGTTGTAGACAGTGATTTCGCTGAACATCAGCGTGTTGGAAGTGCCATCGGTAACGGCCCCCATGGATTTTCCAGCTCCCGGACCGCCGGTGCGCGCGCCCGGTTCCGCCCACACGATCGAGAACATGCCGCGAGCATCCCACGAACCCCATTCGCCGTTGCCTTGACCGTCGCGACCGATCGTCGAGTCGCCAAAGCTGGTCGCGTAGCACACGGGCGCTTGGTCGTTGCTCCAGCCATTAGTCTGTGCTCCCGGATCGGAAGGACACAACAACGCCGGAAGTCGAACTTGGTACGAAGTATAGGGGCGCAACGAATGCGGACCAAACGGACGGTCCCGCGTCATGCCACCTTCTCTCGGACCTGCAGATATCCGACTATACAAAGCATTCTGCTCATAAAATGGCAACATCTGCAGCCAGGCGCTGTGATGCCCGCGCGAACTTTCCCAGCTTCCACCCCAGTCAGCCGGAAACACCAGCGGTCCATTCATCGCGCTGGGGAACCGCTTGTAAGTACTCTCGTAATTCAGAGCCGCCAAACCCAACTGCTTCAAATTATTAGTGCACGGCATACGGCGAGCCGCCTCGCGAGCAGCTTGCACGGCTGGAAGCAACAAGCCGACCAAAACACCGATGATGGCAATCACCACCAACAGTTCGACAAGTGTGAATCCGCGTGAGCGGCCTCGGAAAAAAAACTCCATACGTCACCTCCGAACAGAATTGAGGTAAAGAAACACACAGTAACGTGCGCTTTTATAACACATTACATATACGAGATCAATCAGCAACGTGGACGTTTAGTTACATTTTGTGGCATCGATTCACCCGCAAAATATGACTTAAGGGGAAAATTGTAGTACTTTAACAACGGATGTTGGGGGGGCCGCCAGCTCTAAAGACTGATTTGAACCGTCTGGCCACCGGATGCTAATGCGAATTGGACCAACTCCCGGCGCGAGGCCAAAATGCCACTCTTGACCGCAATCGCTCTGGTAGCTGTTGCCGCAGTGCGTCTGCATGACCTGCCTATCGCCACCTCGTTCAACACTTATCAATGCTCCAATGCCATCGCGGTTTTCACGAGTTCCAATTAGGCGAAGTTTGAGATAAGGTCGCAATTCTGATTCGTTGCGCATTACAGTGGGCCGAGCGCGCGCATTTAGCGCGATACAGTCGACGCGGCCGTCGTTGTCCAAGTCGCCAGCCACTAACCCGCGCGTCGATTCGGAAACTTGCGCGGCGGAGCCCCAATCGTGCTTCATGTCATGCAACGTGCCGTTGCTCGACGCTCGTAAGAGAACGTTCGGAACGCGAAAGGCGGTCGACTTACTGACGCCTCCGCGCTTGTCGCGCTGGTCGTCTAGGTCACCGGCGCCAATCAGCAAATCGCGATTGCCATCGTTGTCGAAGTCTACCGCGACGACTCCCCATTTGACATGCGGAAAGGTGGCTTCCGAGGCGCCGGCGCGCAACGTCGCATCGTCGAACAAACCCGAACCGAGATTCGTGTACAACGTGGCGAACTCTTCGGAGAACGATGTGAAGTACAGGTCGAGCAAACCGTTGTGATCGATGTCCAACAGCGCGACTCCCATCGACGCTTGCGGCTTGCCGCGATAGTCGTATGCGATCCCGGCCTGCACGCCCACTTCGGTAAAATATCCCTTCCCATCATTTTCGAATAGGAAGTTTTCTTGCGTGTCGTTGGCCACGACGACGTCACTGTCACCGTCGGCGTCGTAGTCGAAAGCGAGCAGACCCATGCTGCGACCAGCCACCGCGTGAATGCCCGACTCCTTCGACACATCGGCGAACGTTCCATCGCCGTTGTTTCGGTAGAGCGTATCGAATTGGGGTGAAAAGCTCAGAGGGCTCGGGTACGACGGCAAACCCTTGTGGATGTGGACGCGATGCAGCGCGGGATCGAACTGGATGTAGTTGCCGACGTAAAGATCCAGATCGCCGTCAGCCTCCATGTCGAAGAAAGCGGCTCCAGCGCCCACCAACGACCCGTTCGACACGCCAGCCGCATGCGTAACGTCGGTGAACGTTCCGTCGCCGTTGTTGTGGTAGAGCACGTTGGGGCCATAGTTGTTAACATAAATGTCTACGAATCCATCGTTGTCGAAATCGGCACAGGCCACTCCCAATCCCATGCCGTCGTCTCCCACACCGCTTTCCCGAGTGACCTGTTTGAATCGAAAATCGCCGTCGTTGCGAAACATCGAGTTAACCGCGCCGGGCAGGTTCGATTTCGCGTTGATCGGTGCGCCGTTGAGAAAGTAAACATCCGCATCGCCGTCTTGATCGTAGTCGAGAAGTGCCAGGCCAGCGCTCATGGCTTCGACCAAAAAATACTTGCCATAACTGCCGTCGGTATGCACGAAATCGATGCCGGTCCGATCCGTGACGTCGGTAAGAATAATCGGCGATTGGCGTGGAGCGCTACTTGCGGAGGTAATCGATTGAGGCTGTGCCGTCGCACGAGGCATCTCACTGGCGAAAATGCAGTACGCAACTACCGCCGCAATTGCGGGCGCAGACTGGTCAAACACTTTCCGCTTCACTGTTGCGCGCCTCCGTTTTGCACCGGCTTGGCATCCGAGCCTTCGCGAAGCAGTGCCAGAGCTTGTTGGTAGGAAGAATTGCGAGGCTCCAGTTCGACCGCCTTTTTCAGCGACTCGATCGCCTGTTGCAGATTCCCAGCCGCCTCGTGCATCGACGCCAACATCGCGAAGCTGCTGGCGGTAGGCGACAAGTCGATTGCGGCTTGCGCGTGTTCGACGGCTCGTTCGGGCTGGGATCGCACTTCCAGAAAGAACATTGCTAGCGCACGCCGCGCCACGAGGTGCTGTGGCCGCTCTGCCACAAAGCTCGTCAGCAATTTTTCGGCGTCGTCGGGTCGATTGATTTGACAATAGAGTCGCGCCATCTCGCGAACGAAGGTCACATCGTCGGGCCTCAGTTCCGATATCTCGCTCAACCAGCGAATCGCGTCGAACGGTTTGCCCTGTCCAACCGCGGCGGCGGCAAGCGCTTGCCGGGCGTCGACGTTCTCTGGTTCCATGCGACTGGCACGCAGCAAGAGCAATTCCGCCGACTTGCGAAAACCGCCGGCCAGATAGACTCGCGCCATGTCGACATACAGCTTGCCGACGTCGAACTGAATGGCTCGATCATCGTTGTATTCGCGGCGCCCGCGTTCGCGTTTGGCAACCACGTCCTTTTGCAATCTGGCATGTTCCGCCTGGTGATGAGCGGCCTTTTCCCGATTCCCCAGACGGCGATAGACGTTGATCAATCCGAAATGGATTTCCGCCAATTCCGGTTTGGACTGAAGAGCGATCTCGAAATGCTCGCGGGCCGCTTCGAGTTCTTGGAGTTGGGCCAACACGCTGGCCAATTCCACGTGAGCTTGCACGTTTTTGGGATCGCGAGCCAGTACGCCGGACAGCACTTGCTTGGCGTCATCCAATTGCGCGGCGTGAAGCAGCGCGATTCCCAAAGTCACTTGTCGGCTCAGGTTGTTTGGGTCCGCCAAAACCGCTTGCCGGTAGTAGCGCACCGCCGCTTGCAACTGGCCTTCGATCGTCGCCACGTCGCCAAGGCCAACCAGTGCGTAAACGTAATGCGGATTGACGTCGATCACGCTCTGCCAAATCTGTCGAGCACGAGTGGTGTCACCGAATTCGTATTCGAAGCGAGCTTGCATTTCTTTTGCTTCCAGCGACTGTGGCATGAATTCAACCAACTGGTCGGCGACCAGCCGTCCTTCGTGCAGCACATCGGGACTAGCTTGCGGCGGTATGGCCAGCAGTGGCGGCGTTACTTCGGCGGCGACCGGAGTCTGACTCGCCGTGGAGGTCTGATTCGCGGAAGTCGACCTGGCATCGGCGCCTTGGCCAATCGCAGTTCGTCGCTCGTTAACGCTCGATGTATCCATACCGTTCGCCGCGCGCTGCAGTGTTTCCTTCCCAGCTTCCGAACGCAGCCAATGAAATACACAAGCAGCGACGAGCGAAACTGTTGCGAGCACTCCCACCGCCAGACTCGGAACGTTCGGCCGTCGCACGCCGGTTCCCATCCGTGAGGAAGTGCCGACACTGTTGGCGAGCGTATCGTCATTGGAACCATTAACGTCGTTGGCCGATGGATCGTGTTCGCTCATCGCGAAGTCTCCATGTGCAAGAGAGGCATTCCCTGCCGAATCAACACCAGCGAATTTGCCTTCACATTCTCGAACGATTCCTTCGCGCCGCCGTGCCAATGAACTTCGATGCTGTCCGCCGCCACTGCGTTGCCCAGGCCGAAGTGAAGCCTTGTTCCAAAGTGGCTCTGGTAACCTCGCCCGCAATGTACTTCCAACATTTGCGCCTTCGAGTTGGCCCGCACGATCAAGCGCGTACCCGCAGCCGAGCGATTGCATTGTGTGCCGACCAGTTGCAAGAACAACCAATTCCCGGGCGTCTCCGATTCGTTTTTGAGCACGTTGGCTCGAGTTCGCGAGTTCAGGATCACCACGTCGGGTCGTCCGTCAATGTCTAAGTCATCGATCGCGATGGCCCGGCTGCTCTCGACGATCTGCAACCCGCTACCGGCCGATTTCGTTACATCGACGAACTTCCTGCCGGCGCGATTCTCCAAGACCTGATTGGCGATCTTGTAACTGACCGTGTCGTCCAAGTCATCCATGTTGTCGTGTATATGGCCGTGTGCGATGAACAGATCCTTGTCGCCGTCGTTGTCGAAGTCGCAAAATCCCGTGCCCCAATTCACTGGATAGAAAGTGCCGACGCCAGCTCCCATGCGCTGCGTGGCATCTTCGAATAACCCACCACCGACGTTCTTGTACAACGTGGCGAACTGCTTCGTGTACGCGGTCTGATAGAGATCGGGCAACAGATCGCCGTCGACATCCGCCATATCGACGCCCATGCTACCTTGAGGGTCGCCGCGATGATCGTAGGCCACCCCGGACAGGACCGCCGCGTCGGTAAACTTACCGCGTCCGTCGTTTTGCCATAAAAAGTTCCTCATCGAATCGTTGGCGACGAAGATGTCCGTGTCTCCATCCTGGTCGAAATCGAAGCAGATCGTCCCCATGCCCCAACCCGGCGTGCCACCGATGCCAGCCTCATCGCTGATGTCGACGAACGAGCCATTGCCGACGTTGCGAATTAAGTTGTCGGTTTCCTTGGGATACAAGAGTGGACCGCCATAAACGACTCTGCCGCGAAAATTCGACGGGGGAATTTGGTAATCGAACTTGATGTAGTTCGTAGCGTAGATATCCAAATTTCCATCGGCGTCGATATCCAGCATGCAAACTCCGCCGCCCGTCTTGTCGCCGCGAGTCAGCGCGGGCTGGTTTTCGACTGACGAGAAGGTACCATCGCCGTTGTTGTGATACAGCGCGTTGGGTCCAAAGTTCGAAAGATAGACATCGTCAAAGCCGTCGTTGTCGTAGTCGCCGCAGACCACGCCCAAACCAAAGGATGCGTCCCCCAAACCACTTGGCCCCGTCACGCTGTCAAACTGAAAGCCACCCAAGTTTCGATACAGCATATTCGTGGGAACGTCCGTAGTCTTGGAACCCTTAAGCGGCGCGCCGTTGACGAAGTACACATCAACCCGCCCGTCCAAATCGTAATCGAAGCTGGCCATGCCCGACGCCACCGGCTCGACCAAGTATCTTCCTCCCGAACTGCCATCGGTGTGCGTGAAATCGATGCCCGACCGATCGGTGTAGTCGGTCAAACGAATCCGTGTTGGTTCCTGACACAACACGACATGCTCGGGTGGGATCGCGAAGTGAACCAATAATAGGCAAGCTGTGAGAAGGCTCCAACGATACCTGACACGCTGGAAGCCTATTCCACTGGCAAGCTGGCAGCTTATCCCACGCCGAGCGGCTTGTGCGGTTGCGAAATTCATGATCGTTCGAGCCGCTGGATGACGGATCGAGCTTGTTGGCAGCGCTGGTCGTCTGGCGCTAATGCGATTGCCTTGCGGTAGGCCTCGAGCGCTTGCTGGTGACGTTCCGTCTCAGCGCACAGTTGCCCAAGGTTCAACCAGTGCTCGACATTCTTTGGTGCCAGTTCGACCAATCGCATTCCAACATCCACGGCTTCGTGGCGGCGACCGCGCGCGGCCAGCACGCGTTGCAATTCCTCCAGCCACTGGAGCACGTCGGGTTGCAACCTGTTGGCTCGCAGCAACTTTTCCTCCGCCGTTTTCAGATCGCCCATGCGCTTATACGCCAACGCGGAGTCGGCCAAGACTTGCGCCGCCACGTGCGCCGCGTGGTCGCGATCCTTGAACGCTTGCGCGTCTTCGGAATGAGCCTCTCCGGTCGATTTAGCCTGCGATTCGAACCGACTGATGTAACCGGCGGCTTTTTCGCGGTTCCCCAACAGCACGTACGCTCGTCCAAGTCCGTACAAGCTGTCCTTCGATTCCGGCGCGAATTGCAGGGCTTGTTCGAAACACACGATCGCCTGAGCAAAGTTCTTCACGTGCATGTACGCATTGCCGAGCATCTCCAGAGCCTGCACGGATGCGTGCTCGGTTGCAAGGTGTTGTTCCAGCGTGAGAATCGCGCGATCGGCGCGGGCCGTATGGATGAACGCGTCGGCCTGCAACAAGGGAACTCGGGGATTGCCCGGACTGAGCCGCATCAGTTCGTCGCACAATCCGATCGTTTCTTCGTAGCGGCCGCCCTCGAACGCCAACATGGCCAACCCGAACCGTGCATCGTACGATTTGGGATTCAGTTCCGCCGCTTTCTTCCAAGTCGTATGCGCGGAAGCGGTGTCGCTTACCAGGTAGTCGCGATTGGCTTTGACGTTGTGCGGTTCGTCCGAATTCGGGAAATCCCGCAAGAGTTGCTGAATCTCTCGATCGGCAAATTTCAGCAAGTCATTGGCGGATGCCTTTGGAGAAAACTCCGGCTCGGCAAATTGAACGTCCAGTACGGAAACGCGACTGTCTTGGCCCGGCTCTTCGTAGAATCGCTGAAGGGCGAACCATGCCAGCAGCAGCAAACCAAGTACGCTCAAACAGACCGCCAAGAAACCGCCAGACGAGTATCTCTTGTGCTGACGATTTGAATGACCATCGATGGCGCTCGAATTGGCACGACTGGCCGACACAATTGGCTCACTCAAGTTGGACTACGAAACCGCAGTCGCGGTTTGTGTCGGTTACTTTTTCTTGTTTCCTTTGACTTGGAAGTCGAACTTGTTCTCTCCCGAGTCCTTTACTTCGGCGACTAAGCCGGATCCATTCGGGTTGGCGTACATGTCGGCGATGGCATTGCGCGACTGTTGTTGCTTTCTCGGATCGACTTTGCTGTAGATGGCGTCCAGGGACTTGGGATCGTTGGGATCAACATTCTTGGGGCGCTCGAAATCGCCAACATTCTCATGCTTCGAAACGGCCACTTTGTAACTGCCAGGCAAAGCCCCGTCGCCAGACACTTCGGTGGTCAACGTATACATCCCTTGCGCGTCGGTGATCCCCGAAGCCGCTCGACCGCTCTGGCCCGAATCGAACACGACCATCACGCCTTCCATCGGACTCCCATCCACCGTAATTTTGCCGCTGACCGGCACTGTTCCAAGACCTGGTTTGCCGCAGCCAACTAAGAACCCACAGCAAACTAGAAGCACACGTGACAAACAATTCCAACCATTGAATTGGTTATCGCAGTTGTACATGACAAACTCCAGTTAGAGGCTATCCGGAAAGGGGTCTGACCCTTTGCTAAGTTAACTTTGCAGCGTCGAAAACGTAACAAAAACAATTCCTTACTATGCTTTGCGGCTTAATTTGCGAGAGGGTCAGACCCCTTTCCGGATAGCCTCTTAGTTAAAAGTGGATACGAGGACAGATGTTCGACGCGCTCCCTGCGGTCGCATAATCTTCAACTGACAAGCAATCAGAGGATTACTTTTTACCGCTCGGCCTTTGCACTGCCCGCCCCCGCACAGTGAAGTGATGAGACTGGCATTCTCCAATCTAACGGAGATTTTAACGCTACGTTAATATGTATTCAAGTCAATCATCGTCAGTTATCAGGAGCTTTAGAAACCGTCCACAGCTTTATCCGGGTCGGCGTTGATTCTGACTCCTCTCGGCCGCGCGCAGATGGTCGTCGATCGAGAGTAACTCGAATTCTTTCATCACATCCGCGACTTTCACGGACGGGTCTCGCGATTCGAGGATCGACCACTCCTCGAACGCGAATGTGGTGATGTGGACGCGACTTCCGTGCTTGCTGACGATATCGCCGAAGCGATTCACGTAGGGCCACGTATGCAGGAAAACCTTCTCCAAATTGATCGCGGCGCACACCCACGTGTGCCAACGACTGGTGGCCGCCAGTTCTTCACCGGTGATGTCGCAGATCTTCGAAACATCCTTGTTCGAGCTCGACACGACGCAGTAGCGATTCTGCCAAGCCCGCGTATTGACCATGCGACCGCCGGCGAACGCGCTTGGCCAAAACACGATCTCGGCTCCCGCGTCGCGCAGTTGCCGCCAACCGGTATCCCATTCAATGTCGAAGCAAATCTGCGCGCCGACTTTGCCAAAGTCGGTTTCGAACACCGGAGGGCGCATCGGTCCGGGAGTTACTCCGGAATCGATCTCGGAGACGGTTGGGTAGGTCTTCTGGTACTCGCCGACAATCTTGCCCCGTCGGTCCAGCAGCACCGCGGCGTTAAAGCACTTGTCATCATGTTTGGTATAGGTTGGACAGACCACATAGCAAGCATGTTCTTGGGCGAACTGTGCCACCGGCTGTATCAGTGGTCCAACACCTTCCTCGGCAACTTGGTCCACCTGCGGGGTTGGCTTGTCGAGGTTGGAACACGGAAAGATTTCCGGCAAGCAGACCACGTCCGGTCGCATGTTAGCCGCCGAGCGCATTCTGGTAAGCACCCGCTCGACCATTTGTTTCGGGCTGGCAGCGCGCAAACCCTCTTGAGCGATTGTGGCGATCCAAACTTCTCGCGGCAACCGATCCGACTTGGTCGACCTTTCGTCGACCGCTTGCGTCGCCCTGGTCTGGGCAGCGATCGCGCCAGCGGCAACAGTGGCGACACTCGCTTGCTTCAAAAACGACCGGCGATCGGCGTTCTCTGGATGCGACATGGTGCTTTCTCCTTTTTGCTAGAGCGATAGACTATTCGATTCCTTGGTTGGTTGAAAACCAGCGCTGATAATTCGTCTTTGGCGGCTGTGCCGTGCCCGCAGCCTCTTGCACATAAGAGATTAATGCGGCGGTATCCATGTCGGTTAGTCCGATTGTGGCGGGATGGGGCGTGCCTGGCATTCCGAGCAATATGCGACGGTAAAGTTCCATCGACGATGCGCCGCGGCGAAACGGTTCGCGGCGAAAGTGACGTGGTTGAATCGGGTATCCAAGACTATCAAACAGCGACGCGGTTCCCGTCGCGGGTGAAACGCCAACCGCGTGACAGGCCGCGCATCCAACGCGCGCGAATAATTCCTTTGCCAATGCCCGCGATTGCTGAACGTCCACGGATGATTCTACTCCGTTTGCGCGCTCGGTGATGGCGGTGGGAATCTGTAATACCTCGCTTGGAACCAGCCGCGAGTAAATCCACGTATCCATCCGTACGATCGAATCTCCTTCCGCCGCAGGATGCGTAAATCGTCGATACCGCTCAACCAATCCCGCTCGTTGGAACTGGCGCACCTTCTTGACCAGGGCGTCGATTTTGGCTCGGGATAGGTGCGAAAACGCTGGCATGGAAACGCCTTGCAAGCCCTTTTCAATCGTGATGCGCAGATCTTCATCGGTTGCCAATCCATTGATGGCTGACACGTATCGCATGGGTTGGTCGACGAAACTGGTTGGCTTTGGAAAAAGCAAATGAGCAGCCCTACCGCGTCCATCGCCTTTGATACCGTGGCAGTGTTCGCAATGCTCGCGATAAGCCCGATGCCCCGATTCGCTGGACGTGGCGATTCCCAGTGAATCAACGCTTTCCGCAGCGCTGGTCGTGTGACCAGTGGCATTGCTAAGCGCAGTGGTCGACTGACTCAGATTGGCTATCGAATCTAGTTGATTTACGATTGCCGCCGAGCGAGGTTGCACAGCCAACTGGATTTTTAGGTCGGCAATCCGGCGCGTTCGGCGCACGCGATCGAGGCCTTGGGCGAACAGGGATCGAGCCGAAGTGGGTTGGCCCCCTAGCGCATAGGCCACGCTGGCCGAATTCGCTTCAGCAATCAGCGCGCGCCCCTCGGCGCTCCTTGTCTGCAACGTCAACTGAAACGACTCATCGATTTGACGCGATAGGGTCAGTTCATCAAGGCCAACTTTCTCCGCGAATATCTCCAGCGCTCGTTGGTAATTACCTCGATCGCTTTCCGCGTGAGCCAACTCGACAAGCTCCTGTCGAGTTGGGTTGGCTTTGCGCTGGATCAGAACGGAGGCGGAAGAACTGTCGCCGAGGAACCTCTTGGCTTGCGCGAGCCGGCCGACCACTTCGCGATTGTTTGGAAAGTGCTTGGCGGCGTATTCCAGCACGAACACGCATTTTTCCGGATTGTTGAGCCGGGTGGGATTGCTTGGCAACAGTGCGTACAATTCCGCCAAGGCCAAGAACGCAAGTTCGTTACGAGGTCCACGGGCAATCGCGCGATGAAGCGCTTGCTCGGCCTGCAATTCGTCGCCTCGAGCCAGCGAAACGAGCGCGCTTAAAGATTCTAGCTGAGTCGACCAACGGGATTGAGATGCATCATCTTCGAGCGCGCGCAGAATATTTCGCGGCTCAATCTCGTCGCCTGCCGCCAGACAACCGAGAATCAACGACATCCCGGCATCGAGCGGCTCCGCGCCTTGCCGGACGAGCGACTGCAAAGTTTCGGTGGCGCCTTGCGTGGCAATCGATTCCGGCAATTTTCCCGCTTGGATATCCATGAGGCTGGATTCCAAACCAATCTCATCCGCCGCGTCCGGCAAACTCTTGGCCGCCTCCAACGTCGCCGCGAAGTCGTCCGGGTGTCGAAGCCAACGATAGCACTTTGCCTTCAGCATGAGACTGTCTGCGGAATGCCGCTGTGAGTTTTCCAGTTGCCGCAAAGTGCCTAGAGCATCCGACAAGTCACCTCGTTCGAACTGTGCCCGAGCTAGTTGCAAAGTCCGCCGCGCTTGCCAAGCACTGCTCGAGAGATAGACGGCCGCGACGACTATCGAGATCAACGCCATCAGGCCAATCCCAATCCCACGTGTACGCAATGCTGGCTCCTTGTGCGATCGACGAAACAGATTGCAACAGTTCGAGCAAAATTGTCTTTAACTCATGGAGGTGAGCAACTCATGGAGGTGAGCGGTCGAACCGCCATTGTAGAATATCCTTATCTCAAGCGTTCATGGGCTGGCGGCAGGTTTGTGTAAGCGATCGGAGGCCAGCCCGTTGCGAGCTTTCCGGCCCATGAACACTTGAGAAAAGATATTCTACAATGGCACCACCGCAACCTCAAACTGACGCTACAGCTATAGCGAAGCAACCTATGAACGAATTGTCGATCGACATGCGCCATGGTTTCGCCGCGATCGCGTGCATCGTCGCGGCAAACGTTGCATTTTGTGCCGGATGTTCGCCGGGCTCGTCGAAAAACCATGAGTCCGCTGCTCAAGCGACTGGCTTTCTGAACGATCTGGCTAAGGTGGAATCTTCGGCTTCGCGGTTGCAGTTGGACGAAGGAATTGAACAGCGGATTCATGCGTTTTGCGGCGACTGCCATGCCGTACCCGATCCGGGCTTGTTCGAACGACATGTTTGGTATCAAGAAGTCAAGAAAGGCTACGAGTTTTACGCGCAATCGGGAAGGCTGGACCTCGATCCGCCGCCACTGGAACAAGTCGTCCGCTACTACCGCCAGAAGTCAGAACCGATCATGCGTTTCAACGACTTGGGCGAGATCGACCAAGGCTGGCTCGATCGATTTCGCATCGACAAGATCGACTGGAAGGACGGCAACTATATCATCCCCGGCGTGTCCTCGATTCAATGGCTGGACCTGATGGCCCCGGGCAAGTTCGATCTGGTCGTATGCGATATGCGCGACGGCAGCGTCAACCTGGTGGATCTAAAATCCAGTCCAGCGACTCGCCGCGTGTTGGCTCGAATCGGAAACCCAGCGCGAACCACGTTGGTGGACGTGGATGATGACGGATTGCGGGACCTTCTAGTAGCCGATCTGGGCAGCGTTAATCCGTTTGATCATACGTTTGGCCAGGTAGTCTGGCTGAGGCGCGTCCCCGATTCTCAAAGTTTCGAGCGACGGACAGTGATCGGCGGGCGTGGCCGCATCGCCGACGTTTTCCTTGGCGATTTCGGCGACGAATCGTCGAAGGAGTTGGTAATCGCCGAATTCGGCCATCGCGAAGCCGGTGGCATCCATCGATTGCAAGGCGACTGGCAATCGATGGGCGCGGACCAGAGAAACTTGTACACTATCGATCCGCGACCTGGTACGATTCGCGTTGTGCCGCACGACTGGGATGGTGACGACAGATTGGATTTCGCCGCTCTGGTCAGCCAGCAGTTTGAAAGCGTCGAGTTATTTCTCAATCGCAATTCGAATTTCGCGCGGCGAGTAATTTGGCGCGCGGACAATCTCGGATTTGGTTCCACAGACATCGAACCGGTTGATTTGGATGGCGATGGCGACATGGACATCGTCTATACAAACGGCGACAGCTTCGACAATAACTTCGCCAACTGCTCGCACGGAGTCCATTGGCTGGAGAATCGCGGCAATTTGCAATTCGATTGTCATCGACTGATCGATCTGCCGGGCGCCTATCGAACTCGCGCGGGCGATTTTGATAGCGATGGCGATCTCGATTTGGTTTGCGTGGCAAATCTCCCACAAAACGTCGAACCGCAATCGTTAAAGGATTCGAACCCCGTTTCCGTTCTCGTTTTGGAACAAAGGTCCGACAAACAATTCGCACCGCGTGTCATGGCGCGCGGCAGTCCACGCTATCCGGCGCTCGAAGTCGCGGACTTCGACGGTAACGGCAAACTAGATTTCGCGGTTGGGACGCTGTTGTTCGAGTTGGTCGGTTCCAAGGCGCTGCCTCGGCTGGCGATTTGGTGGCAGCGTTAGTTGGACAGCGCCACTTTTATCAGCCGCAGGGCGCTAGCTAGCCCCGGTTTCCCAATGGAAAATGGTAAACATTCGCCGAAGGTGTGGAGGATTTTTTGTCCGGAACGATAATCTGTGTTATTCTCTGTCAAACGTAGTATCTCTCGCTGGCGCTTCGAGCTTGTATCCACACCTTCGGCGAATGTTTACCTACGTTGAGCACAAGTTCTTGCTGGAAGGCATCTTTCGAAAATGGCACGCCCAAGATCATCGCGAGACGCCAGCAATTCTCCACCAAAGAAACGTTGGGTTTTTGCTCTCGCGGAAACGGCTGGTCCCACTCTTTATGCAATCAGGACACCGCAAATGCTACGTCGCACATTGACAATCCTGTTTATCGCAATGTTTTCTATTTCACAGGCCAGGCCTAATGATATCGATCCTGTTGCGTTGGATGCTGCTGAGCAACTGGCAAATTCGATTGAAGATTTCCCAAGTATTGAAGCCAAGTTCAAAAGATATACAGGTATAACCAAAGACGTTGAAGCCAAGATTAAGGCTGTGCGAAAGTACACGGGAAAAGCGCAGGGTGCCGAAGGGTTCGTTCTCAACGGCATATGGTACGAGCTAGATCTATTGGGGAAATACAGTTATGACGGTGCAAAGGAACGACTGGACTTTGACAATGTTTCTGTTGTTAACGGGACCATAAGTTGGCAAAAACAGAATGTCGTAAGTTTCGATGGAAAAAAGAT
>SXGS01141991.1_pt1 | contig 37374 bp, 31 predicted proteins | sample 3174681 | NCBI WGS metagenome assembly SXGS01 (sample SAMN11356861, study PRJNA531348) | freshwater metagenome | isolation source: freshwater sample F1-80 | place: China: Fuxian Lake, Yuxi | collected 2017-12-25
CGCAGGTTCGAATCCTGCCCCCGCGACCAATCACAGAGGATCCTGGGCCTCCCGTTCTCGGGGCGACTTGGGGTCCTCTGCGCGTTTGCCCGCTGCAAGCATCCGCCCTTGCGGCTCCCTGATGATGCTCCTCACGCTCCTGATGCCTGCGCTCATCGCCGCACCGGCTCTCCCCGATGACTGGGATGGCCTGCGCAGTGCGCTCGTGGCGATGGGGGATCTCAACGGCGATCGCGTGCCGGATCTGGCTCTGGCCCACCGGCCTCGGCCGTTCCTGATGGGGAATGGGCCTGGTGCCAAGTGGCCGGCGGTGGATCAGGAACCGGTGGTCTGGCTGATCAGCGGCACCGACGGTGCCCTCCTGCGCACACTGCGCGGGCCGGGGCGCTTCGGCACGCAGATGGCGTGCATCGGGGACATCGATGGCGACGGTGCGCAGGATCTTGCCATCGCCGATGGGCTGAGCACCGATCGACTCGTGCCTCGCGGGACGGTGACGCTGGTTTCCGGAGGGACCGGCTGGGAGCTTGCGCAATTGTCCGCACCCGAGGATGTGCTGGCCTTCGGCTGTGCGCTGGCCTGCGGAGTGCAGCTGACCGGCGATGAAACGCCGGACTTCGTGATCTCCGCCTATGGCGGCGCGTTCGTGTTCGATGGCGCCGAGCTGCAAGCCGTGTGGGTCTGCGAGCCGGAGGCCGGCTGCGGTCTCGCCAGGCGTCCCGCGACGGATGGCGCGCTGGTCGCCACGCTGTCGCGCTCGGGCGGAGTGCCGGTCTACGCCGGCATGAATGTCGGTGTGATCGCGGATCTCGATCGCGATGGTCTCGCCGAGCTTGCGCTCTCGACCTTTGCTGATCCTGCCTGCGGGGAAGCGGGTTCTCCGACGGATCACGCGCAGCGCGGTGGCCGGACGCGCGTGCGACCGAGTGCGGGCCAGCGCGCCGTGTTCACCGTGGAATCCAGCGCCTGGTGCACCGCATCGGGCGAGGACCTCGACGGCGATGGCGTGCCCGATTTCGTGACCACGGAGGTCAACGAGCACACGCGTGCCTGGAGCGGCGCCACGGGCCTGCGTCTCTGGGAGCGCAGCTATGACGGCGGCTACCTCTTGGCGGAGGGAGCATCCTTGAGCTTCACGAGCGATCACGACGGTGACTGCGTGCGTGATCTGCTCGTCGGGGCCAATGAGACCTTCCTCGATGCCGATTACGGTTTCGTGGCGATTCTCTCCGGGCGGAGCGGCAAGGGCATCAAGGCCAAGTGGAGTTCAGACGGCTACGGCGGCGGGGCCGATGCTGCTTCCGTGGGCGATGTCGATGGCGATGGACTCGAGGAGATCGCCGTCTGGGAGCCTGTGCCGCAACGGCTGCGGCTGCTGCGCGCAGGCGATCTGGAGCCGATGTGGAGCGTGGATGTGGCCACGCTGGCTCGGCCCAAGTAGGCCTTACTGCGGATTCGCTGCTAGACTTTTCGCCCCATGCGTTCCGCTGCAGCCTCTGAAATTCGCCGCGCGCTGCGTGTGGCGGCGGCGCTTTGGATGGTGTTCAGCGCAAGCGTATGCAGCGCAAGCGTGTGCGCGCCAGCCACTGTCGGCACCTCCGGCGCGTTGATGCCCGATGAAAAGGGTCGCGAGCTCTCCGAGCTGCTGGCGCGCTTTGCCAATCCGCGCCTTTCCGCGCCCGAGCGTGAACAGCTCATCACCGGAATCCTGAAGTGTGGCGAGAGTGGCGCCCGCGCGCTCTCCAAGCTTGCCACGCGCGAACTCGAGCGCAGCCACAAGGCGCTCGACAGCGCGCAGGAGCGTTATCTCGCGGGCTTCGAGAAGGCCGCCGTGAAGCTCGTCGCCGCGCGGCAGACGCGCGAGGCACTGGTGGAGATCAAGGAGCAGCGCGCCACCGTCTGGAGGCTGCAGGGCGGTGCGGAGCTCAGCAAGCAGGCGATTCACGATCAGGCGGACCCGGCCGTGCTGGCGATCCGCGTGGTGCTGGATGTCGATGCACAGGCCGTGCGCGAGCACAGCGCAGCCTGTGCAAAGGCGCACGCGGAATGGGAGCAGGAGCTCGCCGCCGCGCTGGAGTGGCAGGGACTGCAGCAGCGCGCGCTGGCTGCGCTGCCCGCACTTCCCGGCAGCGCTTTCGAGCCGCGTATCGACGCAAAGGCGCGTGAGCAGCTCGTGCGCGCTGAGGAGAACTGGTTGTGCACGCTGGCCATGCCGATGAGCGCCGGCGATCGGCGCGTGCTGCTGGAGAACCGTGCCATGGAATCCGCGCCCGATCTCAAGCTGGATCCCGAAGTGGGGCTGGGCGTGCTGGATCTCAATCGCCTGCGCATTCTGCTGGGCACCCACGCGCTGCTGATCGATCCCAAACTCTGCGTTGCCTCCCAGGGTCACAGCGAGGACATGCAGCGCCTGGGTTTCTTCGCCCATGAATCGCCCGTGGAGGGCAAGCGCACGCCGGGGGATCGCGCCGCCAAGGCCGGCACCAGCGGCGGGGCGGAGAACATCGCACGCGGCCAGCGCACGGCGAAGAGCGCCAACCAAGCCTGGTGGTACAGCCCCGGTCACCACAAGAACATGCTCGGTGGCCACGCTCGGATCGGTCTGGGGCGCAAGGACGACTTCTGGACCCAGATGTTCGGTTGATACGCAGGCGATGGGCCGCGCCTGCTCTGCTCGGCGTATGTCCGCTGTGCTGCCGCTGCGTCACCATGGCGGCATTCCCGGCAAAGAGGAGGGAAATCCAACCATGAACATCCAATCCATCATGTCCACCGATGTCTGCACCGCTCGTGCAGAAGACTCGCTCCAGATTCCCGCTCGCCAGATGTGGGAGCACGACTGCGGCATCGTGCCGATCGTCGACTCCCAGCTGAAGGTCGTCGGCGTGATCACCGACCGCGACATCTGCATGGCCGCCTACACCCAAGGCAAGCGCCTGTCGGAAATCCGCGTGCGCGAAGTGATCAGCAACAAGGTTGTCAGCTGCCGTCCCGAGGAAAGCTGGGTGACGGTCGCGGGCCGCATGGCGACGCATCAGGTGCGCCGCCTGCCGGTCGTCGATGGCGCCGGCAAGCTGGTCGGCATCGTCTCGATCAACGATCTTGCGCTTGCGGCGCAGGAAAAGGCCCATCCGCAGGACTTTGCCTGCCGCGAAGTGGGCAAGCTGATGGCGGAGATCTGTGCCCACCGCGTTCCGCTGCAGGCGGAGCCGGGCCTTGCGAAGAAGCTGCCCGCGCTGCTGAAGTAGGCTGTTTCAGCTGCCGACCAGCGGCACGAAGCGCACTCCCTCGAGAGACTCTTCGTGCCAGCCGTCGGCCCGCCGCATGACGCGCATCAGGCGCTGTTCCTCCGTGCGCGGTCCGATCGGGATCACCATGCGTCCGCCGATGCGCAGTTGTTCCTTCAGCGCCGGCGGGATGCGCGTTCCACCGGCCGATACGAGAATGGCATCGAAGGGCGCGCTGTCCGCCGCACCCAGCGTCCCGTCGCCGCAGCGCACTTCGACCCCGGCGAACCCCAGTCCTCGGAGCCGCTCGCGCGCCGTATCCGCGAGCGGTGCGTGGCGTTCGATCGTCACGACCACGCGGGCCAGCTCCGCCAGCAGCGCAGCGGCGTAACCCGAGCCGCAGCCGACCTCCAGCGCGCGCTCGTCGCCGGAGAGCTCCAGCAGCTCCAGCATGCGGGCCACGATCCAGGGCTGTGAGATGGTCTGTCCGCAGGGAATCGGAAACGGCCGATTCGCATAGGCCTGCTCCGCCTGAGCGGGATCCATGAACGGCTCACGCGGCACGCGAGCCAGCGCCGCGAGCACGCGCTCGCTGCGGATGTCCCCGCGCTCGCGCAAGTGCTGCACGAGCTCGTGCCGCTGCCGCTCGAACTCGCTCATCCCGCCTGCTTGAACAGATCGAGGAACCGATCTTCGAAGCGTGCGAAGACACCGAGTCGGTCGAGCTCGTGTTTGAGCGCCATGGCCTGCGCGCGGTCGGAGCGGGCCGCCGCGAACAGCTGCTCGATGTGCTCGAGGTCCTCCTTCGAGAGCGCATCGCGATCGAGTGCTTCGGGCAGTTCCTCGGCCGGCTTGGGTGCCAGATCGGGATTCTGGCGCAGGATCTCGGCCTCGATCGCCAGCGCGCGCTGCTCGAGCACATTCAGCTCCAGCGGGATGCCCGCCAGCGGCGCAAAGATGCGCAGGATCGCGGCCGCCGCGCGCGGGTTTTCGATGCCCGTCGCGAAGAAGGGCATTTCGCCCAGCAGGCAGGCACCGTCCAGCCCTTCCTGCTTGGCGATGCTGAGGAAGTAGCCGTTGAGACCGCCGATCTCGCCCTCGGTCAGCGGCAGCACGCCGCGCTCTTCCAGTTCCTTCAGGAGTTCCGGCGAGGTCGCGGCAGCGTACACGCGGGCCTGACTGCCCAGCGCCGTGCCGGCCGCCATCGCGGCGAAGGTGTACACGCGCGTCACGCCGAGCTCCTTGGCGCGCTGCACCAACTCGCGGCAGTAGGCCGCTTCGTCTGTCTTGGCCTGAGCGCCCGAGGTGACGAGCACCAGATCGCGCGGGGCTTGCGGAATGCGGGCCTCGATCAGCAGCGTGCGGGCGGGCGCATCGCTCAGGATCAGGCCACGCTGCACGAGCACGCGCGGCAGGGGCATGTGGCCGGCCAGCGCGATCTCGCGGGCCTCGCGCTCCGGAATGGACTGTGCCAGATAGCCGGCCGCCAGCTGCGCGACCGCGCCCATGCCGGGCCAGGCGGCGATCAGCCAGGGTTGACGCAGGGGAGTGGGGTTCATGCCGGATCTGTAGGACACAAGGCCGCGGTCTGGAAGCTGCGCGGCGAAACCGGGTTTGAACTTTCAGGACGGGGCTCACGGACTGCGCCCAGCCGGAGCAGGAAGATCCTGGTCACAGGGTTCCCCTCGAAGGGGCGCTCTCCTTGATTTCGAAGCGTGAAACGCGGGTCACCCAGCAGCCGGGATGAGTTTCATTTGACATCTGCCGCGCATAGGATCTGAAGCCATGGGAGTGAAGGGCAACATGCTGGCGGTGTGGATTCTGGTGTGCATGTGCCTGCCATCGCAGGCGCAGGATTCGCTCGAGAAGCAGAACGAGAACTGGATTCGGATCTCCGCGGAACGCAAGGGCAAGTCGCTCGAAGCCGCGCGTGCGGCCAAGCTGCCTCAGGATGTTCTCAACGCGGTGCGCGAGGCGCTGTCGCAGGATCCGCTCAGCAACGAGGCCTGGCGTCTGGCCGTGGAGACCGGCGGGAGCGATGCGGATGCGCGCAATTACTGGCTGCTGCAGTGGGCGCGGGCGGCGCTGCTGCCCGGGCGCAGCACGAGCCTCGATCCGGGCGGCAAGGCGCTGTTCAACGGCGATGCCGCGAAGCTGATGCAGCTGACGCAGGGCTTCGGCGTGGCGATCGATGAGCTGCTCAAGCTGGCGCGCGAAAAGGAGCGCGACGGGGCGCAGCGCAGCGATTCGCTGCTGGTCGCGTGGTGGGCGCGGCGTCTGGCACGCGATCTGGCGACAAGCAGCCCTAGTCTGCTGGCGGCGCTCGAGGCTGAGCTCGAGCCGGGTCTCAGCGTGGCGGATGCACTGCCACTCAAGACGATCAAGGCGCTGGAGGGTCTGTGTCAGCAGGGCATCAGCAGCTCGAATCCTCGGCTGGCAGTGGAAGCGGCGCGGATTCTGGCCGGGCTGGGCCGCCAGAGTGAGCTCGAGGATCGGCAGGGTCCGCTGCCGCAGGGTCTGGGCAACCTTGAAGGCAAGGCCGGTGACCTGCTGTCGCGCGCACGCGGGCTGCTCGAGTCGCGTGAAGAGGCGCCATGGACCATCGATGAGCTGCTGCGGCTTGACGGCGACGAGATCGAGGCCTTCACGCGCATGTATTCAAGCTACGGCCGCCCCGCCGTGACGCACAGCCCGCGCAACTGGTATCGCGTGGAGACCGATTGCGGCCATGGCACTTTGCTCGGCACGGCGCAGACGATCGAACTGCACCACGAGCGGCTGGCGCGCTGGTACGGAAAGGATCCGTTCGTCGGCCGGCAGGGGTTGGTGCGGATCGTCTCCGAAGCCACCGGGCTGGAATCGGAGGGTGCTCCGTTCTGGTGGGTGGGCGGCTTCCAGGGAGGCGACACGACGGTGATGCGCCTGTCGTGTCCGGGTCCGACGATTGAAGGTCTGGGTCATGGTCTGACGCATGAACTGACACACCGTTTCGATGGCGCGATCTTCCCCGGTATTCCCGCCTGGCTTGCCGAGGGCAAGGCGGTGTGGACCGGTGGAGCGTACGGGGACTCGGAGCAGATGGTCTTCGTCGACAACTACGCTTCGACGGGCGCGATGATCGATGCGCTCAACAAGGGTTACGGCGGTGTCGAGCGTCTGCGCCAGCTGATTCGCGGCGAGGTCGATGACTACCGCGACAACTACACGGCGGGTCACGCGCTGTACGTGTATCTGCGGTCGAACAAGGGCAGCGGTGACAAGCCGCGCTTCCGCGAGCTTCTGGATGGATTTCAGCAGCGCGTGGGCAGTGCCAAGGATGTGGTCGAGCTGTTCGAGAGCCTGTTCTGCGACGGCAAGGCTGGCCGGCCGGAGAAGCTCGAGAAGTTCGCCGAGGAGTGGGGTGCTTGGCTGGTCGGTTTCAGCTGGTGGGATCCCAAGCCTTGGGCCAAGGACTACGTCGGCGGCGTCGAGGGCAAGGGCAGCCCGGAGCTGTTCGATGAACCGTTGTGGGGCTGGTCGCGCAATCGCGCGGAACCGCGTTTCGGGCAGGGCCAGGCGCTGCTCGCGGGTGCGCTGCTGGCGCAGCAGGGCAAGCGCAGCGAGGCAGTCGCGGCCTGGATCTGGGCGCTGTCGGTGGATGGCCGCTGGCCGAAGATCGAAGCGGAACTCGCGCGCACGCTCGATGCCGAGGGGCGCAAGGATGCCGCCTGGTGCCTGCGCATGAGCCTCAATGGCTCGCGCGGTGAGCGCATCGGCGCGCCGAGCTTCGCCAATCTGATTCCGAAGACGCTCGCGCAGCACGCGGCACTGGCCAAGGCCAGCGCAGAGGCGCAGGCGCGCGGAGAAGTGCGCACGGCAGCGCTGCTGCGTGCGGATGCGGAGCGTCTGGGCGAGTGGCTGGGACTGGCGGAGCTCGCGCTGCCCGAAGGTGCGCGCACGAGCTTTGAGGCGCAGGAACTGCTCGATGGACCGGCGCTGCGATTGGGTGCGGAACGCTTCGAGGAACTGGGCCTCACGGGACACGAAGAGCGCCGCGCGCGCGGTCAGTGGTGCTTTGATTCCGAAGGCGATCTGGTCCTCGGCATGGACCAGCCGCCCGGTGACAAGGTTGCCACGGGCGGCGGCGCGGAAGCCGTCGATCGGGGCGCGGCCTGGCGCGATGCGGTGGCGTTCGCGCCGGAGTGGGTGCACGCCGGCAGCTACCGCATCGACTGTCGCGTGCGCTTCCTGACGAGCTACATCGGCGGTGCCATCGTCTTCGGCTATCGGGCGCGCGAGGACAACTATCGGCTCTCGTTCAGCGCGGGCGACTACGCCTACGCGATCGGCATGAAGGACAAGCGCGAGTTCGACTTCGACAAGCTGAATGTCGGCCTGTCGGGCCTGCGCGATCGCGATGGCGGCCTCAACAGCGGGCCAACCGGGGCCGGCGTGCAGTTCCCGAGTCCTCGTTCGAGCGCCTGGATCGCGCTGATCGTCAGCGGTCCGCAGGTCGAGTGCTTCGTCGACGGGCAGTTCGCCGGTCGCTACCAGACCGTCGACGGTGCGCCGATCGAGGGTCGCGTGGGCTTCGTGGCCAGCATGGGCTCGGTCGAGATCGAAAGCCCGCGCGTCACGCGTCTGGATCGGGCGCACGCGCTGGCCGGCGCGCCCGAACGGCGCTTTGATCTCGCCAGCGATGCCTCGCTGCGGCCTTGGGATGGTGTGCCTTCGACCAGCCGCGGCATTCCCTTGCACAGTCAAGGCACGCTGCTGGTGTGGATGCCCGCGCCTCAGGTCGGCTTGAGCGCCGATGGCGAAGCCGAGAAGTTCGAACGCCGTGCCTTCAAGGTGATCCGGGATGTCGGCGGCTATGTCGCGCGCATGATGCCGACACAGCCACTGGTGCTGGCCTGGCCCGCGGATCTGCCCGCTGAAAGCAGTCAGCGCATCGACGCCGAAGTGGAGCGCGTGCTGGGTGAGGGCGTGACGCGGCTGCGGCACCGCTGGAGCTGGCGCGAGCCCGACAAGGACAGTGCGGGAGGCACCGGTTCGTACTCCACCAGTGCCTGGATCGCGTTCATCGATTCCTTCGGCTGCGTGCGCGCCGCCACTCCGCTGCTGATGGGCAAGCCGCGCGATGCGGATGGATTCGAGCGCTGGCTCAGGGTTTTTCGCGAGCACGGCAAGCCGACGCGGGATTTGCCCGAGCTGGTGCGTGCAGCGCCGGACCCCGCCAAGAAGTAAGACCGCGCGCGCGTTAGACTGTGCGGCCCATGCGCACCCTCCTTGCCGCCCTCGGCCTGTGTCTGTTGTCCGGCGACTGCCTTGCCGTTGAATCGGCGACGGCCGCCAAGCGCGCCTTCTCGATCTTCGATGTCTACCGCGTGACGCCGCTGTCGGGTCCGGAGCTGTCGCCGGACGGTCAGTGGATCGTGTACACGCAGCGCCGCTGGGATCTGGACACGATGAGCTCCTCGGGAGAGATCTGGCGCATGCGCGTCGATGGCAGCGATGCGCGCATGCTGACCCAGTCGAAGAAGGGCGACAGCAGCCCGCAATTCACGCCCGATGGCAAGTCGATCCTGTTCGTGTCCTCGCGCTCGGGTTCGAGCCAGCTGTGGCTGCTGCCTTTCGATGGCGGCGAGCCGCGCCAGCTGACCGACTTCGCGCCCGGGCTTTCCGGGCCGGTGTTCTCGCGCGACGGGCGCCACATCGCCGCCACCAGCGAGCTGTGGCCGAAGATCGGCATCGATGTCGACAAACACAAGGCCTTCGAGGCCGAGCGTGCGGCCGGCAAGCTCAACGTGCATGTCAGCGACAAGCTTCTGTACCGCCACTGGACCGACTGGGAGGACGGCAAGCTCTCACAGATCGTGCTGATCGATGCGACCAGCGGCAAAGTGCTGAAGAACCTGACGCCGGTGCCCTTCGATGCTCCTACCTGGAGCGTCGGCGGCGGTCGCGCGTACGAGTTCAGCGCGGACGGCAAGTCGCTCTACTACAACTGCAATCACGACGAGAACGCAGCCAGCTCGACCAACACCGACATCTGGCAGGTCTCGATCGAAGGCGAGATCACCGAGCGCAGCGCCCGGAATCTGACGGATGCGAACGACGGCTGGGATGGCGCGCCGCTGATTTCCCCGGACGGCAGGTTCATGGCCTACCTCAGTCAGGAACAGGCCGGCTACGAGTCGGATCTCAAGCGTCTGGGGGTGATGGAGCTCGCCACGGGCGAGACCCGCTGGCTCACGATGCGCGGCGGCTTCGATGACATGGTGGATGAGTTCGTGTGGAGCGCGGATTCCAAGAGCCTCGTGTTCCAGGCCGAGCACAAGGGGCGCACGCCGCTGTTCCGCGCCGACTTGGCGAGCGGCAAGCTCACCCCGCTCCTGACGCAGGGCTATCTCGACGGCTGGCAACTGGAGCCGGACGGCAAGGGCATCGTCTACACAGCGCGCACGATCGCTCGTCCGCACGAGATCTACCGGCTGGATCTCGGCACGCAGATGGTGCGCGCGCTGACGCGCGTGCATGAGCGCTATCTCGCTGAGGTGGATGTGCGCCCCGCGGAGGAACTGTGGATCCCGGTCGAGGGCGGCTACAAGGTGCACTGCTTCGTGGTCAAGCCGCACGGTTTTGAGGAAGGCAAGCGCTATCCGCTGGTGCTCAATGTGCACGGCGGCCCGCAGTCACAGTGGGCGGATGCCTGGCGCGGCGACTGGCAGGTTTACGCGGGCAAGGGCTGCGTCACGGCCTTTTGCAATCCCACCGGCTCGACCGGCTACGGTCAGGATTTTACCGATGCGATTCAGCGCGACTGGGGCGGCCGAGTCTTCCGCGATCTGATGCATGTAACGGACGCGCTGGAGAAGCTCTCCTACGTGGACCGCGAACGCATGGGGGCCATGGGCTGGTCTTACGGCGGCTACATGATGATGTGGATGCAGGGCCACACCGATCGCTTCCGCTGTCAGGCCGCGATGATGGGCCTTTACGATCTGCCCTCGTTCTACGGCAGCACCGAGGAACTGTGGTTCCCCGAGAGCGATCTGGGCGGCACGCCCTGGACCAGCGAGCACTACCGGATGTGGAACCCCAGCGCGCATGTGAAGAACTTCCAGACGCCGGCGCTGGTGGTCACGGGCATGCTCGACTTCCGCGTGCCCTACACGCAGAGTCTCGACTATTTCACGGCCCTCCAGAAGCAGGGCGTGCCCTCGCGGCTGGTCGTGTTTCCCGATGCGGGGCACTGGCCCGGCTGGCAGGAGATGCTGTTCTACTACAACGCGCATGTCGACTGGTTCCATCAGTACCTCGGCAGCGATGCGCCCGAGCGCTCCGTGCTGGAGTGGGCGGAGAAACGCGGCGTGAAGGTGCCTTGAGTTGACGCTCGCTCTGCTGGCCTGCGTCGCGCTGACGTTTCAGAAGCCGTCCAAGGACGGTTCAGATGAGTTCTTCGCGAAGGGCGAGATCCACACGCTGCGACTGTCGCTGAGCGAGGAGGCGCAGGCGGCACTGCGCGAGTCGCCGCGCGAGTATGTGCCCTTCGAGCTCTGGGTGGACGGCAAGCTCTTGGCCTCCGGAGGGGGACTCAAGCTCAAGGGCGCGGCGGGCAGCTTTCAGGGATGGGATGAGCGGCCCGCGCTGACCCTCAAGCTCGACAAGTTCGACGGCAAGGAACTGTTTCACGGTCTGGAGAAGTTCCACCTCAACAACTCCGTGCAGGATGAGAGCTTCCTGTGCGAGTGGCTCGGTTCGGAGCTCTTCCGCGGACAGAACTACCCTGCCGCGCGCGTGCAGCATGCGCTCGTCGAGCTCAACGATCGCAAGATGGGCCTGTACGTGCTGAAGGAGGGGTTTGACAAGCGCTTCCTCGCGCGCTGGTTCGAGAAGACCGACGGCAACCTATACGACGGTGGGTTCTGTCAGGATGTCGACGTGGAATTGGAGCTGGACTCCGGCAAGGGACCGCAGGACCGCAGTGATCTCGCCCTGATCGCTCAGGCCTGCCACAACCCCGATCTCGTGCAGCGATGGAGCGCGCTGGAGCCGCTGATGGATCTGCCGCGACTGACCCGCTTCATGGCGCTGGAGCTGATGCTGGTCCACTGGGACGGGTACACGACCAACAGCAACAACTACCGCCTGTACTTCGTGCCCGGAGGCAAGGCTGTGTTCCTGCCGCACGGCATGGACCAGCTGTTCGGCGATCCCTGGGGCACGGTGCTCGACATGCCTGCGCCGCTGGTGTCCTCCTCGGTGATGAAGAAGCCCGAGTGGCGCAAGCTCTACCGCAAGGAGCTCAAGGAGCTGCTGCCGTCCTTCGATCAGCGCACGCTGCTGCGGAAGGTGGATCCTGTGCAGGATCGCATTCAGGATGCGCTGCGCCGCCACGACAAGGAACTCGCCCAGGCGCAGGCGGATCGTTTCCGTGAACTGTTCGAGCGCGTGGGGGAGCGCCATCGGCATCTCGCGGAGGAGGTCAAGGCACCCGAGCCCAAGCCGCTGCAGTTCAAGCCTGGCATTGCCGTCAAGCTGCGCAACTGGCGTCCGCACTCCGAAGTCGAGGATGCGAGCATCGAGGAAGTGTCTCAGGATCGTGCCCAGTGGATGGTGGTGCGCACCGGCGCGAGCGGTCGCTGCATCGCAGGCTGGCGGCGGGGTGTGCTGCTTGAGCGCGGCAAGTACAAGTTCGAGGCGCTCGTCAAGACCGAGAAGGTCGAGGCGCTGAGCGAGGAAGACGCGCCTGCCAAGGGTGCTGCCGTGCGGATCAGCGGCGAATCCGCCGGGCGTGATCTGCTTGGCAGTGCCACCAAGATCCTCAGCTTCGAGTTTGAGGTCGCCGAGGAAGCCCGTGATGTGGAGCTGGTGATTGAACTGCGTGCATCGCGCGGGGATGCGCAGGTTCGCATGGATTCCATTCAGCTGACCCGCCTGCTGGGTGGTTAGAATCCCACCGACATGATCCCGGGACTCGAGCAGATCTTCGCCAGTGATCAGAGCATCGACTTCGTGAGCGCGCTGGGGCGCCTGTGTGCGGCCCTGGCTCTGGGGCTGTGCGTCTGCGGAGTGCATGCGCTGGTGAAGCGCCATCGCGCAGGACGCCCGCCGGCGGCGCTGCGCGGCACGCTCGTGCTGCTGACCGTGCTCTTGTGCCTCACCACGATCGTGGTGGGCGACAACATCGCCCGCGCCTTCAGCATCGTCGGTGCGCTCTCGATCGTCCGATTCCGCACCGTCGTCGAGGACACGCGCGATACCGCCTTCGTGATCTTCGCCGTGGTGATGGGCCTGGCGGCCGGCGCCGGCTATCTGCTGGTGCCCCTGTTGGCTTTGCCGATCGGTGCGGCCGCCGCACTGCTGTTTGGCGGCAGCACCACCACGCTGGTGCTGCGCTCCCAACTGGTTTTCGGCGGCTGGGAGCTGGTCGAGCAGATCTTCGTGCGGCATGAGGCCCGTGCTGCGCTGCTCGGCAGCCATCTGCGTCGGTCCGCCGGCGAACAGGAGCGCAGCTACGAGGTCACGCTGCGCTCGGAAGCGCAGACGCGGGCTCTGCTGCTCGAGCTCGCCGGCGTCGAGGGTGTCGTGGCTGCGGAACTCAAGCGCGGCTGACCCGCGGCATCAGGCGCCGACGATGCCCAGCGGCGCGCGACGACGCCAGGCTCCGCGCGTGAAGTCCGGGATCTTCTGCGACTCGCCGTTGTTGGCCACGGAGCGGCCGCTCAGCGGACCCACGACGCTCCAGGCTGCGGCATCGTAGACATCCATGTCCATCGCTTCGCCGTTGCGCAAGCATTCGATGAGGCGCAGATCTTCGAGGTAGTCCATGCCGCCGTGCCCGGCGCCCTTGGCGTTTTCCTCCTGCGCCTTCCACAGCGGGTGATCCCACTGCTTGAGGTACTTGTCCCAGCTCTCCCAGGCGTGACCGGGGGAGACGCCTTCGATGTAGATGCGGTGGGGGTAGCCCTGGAAGATCGCCTTGGTCCCCTGCACTCCGAGGATGCGACTGTAGGGGCGCGGGTTGTCGCAGTTGTGCGCGAGGTAGATCGTGCAGCCGTTGACCGTGCGGATCAGGGAGACATTGACATCGCCCAGCACGAACTTCTCGTCGCGGCGCGGGTCACCTTCGGGGAAGTTCTCCTTGGCGAACAGCTCCAGACCGCGCGTCTTGCTCGAGGCGGAGTTGATCCATTCGAACTGATCGCCCCGATTGACGTTCATGCACTGCGCGATCGGGCCGAGACCATGCGTGGTGTACAGGTTCTCGTTGCGCTTCATGGCGTGGTGGCGACGCCACAATCCCTCGCCGTCGGTCGAGAACTTGATGTCGCGCAGGTCGTGGAGATATCCGCACTCGCCATGCAGCAGCTCGCCGAAGACGCCCTTGCGCACCATGTGCAGGATCATCATCTCGGGCCGGTCGTAGCAGCAGTTCTCCATCATCACGCAGTGCTTCTGCGTGGCTTCGGCGGTCTCGACCAGCGCCCAGCAGTCATCCACCGTGTAGGCGGCGGGCACTTCGGTCGCGCCGTGCTTGCCGTTCTTCATGGCAGCGAGCATCACCGGCACGTGCCATTCCCATGGGGTCGCGGTGAACACCAGGTCGAGGTCTTCCTCGGCGCACATGCGCTCGAAGTCGGTGGGGCCGCGCGAGTAGCCGATCGGCCGTGCGAAACCCGCCTTCTCGACCTGATCCTGCACGCGTGCGACCTTCGACTCGACGATGTCGCACACCGCCGCGATGCGGCAGCCGGGGATGCGCAGGAAGTTGTTGACATGCGCGGAGCCCATGCCGCCCACACCGACGAAGCCGATACGCACCTCGGGGATCTTCGGCGCACGGAACAGTCCATCGCCCTGCTGCAGGAAGGCCGCACCCGGGCCAGAGTGCGAACGGCTGCTCTGGCAGGAGGAAACCAGCGCACCCAGACCTGCGGCCGCCGTCCAGCCGAGGAAGTCACGCCGTGTGGGACCGGATTGGAATTGGTTCATGGTTGCTTGCGCTCCGAAAGGTTCTTGAGCATGTCGCGCACATCCGCTGTTCCGCGGATGGCCACGTAGATGGTGATCGTCGAATACCAGATCACGACTGCGGCCGTGACGAGCCACCAGAAGAGATGACCATGGGTTTCCAGCATGATTCAGTTCCTCGCCTGCGGCTTGAGCAGCGATCCTACGATCATGGCGGCAGCTGCGCCTGCGAAGGCCAGAATGCCCGACAGATGCGGACCGATCGCCGCACTGATTTCCTTGGTGGACTCGAGCTTGCTCAGCACGAGGAAGGCTGCAGGGAAGAACGCGCCGGCGATGATCGCGCCCGCGGCGCCCCATGAGTTGGCGCGCCTCCAGTAGCAGCAAGCCACCAGCAGCACCGACATGCTCGCCAGGTAGATCGAGCCCGTCAGCGTCAGGTAGTCCCAGAGATCACCCTCCATCTGATACCAGAGGCCGTAGAACAGCAGGAACACGCCGATCAGCGCCACGATGGTGCGGTTGAGCAGCAGTCCCTTCTTCTCGGTCCAGTTCTTCCAGCGGAAGGGGGCGACGATGTCGTTGTAGATCACGCTGGCCCAGGTGAGCATGTACGAGGAATCGGTCGACATGTCGGCGGCGAGCATCGCGGCGACCAGCAGGCCCATCATGCCGATCGGCACGAAAGTCGCGAGGAAGGTAGGCATTGCGTAGAGCGACGAATCGGTCGAAGACAGGCCGCCGGGGAGATTCTGCAGCGCCAGCGGCGCCAGCGTCGCCAGTGCCGCCATGCCCCAGATGCCCGGGATCAGGAAGCGGCACACGAAGAAGAAGCTGGTGCGGGTGAAGACCTTTCCGCCCGTTGCGGAGTCCTTGGCCGCCAGAACGCGTGCGATGACTGTCTGCCAGGTGAGGGTCGCCGCAGTGTTGAGCAGCAGCTGGAACAGTACGTATTTCCAGCCGAGCTCGGGGTGGATGAAGGGGTTGAAGCCGCCGGGGCCGATCTTGGTTTCCACCGTGCCCACCAGAGTTCCGAAGCCGATCTGCCACAGCACCAGCACCGTGACCGCGATCAGTCCCAGGCTCATCACGATGAACTGCAGGAAGTCCGTCACGAGCACCGAGAGCATCCCACCGAGGATCGTGTAGACGGCCACCAGCAGCAACAGGCCGGTCATCGTCCACTCGAGGTTGTCCGGATTGAGGCCCGCCACCACGACGAGGAACTCGCCGCCGATGCGCAGGAAGACTCCCATGTTCAGCAGGCCGCCGAGCACGATCACGATGCCCGCCGCCCGCCGGATGCGGGGTCCGAACTTCTGCTCGAACAGTTCCGGCAGCGTGCGCGCGCCGGACTCGCGCAGGGGGCGGATGCAGAAACCCGTCATGCCGATCACGAGCATCGCGATCGCCTGGCATATGCCGGGGGTCGCGCCAGCAAAGCCGTACTTGTAGCCCGCCTGCGCCGTGTACATGCACGTGATCACGCCGAACTCGGTGGCCGCCAGCGATGCGACGCCGAGGTAGACATTCATCTCGCGGCCCGCCACGAGGAAGTCATCCACTCGCGACACGTAGCGACGGACGGCGAGGCCCGCCAGCATCGTCACCAGAAGGTAGATGCCGACGATCGGACCGTCGACCAGCCAGTCAAAGTGGGTCATGCGGAAGACTCCGGAGGGGGAGCACCGACTCTACCCCCGGACGCCCCGCCTCCCAACTGCCCAAGGAGGAAAAAAGGGGCTATCCTGTGCAGCATGCGCCGTGTGCCCCTCGAAGTCTGCGTCGACACGATCGAAAAGCTGCGCGCCGCCCAGGCGGGCGGTGCCGCTCGCATCGAGTTGTGCTCGCGGCTCGATCTCGACGGACTCTCGCCCGATGAGGACCTGCTCGAGGAGGCCCTGCTGATCGCGCGCGTGCCCGTGCATGTCATGGTCCGACCGCGCCACGGCGGCTTTGAATACTCGGCAATCGAGTTTCAGCGTCTGCTGCGCGAAGTTGATGAGCTGCGCGGGCGGCGCGAGGTGGCGGGTGTTGTGGTCGGCGTGCTCCAGCGCGGCTCGCGCATCCACATCGATCAGCTGCGCGAGCTCGGACTCGCCGCGCGCCCCAAGTCGATCACGTTCCACCGCGCTTTTGATCAGATCCAGAACCGCTATGCGGCGCTCGAGGAACTGTGCGAACTGCACATCGACCGTTTGCTGACCTCCGGCGGCGCCAAGACCGCGTGGGAGGGGCGCGAGGAGCTGCGCGAGCTGATACGGCGGGCCGGTCAGCGCCTGATCGTGATGCCCGGAGGCGGCGTGCGCGCGCACAATGCCGCCGAGCTGCTCGCCTTCACCGGAGCGAGCGAGCTGCACAGCTCGACGGTTTTTCAGCTCGAGCCGGCTTCCGGCGGCTAGTGCGAGTCAGTCCTTGCCGGCGGGACTTGCCGCTCCCGGCTTGGCCTCGCGCGCCTTGCGCGATTCCTGAATCGACCAGTCCAGTCCGCCGAGCAGGTGCTTCTGGAAGCGCTCGTCCTGCCAGACCTCGGGCCGATGCCCCAGAGCCGTGTAGAACAGGCGCCCCTTCTCGACCTTGCGCGTCCACGACAGCGCATAGTCCTTGTCGGCGCGCTTGCCCTTGGCGACATCGATCGAGCTGGTGTCGAGCGAGAGCAGCACCGCGAGCGGCTTGCGCTCGAAATTGCGGAACTGATAGATCTCGTCGACGATCTCGAAGCTCTTGCCCAAATGCGCCGTGGCAGGATGCTGAGTGTCTTCGCAGGTGACGCGCACCTTCTCGTGCCAGGGGTGGCCGTCGAAGGCGCCGCCGATGATCGCCTGATAGGGTTCGTACTGATAAAGCGTGTCCGTGGCGCAGTGCACGCCGACGAAGGCCTTGCCGGACTTCAGCCAGTCGATGAACTCCTTGCGCTGCGCGTCGGGGATCGGGAGCTCACCCGTGGTGTAGAACATCACGGCGTCGAAGCGCGCCAGCTCGGCGGCCTTGATGCGCGTGCAGTCCTGCGTGCAATCGACCTCAAAGCGGCCCTTCGAGAACTCCACCATGCAGGCCTCGGCGAAGGCCAGCTGCTCGGGCTTTTCGCGGCGCACGACATCGTGCATGAAGCCAGCCGAGTGCGTCAGGAACAGCACGCGCGGGAGCGCCCGGGGCGTATCCGGAGCCTTGTCCTGCGAAACCGCGGTCGCGATCAGTAGCGCGGAGCAGAGCAGCATCATCGCAGGAACTCGATCTTGCCCTGAGGCAGCAGGTAGACGATCAGCATCGTGCCGCCGGAAACCGTCGGCACGTGCTGCGATTCCGGCGGAAACACGACCCAGCCGGCCGGTTGACCGTCAAAGCGCGGATCCCCCTCGAGCGGAACCGCGAAGTTGATCTCGCCGCCGGGGTGACGGTGCAGAGGACCCGGGCCGTTCATCACGACCACATCGATAGAAAAACCCAGCGACTCGTCCGTGGCCTTGGCCACGCGTCCCCAGCGCACCGGCAGCTCACCGTTGGTGGCGAGCTTGCCTTCGGAATAGAGCCGGATCAGCTCGCGCGACAGGGCCTGCGCGGCAGGGCTCGCGGGATCCAGACGCCGTGCAAGCTCGGCGCGGGCGGCGGAGGGTGTGGAGAGCTCGAGTCCCTGTGCGGCCTCGAGCAGCGGTCGAAAGGTCGAGATCATGCGCGGAGCATAGCACTGCGCGGCAAGGCCCGCTGCCGGTCGCTAGAATCCCCGGCACGGATGTCGACGCGCACGCGCCTCCTGCTGCACGCGCTGGCAGGTCTGCTCCTGACGGGGTTGACCTGCGCGCGCTGGTGGGGCATGGGCCCGCTCGGTGAAGACCTGCTCCTTGCACACGATCCGCAGTCTGCGCTGGCGCTGCTCTCAAGCTTGGGTCGCAGCAGTTTGGAGCTCTCCAGCTCGCTGTTCGGACCGCTGACGCCGGAGCCGGCGCTGGTCTGGAATCTGCTGCGGCTGGAAAACATGCTGCTGCTGCTGGGCTCCGGCTGGCTGTGCGCGCTGCTGCTGGCCCGCAGCGCGGAGCCATGGCTCGGCGCGGAGGCCGCGCGCGCCGTTCTGCGCACCGGAGTGCTGGTGTTGCCTGCGAGCGCATTCATGCTCCTGCATGGCGCGCATGTGCTCGCACGCGGTGAGTGCCTGGCCCTGTTCTGTTCCATGGCATGCGCGCTGTTCTATCTGCGCTCGCGTCAGAGCGGGGGCACGGCGGGCCTGCTGGTCGCGGCTCTGCTGGCGCTGTGCGCAGGCGCGAGCGGGCACGCGAGCTTCGGATTGCCCGTGCTGATCGGTGCGTTGGAATGGCTCAGTGCGCGCAGACATCGCAAACCCTCACACCAGTGGCGCACCAGCTTGATTGCGCTGCTCGTCTTCGGCGTGCTGCGCACGGGCGCGGCACGCTGGGCCGGCGAGCAGTGGGTGCTGGAGGAGAGCGGAGCGCCGGCGCTCGCCCGCGGCCTCGCCGCGCTCGGCCGCAGTCTTGCGCCGCTGGACTCGGGCACGGATCTGATGCGCACGCTGGCGGCCGGCGTCCTCGTGCTCGCAGCCCTGCAGCCGATGCTGCTCTCGGCGCGCACCGCGCCGCGCACGTGGGGACGCTTCGCGCTGGCCTGGCTCGCCGTCACGGCCACGGTGCTGACCGGAATCCTGTGTGTGCCGGCCGAGCAGCGCCTGCAGCCTTGGTATCTCGAGCTGCTTACGCCCAGCATCCTGTTCACCGCCGGGCTGTGCGTGGCGATCAGCGCGCGCGGTGGCTGGCGTCGCGCGGTCCTGCCCTGGCTGCTCGCGCTGGGAGGACTGTGGGTCGCGGGGCCGCTGCTGGATGTTCCGCAGCGCGATCGCGCCGCGCTCGAGCATCTGCGCGCGCGTGTGGACTCGGAGTTGCCGCGTGCGGCGGCGGCGGACTGGGCGCTGACGGGACTGGAGTCGCAGCGCTGGGCGCTGGGCAGCATCCCGCGCCGACAGCGCGAAGACCTGCTCGCCGCGTGGCTGGGCCTCTCCACCCGCGTGCACTGCCTCAGCGAGACCGAGTTGCTGCGCTGGGCCGACATGGATGCGTTCCCCGAACGTCTGCTGGTGCTCGACGTGAGCGGCTCGGCGCGCCTGCTCGTGCGCGCGCCCTCCGCCGATCGCCTGTTCTGGCGCGAGTCTTCGCGCTCTCCGCAGGTGCTCGATCTCGATCCTCGCCTGCATCGGGCCGTGCGACTCGTCGCGCGCGCCGGCACGCCCACCGAACGCGCGCCGCAGCTCTTCTTCCGCGCCGAGGGCACGGACCAGCCGGTCAGCTGCACGGGCATCTGGCTTGCGGGCGAAGAACCACCGGTGGCTTGGTTCGAGCTCTCACGCGAGCCCCGCTGGATGCTCGCCGAGCGCATTCGCCGCATCTGGGCCGAGGGCGATCTGACGCAGGTCACGAGCGCTGAGGTGCTGCGCCCGTGGGCAGAGCCCAAAGGCCACAGGACCGAGCCGAAGGGCAGCGGCGTCGCGTGGTTCTGGGTCGCCTGGGACCCCGCCTCTCGGCGGGTCATCGAGCAGGCGCTCGCCAGCCCTGAGGCAGCCTGTCCGCCGACGCCGCCCGGCGGCGAGGCCTGGCGCGAGTGCCGCCTCGCCGGGCTGCGCATCGCCCGCGAGAAGCTCTGATAGGGCTGCCGCTTGGCAGGGTGGGGGTGCAGAGGGGACAATCCCGCCCCAACGCATGTCCACTCCCTCTCAGCCCACGCGGCCCCAAAAGAGCCTCGACAGCTTTCCCAATCCGCATCCGGCGAATGACTACGAGGTGCGCTTTGAGTGCCCCGAGTTCACCTGCCTGTGCCCCAAGACGGGTCAGCCCGATTTCGCGAGCTTCCACATCCGCTACACGCCGGACGAGCGCTGCGTCGAACTGAAAAGCCTCAAGCTGTACCTGTGGTCGTTCCGCGACGAGGGCCATTTCCACGAGGATGTCACCAACCGCATCCTGTCGGATCTTGTGCGCGCGATCGAGCCCAAGCGCATGTTGGTCGTCGGCGATTTCTACGTGCGCGGGGGCATCCGGACCGTGGTAGAGGCCCGACATCCCTCCCGCGGGGCCTATCCGGATCAGCCCTGGGAGCCCGAGCTCGCGCCCCGCAGCGCCTCCGCCCGGGGGGCCTCGTAGCGGCAAGTCGCATTCTGAAGTAGGATTTCACAAGGTGTGTACCCGGTCCGCCCCTCACTGCATATGCTCGGAAAAGTCTTCCTCAGCTGTCTGACAGCGGCTCTATGCCTTCCGGGTGCGATGGCCTCGCCTCAGGGTGGCCCGCTGACCAACGCGGACATCCCGCGCGACAACCAGAAGGGCCGCTACCTCAACTTTGAGCGCGGGCAGTTGACGCCGATGTGCCTGTCCGGAGACGGCACGAAGCTCTACGCCCTGCACTCGGCGGGCGCCCGTCTGGTGGTGTTCAATGTCCCGCAGCACGACAAGCTGATGGAGATCCCGATCGGCATCGGCGCGGTTTCGCTGGCGCGCCGTCCGGGCACCGAAGAGCTCTGGGTCGTCGACTCGCTTGCCTCCAGCGTGATGGTGGTCAAGCCGGCCACGGCCAACATCATCCGGACGATCCGCGTTGGCGGGCAGCCGCACGGCATCGCCTTCACCGACAGCGGTGACCGCGCGTACGTGACCTGCGCCGGCGTCGACCGCGTGGATGTGCTCTCCACGGCCAGCTACAGCGTGGTGCAGTCGATCCCGATCCCCGTGCGCGAGCCGCGCGGCATCGTCTGGACGAGCGGCAAGGCCTGGCTGGTTTCGTTCCTCTCAGGCAACAACACTGCGCCGGCGGGCACGATCAGCGATCCCAACCACGTGACCAGCGTCAAGAAGGTCAGCGGGCCCAACGTGATTCCGCTGCCCGACCGCGACCTGCTCGCGATCACGACCTCGCCCACGCCGGGTCAGGACGCACTGGATGCCGCCGCGACACGCACGGGTCTGGGCACGACGCTTTTCAGCGTCACCCTGCGGCCTGGCACGACGCAGCTTTGGATTCCCAACACCGAAGCGCTCAACGACGTGCGCGGTGAGAAGAACTTCATCGCCGGCCAGGTCGTCCGCAACCGCATCAGCGTGGTCGATGTCTCGGGCGGCCAGCCGCCGGTGATTCTCGATCTTGACGCGATCGCACCGAGCGACCGCAAGTGCGCGCAGCCCACACACGTCGCCTTCTCACCCGACGGATCGCGCGCTTTCGTCAGCGCCTTCGGTTCCGATGCGGTGGTCGTGTTCGACGTAGGCGCCGGCCCGAGCCTCAGCTGGCGCGGAGCCTGGGACATGCCGCCCAAGCAGGAATACCCGCGCGGCTCGGGTCCGCGGTATCTGCAGCTGAGCGCCGATGGTGGACTGCTGTACTGCTACAACCGCGTCGATGATTCCGTCGGACAGATCGTGCTCGGCAGCTTGCCCTCCGCGATTCCGTTCGCGGCCAGTGCGCCGGTGCCGGCCGGCATGGGCTTCGTCGGCGTGACGGACGAAGAGCGCCTTGGCCGCCACCTGTTCGCCAATGCCAAGTTCTCGAAGTCGCAGACCTCCTCCTGCGCTTCCTGCCATATCGACGGTCACACCGACGGTCTGGCCTGGGACCTCTCGGGCTTCCTCGATCCGGAAGGCACGCCGAACAATCAGCTGACCTACGGTATGGACGTCAAGGGGCCGCTGGTGACGCAGAGCACGCGTCGCATGCAGGACACCGGCCCGTACCACTGGCGCGGCGAGAAGCACACGCTCAACGATTTCCAGGGGGCATTCCCCAACCTGCTCGAAAATCAGGTCAGCGGCCAGACCGCCGAGATCGGCCCGGACTTCCAGTACCTGCGGCACTACCTGCAGCATCTGATGTATCCGCCGAACCCGCGCGCGCAGCTCGATCGGCAGTACACGCCCGATGAGCTCGCCGGTGCCAACATCTTCCTCACCAAGCCTGTGCTCGGAACGCTGACCTGCGCCTCCTGCCATACGCTGCCGCTGGGCACGCGCGGCGAAGTGGTGCCCGAGGTGGTGCAGGGCGTCCTGCGCACCGTGGACGTGCCCGCCATGCGCGGCGTGGGTGACAAGCTCGCGGCGGTGCACAACATCGGCGGCGAGTTCGGACGCCGCACGGAACTGGGAGCGGGTCTTTCGCACGGCGGAGCGATCGCCACGCTGCGCGATGCGATCCTGCGCAACGATCCGCAGACCGGCCTGCCGACCTTCAACCTAACCCCGCAGGAAGTCGGGCAGGTCGCGGCCTTCCTCAACGCCTTCGACTCCGGCCTCGCGCCGTCCACCGGCTACGCCGCAACGGCGCACAGCGGCAACATCGCGAGCTTCGCCTCGACCACGCTGGCCTACCTCAAGCAGGAGGCCGAGAAGGGCAACTGCGATCTGGTTTACTACCGCAGCCCGCGCGTGCTGCACGGCGGCAGCGTGCTGCTGCTGACCGGCCGCTACGATCCGGCGACGCAGACCTGGCGCAGCGCCGCCAAGTCGGCTCCCGCGATCTCCGAGGCGCTGCTGATGTCGGAGGCCGCAGGCAACCGGCCGGTGACCTTCGTGGGCCTGCCGCTGGGCATGGGACTCACGCACGGGCTGGATCGCGACTGCGATGGCATGTGGGACTTGGACGAGTGGCGCAAGGGCACCAACCCGGAAGAGGAAGACAGCGATTCGGACGGCTATCCGGATGGCTATGAGACGCACTGGAACATGAGCCCGCTCGCGGCCGACAGCTCGAGCCCCGACATGGTTCCGCCGAGCCTTGCAGGCCCGGTCAAGCTGGTCTTCGCTACGACCAACACGCTCAAGTTCGAGTTCAAGGTCACCGAGCAGTGCAAGGCCTACATCTCCTACAACGGCGGCTACATCGTGCAGCGCCTGCCGCTGGGGCCGCCCAGTTGGGACGATGAGTATCAGGTCACGCTCGACGGACTCGAGCCGGGCATGAACCACACGATCTCGATCCAGATGCGCGATCCGGCCGGACACATCTCCACGGACTCCACGGCCGTTTTTCAGACGCTGCCGCTGTTGTTCGGGGCGCCCGCGCGCGTGGCGCAGATCCAGCTCAATCTGGTGCCGGGCCAGACCAATCAGCTGCAGGCCCTGGTCGACCTCAAGACCGGCAACGCCGGCGCGGGCGCGGGCTACGTCGTCAAGGGCTCGCTGTACCGCGTGCTGTTCGGCGGCGGGCTCTCCATGCTGTCCAACAACGCGCTGGGCCTCACGAATGCCGCAGGTCAGGCGAGCTTCAATTTCGCGCTGCCCGCGCCCGTTCCGGGCCAGGTGGGCATGCTGATCTTCGTGGTCAACGATGTCGCCGTTCCGATCGGAGCGCCGGCCTGGGTGCTGGCGGAGAACGAACTCTCCAACGCGGCGGTCGCCTACTGAGCGCGCAGCCTGGCGTAGCCGGGCTTGATGGCATTGAAGATGATCGCGCAGCGCTCGTCGTAATGCGCGAAGGCGCTCTTCATGCCGTTGATGGCGAGCTTCTCCAGCGCGTCGAGTCCCAGACCGAAGTGCTGCGCGGCCAGCAGGTACTCATCGGTCATCGTCGTGCGACTCATCAGGCGGTTATCCGTGTTGAGCGTGACGCGAAAGCCCTTCCTGAAGTAGTGGGGGAAGGGATGTTCGGCCAGCGAGGGTGCCGCGCCGGTGTGAATGTTGGAGCTGAGGCAGATCTCAATCGGCACGCGGTGGTCGAGCACATACTGTGCCAGCGGCCCCATGCTCAGGACCCGGCCTTCGTGGATCACCATGTCTTCAATCAGGCGCGTGCCGTGTCCGATGCGGTGCGCGCCGCAGTACTGCAGCGCCTGCCAGATGCTCTCGGGCCCGAAGCTCTCGCCGGCATGGATCGTGATCGAGAAGTTCATGCGCTTGGCGAGCTGGAAGGCATCGATGTGGTGCTTGGCCGGATGCCCCGCCTCCTCGCCCGCGAGATCAAAACCCACGCAGCCGCGGCTGCGCCATGCCACCGCGAGCTCCGCCATCTGCATCGAGAGCATCGAGGACAGATTGCGCATCGCGCAGACGATCAATCCGACGCACACGGGGTATTGCGCCATGCCGCGCTGGAGTCCGCGCGTGACCGCTTCCATCACCCCGTCGAGCCCCAGGCCCCCCTGCGTATGGAAATGCGGGGCAAAGCGCACCTCCGCGTAGACCACGCCGTCCTGCGCCATGTCCTCGACGAACTCGAAGGCCACGCGCTCCAGCGCCTGCGCCGTCTGCATCAGCGCAATGGTGTGCCGGAAGCCCTCGAGGTACAGCGTCAGACTGCCGCGGTCGGCGCCGCGCGCAAACCACTCGGCCAGTGCCTGCGGGTCCTGCGTTGGCAGCTCGCCGTAGCCGCAGTCGCGCGCGAGCTCGACCAGGGTCTGCGGGCGCAGTCCGCCGTCGAGGTGCTCGTGGAGCAGGACCTTGGGGGCGCGGACAACCAGATCGCGCGAAAGAGGCTTGTTCATGGGTGAAATCCGGATGGCGGAATCTAAGCCTTTGGGGGCGAGAATGCCAAGGCGTAGACTGACGCCACGTTTTTCTCCGGATACTGCTCACAACCGCACTCCACCGTGACCCGCCCCGTACGCGTTCGTTTTGCTCCCAGTCCCACCGGCAAGCTGCACATCGGCGGTGCCCGCACCGCGCGGTTCTACTGGGCCGACGCGCGGCGCCACGGCGGCGTGTTCCTGCTGCGCATCGAAGACACGGATCCGGAGCGCTCGACCAAGGAGTACGAACTGGCGATCCTCGACGGACTGCGCTGGCTGGGCATTCATTGGCAGGAAGGCCCCGATGTGGGCGGCCCGCACGCGCCTTACCACCAGTCGCAGCGCATCGAGCGCCACAAGCAGCGCGCCCGTGAGCTGTCTGCCATGGGCCGCGCCTACCCGTGCTTCTGCAGCAGGGAGCGGCTCGAGGAACTTGCGCAGCGGCAGGAAGCGGCCAAGGAGCGCCAAGGCTACGACGGACTGTGCCGCAGACTCGACTCTCAGACGGTCGCTCAGCGCGTGGCGGCGGGGGAGCCGCACACGCTGCGCTTCGCCGTGCCTGCCGGCGCCACGGAGTTCCACGATCACATCCGCGGACCCATGCGCTTCGAGAACCACGAGGTCGAAGACTGGGTCATGGTGCGTTCCGACGGCAACCCGACCTACAACTTCGTCGTGGTCTGCGATGACATCGACATGCAGATCAGCCTGATCATGCGCGGCGAAGAGCACCTGATCAACACGCCCAAGCAGGTGCTGCTGTACCACGCCTTCGGCGCGGCATTGCCGGAGTTCGCGCACCTGCCGCTGATGCTGGGCACGGACAAGAAGAAGCTCTCCAAGCGCACCGGCGATACCTCGCTGCAGGACTATCGAGACAAGGGCTTCCCCCCCGAGGCCGTGGTCAACTTCCTGTGCCTGCAGGGCTGGGCCTTGAGCGGTTCGCAGGAGATCTTTTCGGTCGAGGAACTGGTCGCCAACTTCGAGATCAAGGATGTCAACAAGGCCGGTGCCGTGTTCGACATCGAGAAGTTTCTCTGGATGGCGGGCGAGTACATTCGGCGCGACAGCGTCGAGCGCGTCGCGGAGCGCTGCGCGCCGCATGTCGTGCGTGCGGGACTGATGAGCGCGGAGGATTTGGCCGGCAGGGCGGACTGGTTCCGCTCGGTGGTGAGCCACGAGAAGGAGCGCATCCGCACCTACGGTGAGCTGCCGGCGCGCATCGAGTACCTCTTCGTCGCCGATGAGAAGCTGGTTTACGGCGAAGACGCCGAGAAGAACGCGCGCCGCCATGCCAACCGCCTGACGACGCTGTCCGCCTTCCGGGCCTGGCTGGAGCCGCAGCTGGCGGCGGGCGGGGACGCAGCCGCCTTGCGCGAAGGCGCCAAGCAGTTTCAGACCGAGCAGAAGCTCAAGACGCCGGAGCTGCTGCAGCCGCTGCGCTGCGCGCTGTCGGGACATGCTTCGGGTCCTGACACGTTCGAGGTGATCCTGCTGCTGGGAGCGCAGCGCACGCTGCGGCGTCTGGAGCTGGCGCAGGAGCGCCTGGCCTGAGCCGTGGAGACGGGGACGAGCTGCGCAGTCTGGCGCGAACGCACGCAGGCCTGGCTGCGCGGCCAGGGCGAACCGGGCGATCGCGAGGCGATCGCCGCGCACCGCGGCTCCTGCCCGGAATGCCAGCAGTATTATCGCGACACCGTGGAGCTGCTGGCGCAGATGCGCCAGGGCGAGACGCGCCAGATTGCGCAGAGTCCGTCCGGTGAAAAGGGCCGACGCAGGCGCAATCTGTGGATCGCGCTGGCTCTGCCGGTGTTCGCATTGCTGCTGTGGAACACGGTCAAGCGTGATGTCGCGCCGCGCGAAGAGGGTCTGCGTGCGGAAGGCAGCGGCGCGCGCGTCGACGGCCGCGCACTCGCCGCCGAGACATGGGTGGACGCGCCGGAGAACAGTGCTCTGGAGACCGACGCGAACTCGCGCGTGCGTCTGGTGCTGCCCGCCGCCTCGGCGGAGCTCGAGGGAGCCACGCGCTGCCTGCTGGAACGCAAGTCGCCACTGCGCCTGCGCGTGCTCGCGGGCCGCATCCGCGTGCGTGGCGATGCGCAGATCATCAGCAATCTCGCCGAGCTGGAGCTCAGCGGCGGCGAGGCGGAACTGGAATGCGACGGTGCCTCTGTCCGCGTGCGCTCGCATTCCACCGGCGTCAAGCTCACGGACACGACCGGCACGCGTTTGCTGCCTCCCGGCGAAGAGCGCGTGCTCGACCGCTGAGCCATGGCGAGCCATCGAGTCGCGCCGCGCCGTCACTCGCTGCTGCGGCGCGCGGTGTTTCGCACCTTGGAGCTGGGTGCGCGCGCACTGGGCGGTCGCGCGTTCTATCGCCGCTTCTGGCTGGCGCGCGGCCGGCTAGTGCTGCGCGAGGAAGTGCTGCGCATCCCCGGATTGGACCCGCGTTGGCACGGTTTCACGCTGGCGCAGCTCTCCGATCTGCACGCCGGTCCGTTTCTGGCCCGCGGTGATCTGGCACCCGCCGTGGAGCTGATCGGGCAGCGCGGCATCGATCTGCTGGCGATCACCGGCGACTTCCTGACGCATCGCATGGAGGACATTCTCCTCGTGATCGACGACCTGGCGCGCATTCGCGCGCCCATGGGCCGCTTCGCCGTGCTGGGCAATCACGACTACCGCGGCCGGCGCGAGCCGGAGCTGATTGCGGCCTGCGCGCGCGCCGGCATTCGGGTGCTGGTCGACGAGGCCGTGTCGCTGGAGCGCGCCGGGGCCAAGCTGTGGCTGCGCGGCATCGGCGATCTGGAGGAAGCGCGGCTGCTCGATCCGATGGCCGGCGCGCAGGCGATTCCTCAGGACGAGCCGGACATCCTGCTGGCGCACCATCCGCGCGCGGGCCGCAGCTGCGTGCGAGCGCGCACGCTCGCCGTGCTGAGCGGCCACACGCACGGCACGCAGATCGACCTGCCGCTGCTGCGTCGACTGGGGCCGGCGCATCCGGGCCTGCGCTACCGCTCAGGCTCCGCGCTGGTGGTGGTCTCGCGCGGGCTGGGCGTGGTCGGCGTTCCGCTGCGCATCGGCGCTCCGGCCGAGCTCGTCTTCCTGCGGCTGGAGTGCGCATGAGCGGCCGACTGCACGCCAGCGGCGGCATCCTCTACCTGCTGCGGCCGCGCCGCGGCTGGCGAGTGGAGCTGTTCGATTGGGATGGCAGGGCACTGCCCGGGGGTTTTCGGCTGGGGCGCGAGTGGGGCGCTCCGCGCAATCTGGCGGTGGATGAGGATCGGCGCGTCTGGATCCTCGACGCCGAACGAAACGTGTGCGTGGCTCACAGCCTGTTCGGCATGGCGGGGGAGTCCTTCGCGCTGCGCCACGAGCACCCGCAGGCGATCGCGGTGCGCGGACTGGAGGGGGAACAGCTGCGCTGCGTGGCTTACGGCGGGGCGCAACGACACGGCCTCAGGTGCTGGCGCGCCGATGCCCCGCAGCGAGCGATCCAGCTGCGCAGTCTCGGTCGCAATGACACACTCTTCGAAGGCGCCTGCGCGCTGGCGCTGCGCGGAGCGGAGGAGCTCCTGCTGGCCGAGCAGTTCGCCAACCGCGTGCAGATCTTCCGCTCGCTGGAGTTTCACTACTCGCTGCAGCTCGATCCCGGCCGCGATGCGCGGCTGACGGCGATCGCGCCGCTCGCCGATGGTCGCATCGCGGCGGCCTTTGACGGCGAGCAGGCTTCGCTGGAGCTGTTCGACTCGCGCGGCACGCATCTGGCGACGCTGGCCGAGTCCGGGCGCGTGCTGGCGCCCTGCGGCCTGGCGGTGGAGGAGGCGGATATCGACGCTCGCATCCGCGTGGCACTGCTGGATCTGGCGGGCAGCCGTGTGCAGATCTTCAACCTGTGCGGAGAGCGTTTGGGCTCCTTCTGCGAGCCGGGAAGCGCTAGCGTGGAGGACGATGAACTCACCTCATCCTGAAGCCGTCGCCGCGCTCGACATCGGCACGAACACCATGCTGCTGCTGGTAAGCGAGCTGGATGCGCAGGGCGATCTGCGCGTGGTCGAGGATCATTGCCGCACCGCACGTCTGGGCGAGGGACTGGCCCGGTCGGGCAGCATCGCACCGCAGGCCTTCGAGCGCGGGCTCGCCGTGCTGCTTGAGTACTCACGGAAACTGCAGCAGCTGGGCATCGCTCCTGCACGCACGCGCGCCGTGGGGACTGCGGTGCTGCGCCGTGCGGCCAATGCGCGCGCCTTCGTGGATGCCGTGCAGCGCACCACCGGGCTTTGCATCGAGATCATCAGTGAAGCCGAGGAAGCAGAGCTCGGCGCGCGCGCGGTGCGCGGCGAGCTGGGTACCGAGCGCGCGGCGGTGATCGATGTCGGCGGAGGCAGCACCGAGTACGCCAGCGCCGTCGGCACGCAGCGGCTCTCGATTCCGATCGGAGCCGTGGTGCTGGCCGAAAGCGGACTGCCGCTCGCGCAGCAGCAGGCGCTGGCATCCTCGCTGGCAAAGGCCTTTCCGCCCGGCGATGCGCGCGGCGAAACAGCCGTGATTCTGGGCGGGACCGCCGTCAACCTGGCCTGTCTGGAGCTGGGGTTGGCGCGCTTTGATCCGCAGGCTGCCGAGGGTGCGCGGCTGCCTCCGGACAGCGCACGCCGCTGGGCCGGGCGGCTGGCTGCACTGCCGGCGGCCGAACGTCTGCGCCTGCCGATCGAGTCGGAGCGCGCCGCGATCCTGCTCGAGGGGCTCCTGTGCCTCGCCGCTGCGGTGGAACGGCTGGAACCTTTTTCCCTGCGTGTCAGCGGGCGGGGCCTGCGCTACGGTCTCGCCAGGGCGCTGCTCCAAAAAAATTCGCACGGACCGCCACACTCGAGTTTTGGGGGTAGCCTAGATTAGAAGCCTGTGCCGCCGGACCACCGCCCGCCAGCACTCGGGGCTTTGCCAACTGGATGCGCAATCTCAACGCCACCGCTTCTCTCTGCGCCTTGTCCTTCTGCGCCTTCTTGACGGCTTGCGCCCCTTCGGGCCCGAGTCCGGCTCAGGCCGTTCCGCAGCTTGAGGAACTGACCTCGCGCCAGAAGGCCGAGCAGTTCTTCGAAAAGGGGCCCGGGGCCGTCGAGAACGGCGGCGAGATCGACACGGGCATCGAGGACAACCTGACTTCAGGTGCTCCGATCAACCTCGCGCAGGGCCTGCAGATGCGCATGCTGCCTGTGCCCGGCTATCCCGGCGTCTACAACGTGACGCTGCGCAACACGGGCAGCGGCTACAAGGAACTGTTCGTGCTTCAGGTGCCCTCCAATCCGGCACCCGGCCCGCGCCCGCTGGTGGTGGCCTTCCACCGCTTCGGCGTCAGCCATGCCGATGCGCTGCTCAACACCAGCTTTCCGGCCGAGTGCGAGGCGCGCGGCTGGTACTTCGTGGCACCGCTGGGCGGCAGCCAGGCCCACTTCTCCAGCCAGGTCGCGCTGATCAACACGCGGCGTGTGCTCGATGTGGTGCAGCAGCTCTGCCCGATCGACCCTGCGCGCGTCTACGGTGTCGGCTTCTCGATGGGTGGGGGAGCTGCGCTCAACTATGCGGCTCGCTCGCTGGATCCGGCGAGCCTGCGCTTTGCGGCCGTCGTCAACCACACCGGCACGACCTCCACGGCCCACGCCTTCGCCAACGAGCTCGATGACAACGACGCGGATGACGGCCCCATTCCGGGCGGTGCGAACCTCGAAGCCAACGACTGGATGGAGTTCTGGCACGGCGGCACGCCGCTGACAAAGCCCTTCGCCTACCAGCAGAGCTCGGTGTTTCAGCTGGATCCGCTGACCAACCAGATCGCCAACGGACTCGACCTCACGCGCAACCTCAAGTCGGTCAAGCTGCAGAGCTGGCTCGCCGCGAGCGATCCGATGCTGTACCTCGCGGATCAGACGCTGGCCTTCGGCAACCACGCCTCGAATCAGGGCGTGGACCACGCGATGCACATCCTGCCCGGGAACACGCACACCTGGGACACGCTGGATGAGAACGCGATCTGCAACTGGTTCTCGGGCTGGACGCTGCAGCTGCCGGGCTCGGGTTCGCTGGTTGCCGACGGCGATGGCCAGAAGCTCTACGAGTTCCGCATCTGGAAAGATCAGGCCGATGGCTTCGCGCCGTTCCAGTGGCTGCTCGATCCTGGCATGAACCGGCTCAACTTCTACGGCACGCAGAACCTCAAGCGCGTCGAGTTCGACGCTGCGGAGGGCGGACTCGCCTACGCCGGCGCGCTGCGCATCAACCACTCCAACTTCGACGGCACGAGCGATGAGCTCCTGCTGCTCAACGTTCCCTCGGCGCCGGTGCAGGTGCTGCTCAACGGGAACCCGGTCGGCGGCAGCTACGACGCCCAGGCCGGCACCTTCCTGCTCACCACGCCTGCGGGCGTGGCCGGGCAGTGGGTCGTGACCTTCTAGGATCCGTCCCGCCAGTTGCTTGAGCCTGGCGCGGCGCTGCTCAGAGAGTGCTCCTGAAGCGCTCCAGGAGCGCTCCTGAAGTACCCCTGATACCGGGCTTCTGCTGGGGAGAAGGGAGCCCGCAGGGTCAGGGAAGGGGGCTGCCAAAAAAGGGGGCTGGTAGCCGAAGCTACCAGCCCGAGGGAGAGTGAATCCTGACGAGCTTCCCGGGTGAAGCACCGCTCGCAAAGTGCAACACCTCTCGCCAGAATTCCGTCGCAGCCCGAAGGCCGGCGACAAATTGAATCCTAGGGCAGAGGCCTTGGAAGGGAAGGAAAAAATGCCGTTTGGGACAAGAAAATCTGTTAACCCACCGTAAATTGAGCCGCCGGGGCTGCGCTCAAGGCCCCACTATCCCGGCGCGGATCCAGTCGGCAGAATCCTTGGATGCCTTTGGATCTTTACTTCGACGCCAACGGATCCACTCCCCTGCACCCTGAAGTGCTCGCGCTCTGCCAGCGCTATCTTGAGGGACTCTACGGCAATCCGTCCGCGCGCCATCCCGCCGGTCTTGCCGCGCGGCGCGGCATCGATGCCGCCAAGGCAAGTCTCGCCGCTTCGATCGGCGCGCAACCGGAGGAACTGTGGTTCAGCTCCGGCGGCACCGAGTCCAACAACTGGGCCGTGTTCGGCGCCGCCGAGGCCGGGCGCGGACGCCACATTCTGCTCAGTGCCGTCGAGCACAAGGCCGTGCTGCTGCCGGCGGAAGCGCTCGCGCGCCGAGGGTTCGAAGTCGAACAGGTGCCGGTCGACGCGCGCGGTGCCGTTTCCGCGCGCGATCTCATTCAGCGCATTCGCAAGGACACGGCACTGGTCTCGCTGATGCACGCCAACACCGAGACCGGCGTGATCCAGCCGGTGGAGGAGGTGGGACGCGCCTGCCGCGAGCGCGGCGTGTGGTTCCACGTCGATGCGGTCTGCACGCTGGGCAAGATCCCCGTCGATGTGCGCGCGTTGTCCTGCGATCTGCTGACGGCAGCGAGCCACAAGGTCTACTCGCCCAAGGGCTGTGGCCTGATGTACATCCGCAAGGGGGTGACGCTGCCGGCCTTCGTGCACGGCTGCGGTCATCAGGGCGGCATGCGCGGCGGCACAGAGAACGCGCTGCCGATCGTGGGTCTGGCGCGTGCGATGGAGCTGTACCGCGAGGGCCGCCTGATCGATGCGACTGCGCTCTCGGCATTGCGCGATGCTCTCTGGAGCGGTCTGGAAGCCGGCATTCCGGGAGTGCAGCGCAACGGCGCGGGGGCGCTTCTGCCCAACACGCTCAACGTGTATTTCCCCGGACAGGCCGGGCATGCGCTGCAGGCGCAGCTGGGCGAACGCGGCATCAGCGTTGCCACCGCAGCGGGTGCAGGCGCCGCTGCGCCGAGCCACGTGCTGCTGGCGATGGGTTGCCCTGATGAGCGCGCCCGCGCTTCACTGCGCTTCAGCCTGGGAGCGAAGACCTCGGAGGAGTCGATCCGCGTGCTGGTCGAGAGCCTCGTGGAACTGTGCGCACGCAAGGTGGTTTCCGCATGAAGAGTCCCATGGAAGCGCTGGTCGATGAGCTGGTGCTCGCGTGTCGCAACGGTCAGGAAGGCTCGCGCATCGTCAAGGCGCTGGAGCAGTACGCGCGCACGCAGCGCGACTGGGAGCGCTTTCTGCAATTCGAGCCGTCGAGCTACACCCGCAATCTCGTGGCGCGCAACGAGTGGTTCGAGCTCTTGGTGCTGTGCTGGAGCGCAGGTCAGGAAAGTCCGGTCCACGACCACGCGGGACAGGACTGCTTCATGGGGATCCTGCAGGGCCGCATGGAGGAGACGCACTTTGCTTTCCCGGAGCCCGGTTCGAGCGGAGCCCTGCTCGAGACGCGCAGCCGTATCTTCGAGCAGGGCGGCGTCGCGTACATCCACGACTCCATCGCGCTGCACCGCGTTCGCCCGGTCGGAGGCCCGGCGGTGTCGCTGCACCTCTACGCTCGTCCGATCGATGTCTGCAACCTGTACGAGATCCAGACCTCGCAGGTCGTCTCGCGTCAGATGCTCTATCATTCGGCCCGGGGACTGGCCGGCACGGGCTCACGCTAGGCCAGTCTGGAAGCAGACCGCGCCGGGATCCGTACCGATTCGGAGTTGTCCGAGTCGGCGCGGTCCGGCGTGGTCCTGTACTCTCTGCCTCGGGCATCGCCCCCCTTGGGAGGGGGGTGGGTGGGAGGGAAGGCCCTGCCGCCCAACGGCAAGCGTGTCGAAGTGAACGTTTGGGACAGATCTCTCCGGGTATTTTTGAAAAATTGCCTTCTGTGGGCCTGAGACGGGCATGGCTTGACCCCTGAGTGGCGCTTGCTACCATCTCCCGCCCTCAAGTGGCGGTGTAGCTCAGTCGGTAGAGCAGCGGCTTCATAAGCCGCGTGTCGTCGGTTCGAGTCCGGCCACCGCTACCACTTCTCTTCCCGGACCAACCGGGCGAGGGCGGCCGCCAGTCCGGCCGAGCCGTTGAGGCAGGGCGTCACGTGCAGTTCCTCGCCGCCCTCCTCGTGGAAGCGCTCGCGCAGGCCCACGGCGATCTCCTCGAGCGTCTCGAGGCAATCCGCAGGAAAACCCGGCGTGGCGACCAGCACGCGGCGGTGACGCTTGGCGAGCGCGCAGATGGTGTCCTCGGTCGAAGGTTCGAGCCAGCGCTGCGGTCCGAAGCGACTCTGGAAGGTCTGCGTGTACTGCGACTCGCTCCAGCCCAGTTCGGCGACCAGTGCCCGCGTCGTGCGGTTGCAGTGATCGAGATACGGATCCCCGCGGCGAACGTAGGACTGGGGCAGGCCGTGGTAGCTCAGCACGAAGTGCTCGGCCTCATCAAAGCCGGGCGTGGCGCGGATCGAGTCGGCGAGGGCGCGGACGTACAGAGACTCGTCCGGCCAGGCACTGATGCTGCGCAAGCGCAGACCCGCAAAGCGCGGCTGACCCAGCAGCCGGCACAGGCGCTCTTCCAGCGTGCCCGTCGTCGTATCGCTCTGCTGGGGGAACAGCGGCAGCAGCACGATGCGCTGCACGCCCTGGGATTGCAGTGATTCCAGCGCCTGCTCCAGACTGGGTTCGCCGTAGCGCATGCCCAGTGCGACGCGATACGGATCGCCGTGAGAAGGGTGCTGCGGGCCATTCAGCGCGCCGGCCAGCTCGCAGGCGATCGTGCGCGAGTGCACCAGCAGTGGCGAGCCTTGCTGCATCCAGATCGAACGGTAGAGCTTGGCCGAGCGCGAGGCACGGAACGGCAGAATGATGCCGTTGAGCACGCAGAACCAGATCCAGCGCGGCGCCCGCACGACCTTGGGGTCGGAGAGGAACTCGCGCAGGTAGCGGCGCACGTCCGCCGTGGCGGGGCTGCGCGGCGTGCCGAGGTTGGCGAGCAGCACGCCGATCGGCGCGCGCTCATTCGAGGAGCTGGTCGTCGTGGTATTCACCCGTGCGTTTGCGGTCGAGGCTGCCATCGTGTTCGAAGTACTCCCAGAGGCCTTCGCGCAGACCGGCCCGGTAGACTCCGCGTCCCTCGGTGCTGCCCTCCTCGTACCACAGCACCCACAGCCCGTCGCGCGGGCTGGCGCCGCTCGAGGCGAGCCACCGGCGTTCCCCTTCAGCCCTAGGCGCGCCGTTGGAGTGCCACTCGCGCCACTGACCCACCCGCCGCCCGGCCACGTAGCGGCCTTCCTCGCGGCGTTGGCCATTGGGGTAGTAGTAGGTCCACAGACCCTCCTCCAGTCCGCTGATGCGCGCACGGCGACCCTCGCTGCGCAGAGCTCCCGTGGGCCAGTGGCGCACCTCCGCTCGCTGGCAGGCCGCCAACTCGGAAAGCAGCAGCCCCAGTCCGGCGAGGCGACCGAGCATGCGCAGGGGGCAACTGGCGGGCATCTGCGGAGCCTAGCCGGGGGGGGCGGGGTGCTCAAGGCCCGACTGGCGGGGGAGGTGTCGGGGCGACCCGAGCCGCCAGCACTTTTTTTTCTTGCACTCCAGCCGTTCCCTTTTCAAAAGATCCTCATCAGCACGCCCCTCGGGGCCTCCTCAGCACCGACCTTCCTGGCCTCTCCCATGCAGTTGTTCCCTGTTTCCCTGCTCGACCAAGAGCCCCTCCTGCCGATCATCGAGGCCTCGGATGACTTCGATGGCGACTTCGACTTCGACCTCGACCTCGACGATGACGACGATGATGAAGAAGACGAGGATGACGACGAGGACGAGGACGAGGACGACGATGATGACGACTTTGACGATGGAGACGAGTTCTCCGCCGGAGAAGACGAGGACGAGTGAGTTTTTTCCCGTCGGCGGGCCGAAATCGGGCTAGAATTAGGGGGCCTGCCATGCGGGCCCTCTTCGCTTGGATTCTCGCTCCCACGATGCACGCCGGTCGGATGTACGTCGCCCGAGAAGCCCTTTGTCCCGCATCGCCCGCCTTGTCGGCGTCGGCGCCGTGCTGGGTGTCGCGGCGCTGATCCTGCATCCGCTGGCGGCAGAGGCTTACGTGACGGCCTGGCCGGCGCTGGGGGACAACGTGCGCTTCGTGCGCGTGTTCAACAACTTCGCCGACGCGCAGGCCAACGACGAGGTGCAGGCCGATTCGCACTGGCCGGGCTTCGTCGGCGCGCCGCGCGCGCTCTGGAAGGGTGCGCAGGAGTGGTCGAGCCGCGTGCATCCCGGCCCGGATCCGCTGCAGACGGACGGGATCGGCAGCGGCGGCGCCAACCTCGATCCGCATTTCACGGGACTGGCTGCGAACACCGGCTTTCCCAACGACAACGTGGCTTCCGAACTCAACGGCAGCAACGCAGGCGTGATCGCCTTCACCGAGCTCCCACCCAACGACGGCTGGCGCATCCGCTTCTACGCCAATCCCTGGATCTTCGATGACGACCCCACCGGTCCTGCGCCGGGCTGCATCGATCTGCAGGCGGTCATGACGCATGAGTACGGCCACGCGCTGGGTCTCGATCACTCGGGTGTGCCGGGCGCCACGATGGAGGCCGCCCCGCTCGATGTCACGGCGCTGCGCTCGCTCGAAGGGGATGATGTCGCCGGAGTGCAGGCCCTCTACGGCGCAGCGGGCAGCGGCAAACCGCGCATCGATGCCCTGACCTTCGATTCCTCCGGCGTGCTGACGCTGCTGGGTGCGAACTTCGCGGCCGGCAATGAGCTTGCGCTGCAGGGCATGACGATCGGCAATCTCAGTTCCACGGCAGGCGGAGCCGTGCTGAGCCTGACGCCGTCGAGCCTGCCGGCTGCGGGTGATCTTCAACTCAGCTGGAGCAGCGGACCGGCTTCAGGCAGCGCGGTTTCCAACACGTTTCCGTTCGATCCGGCCGGCTGTGCACAGCCCGGTCGCTGGTGCGTGGGCAAGCCCAACTCGCAGGGTTGCATCGCCGCGATCAGCCACAGCGGGAATCCGCGCGCCAGCGGGGGCAGCTTCCTGATCACGGCCTCGCAGGTGCTCAACAACAAGAGCGGCCTGCTCCTGTACAGCTACGTGCCGGCCTTCACGCCCTTCCAGGGCGGCACGCTGTGCCTCGGCGGCGGCCTCAAGCGCACGCCCGCGAGTTCTTCGGGGGGCAATCCAGGCCCGACGGACTGCAGCGGCGGCCTGAGCTTCGATTTTCAGGCGCGGATCCTGAGCGGGGTCGATCCCCAGCTGGTCGCGGGCAGGGTCGTCTTCGCGCAGTACATCTACCGCGATCCCGCGGATGCAAGCGGCTGGGGGCTTTCCGACGCCCTCGCCTTCGCCATTTGCCCCTGAGGCCGCCGGGGCCTATGCTCCGCATCCAAGAAGCTCTGGGGCGTCGAACATCCGTTCGGCTGAGAAGCACCCGCAGAACCTGATCCGGATCATGCCGGCGTAGGAAAGCTGATGACCACCACGGAATCGTTCGCGGCGCAGAAGCCGCTGGAAGCCTCCTTCCCCAGTTCGCACAAGGCGTACCGCGAGCTCGCCTACGCCGGCGAGACGCTGCGCGTGCCGTTCCGCCGCATCCATCTCTCGGGCGGCGAAGCGCCGGTGGATGTCTACGACACCAGCGGACCGCAGGGCTTCACGCCGGAGCAGGGCCTGCCGCGGCTGCGCGAAAACTGGGTGAGCCGACGCGAGGCGCGCGGCGAGACCAACCACTCGCAGATGCACTTCGCCCGCCGGGGCATCATCACCGAGGAGATGGCCTTTGCCGCCGCGCGCGAGGGTCTCGATCCGGAGTTCGTGCGCAGCGAGA
>SXGS01104815.1_pt1 | contig 37366 bp, 17 predicted proteins | sample 3174681 | NCBI WGS metagenome assembly SXGS01 (sample SAMN11356861, study PRJNA531348) | freshwater metagenome | isolation source: freshwater sample F1-80 | place: China: Fuxian Lake, Yuxi | collected 2017-12-25
CAGCGCGCCGACCGGCGGCGCGGCGAAGGGGATGCCCTTCCAGCTGGCCACGCCGTCCTCGACGCCGCCGCGCAGCGCGCCGCGATCGGTCTTGGCGATCGGCGCGGGCCCTTGCGCGATGGCGGGCGCGCTCAAGGGCAGGATCGCGGCCATCGCCACGGTCAGCATCATTCGCATCGCATCGTCTCCCCCGCGTGCCGTCCTATCCCGGAAACGGCATGTTTTCATGGCTTTGCGCCATGGATAGGCCGGAAAGCCTCGCCAGGGGAAGGGGGCGGCGTTCCCGGGCCGCTACGCCGCCGCGATATAGCGCGAGACATTGCCCGCCAGCACGTCGAGCGGCACATTGCCGCCATCGACCACCGCCTGGTCGAAATCGCGCAGGTCGTAGCGCGGACCCAGCGCCGCCTTGGCGCGGCTGCGCTGCGCGACGATCTCGGCGCGACCGACCTCATAGCCACAGGCCTGGCCTGGCCAGGCGCAATAGCGATCGACCTCGCTCTCGGCGTTGCTGCGCGGCAGGCCGGTGGCGGCGATGAACTCGGCCAGCGCCTTGTCGCGCGACCAGCCCATCGCATGGATGCCGGTGTCGACGATCAGCCGCACCGCCCGCCAGGCCAGCCCCATCAGATAGCCCAGCCGCCCGGCTGGATCGCCATGATACAGGCCCAGCTCGTCGGCCAGCTGCTCGGCATAGAGCGCCCAGCCCTCCGAATAGGCGTTGAACGCCAGGATCGATCGGATCAGTGGCAGCTTCTGCGCATATTCCCCCTGCCAGACATGCCCGGGTATCCCCTCATGATAGACGAGGTCGGGGATGGTCACGCGGTTGTGGATCGACGGATCGCCCAGATTGACCCACACCTTGCCCGGCACGCTGCCGTCGATCGTGCCCGGTCCGCCATAGGCGGCGGGCGCGCCCGGCTCCTGCGCCAGCGGCATGCGCCGGATCTCCAGATTGCCGCGCGCCAGCCGTCGAAAGGCCCGCGGCAATTTGGGGCGGATCGCGTCGATGCGCCCCTGCATATAGGCGACGATCTGGCGCCGCCCTTCGTCGCCATCGGGAAAGCCGATGCCGGGGCGCTTCTGGAAGGCGATGGTCCGCTCGGCGACGCTGCCCTGGGTCAGCCCGGCACCGCGCAGGATCACGTCCATTTGCGCCTGAAGATCGGTCAGCCGGGCGCGGCCCATCGCGTGCAGGTCGGCGGCGCTGCGCCGGGTCGTCGTGCCGGCGCGCAGGCCCCAGGCATACCATTCGGGGCCATGCGGACGGGTGAGGAGACCCGCCGAATCGGTCGCCACCGCCCGCTCGGCGCGCAATTCGGCCAGCTGCCGCTCCAGCGCGGGGACGATCGCGGTACGGACGATCCGCGCCGCCCGGGCGCTCCAGTCGCCGGGGACGCTAGCCCCCTTGCGCGCCAGCGGGCCGACCAGCGGGCCGTCGGTGTTCGCCGCCTCGGCGATGGTGCGGGTCATCCCTGCGATCGTCTTGTCGAGCAGGAAGGCGGGCGGGACGACGCCCATGCCGCGCGCCTGGGCGATGCGCGTGGTTTCGCCGTCCAGCTGCGCGGGCATCGCGGCGAGGCGGGCGAGATAGGCCTCGGCATCCGCCTTGTCGCGCACCGGCTGATCGCCATCGAGCAGTTGCGGCACGTCGAGCCAGGACCCGACATTCTGGACGACGGCATAGGGCGTGTTGCGCCAGTCGCCGATCGTCGCCACGCCGTAGGGCAGTGCCATGCCGTCCAGCGCGGTGTGGAATGCGCTTTCGACGACCGCGATGCTGGTCGCGGTCGAGGGATCGAGCCCGGCGCGCGGCACTCGCGCCAGGTCGGCCAGCGCCTTGGTCAGGACGCGCTGCCGGACCGCGATGCCCGCCGGCGAGCGATCCTCCAGCCGACGCCGCAGATCGGCATGCGGGCCGGTATCGACGCCCAGCGACGTCGCGCGTTCGGGCAGGAGGTCCAGCAATTGCCACGCGATACGGTCGAGCAGCGGCGGCGCGGCATTCTGGGCGGCGGCAGGGATGGCGGTCGAGGCGGTGACGGCGGCAAACCCGGCCAGGGTTTCGCGACGGGAGAAAAAGCGATCCATCTCCGGATGATGGCCGGCCCTCCGCCGAAGGTCAAACAGGGCACGAGCGACCCCGGCGGCAAAATCGAATAAAAAATACTCTCTAGCAACCGGTCGGAATCGATGACATGCCGTGCACCCATGAAAGAATGGCAGTTCTGGATCGATCGCGGGGGAACGTTCACGGATGTGGTGGCCCGGCGGCCCGACGGCACGCTCGTCACCGCCAAGCTGCTCTCCGAAGACCCGGAGCGCCGCTATGATGCGGCCGAGGCGGCGATCCGCCAGTTGACGGGGGCGGGCGACGGCCCGCTTCAGCCCTGCACCATCCGGATCGGCACGACCATCGCCACCAATGCGCTGCTGGAGCGCGAAGGCGCGCCGGTGCTGCTCGCGATCACGCGGGGCTTCGGCGATGCGCTGACCATCGGCTATCAGGATCGCCCCGATATTTTCGCGCGCGACATCCGTCGCGCCGCGCCCCTGTTTGCCGATGTCGTCGAGATCGACGAGCGGGTCGCTGAGGACGGTACGGTGCTGACCCCGCTTGACGAAGAGGGCGCGGCGGCGGCCTTTGCCAGGGCCTATGCGGCGGGCCTCCGGTCGGTCGCGATCATATTGGTCCATGGCTGGCGGCATCAGGCGCATGAGGCGAAGCTGGCCGATCTCGCGCAGGCGGCGGGCTTCACGCAGATTTCGGTCAGCCACCGCACCGCACCACTGATCCGGCTGGTCGCGCGCGGCGATACGACATTGGTCGACGCCTATTTGTCGCCCGTGCTGCGCCGCTATGTGCAGGGGCTGGAGGCGTCGCTGGGTGACGCTGCCGCCGGTGGCTTGCTGTTCATGCAGTCGAGCGGCGGGCTGGTCGCGGCCGACCGGTTCGGCGGCAAGGACGCGCTGCTGTCCGGTCCCGCCGGCGGGATCGTCGGCATGGCACGCACAGCGCGCGGGGCCGGGTTCGACCGGGTCATCGGGTTCGACATGGGCGGCACCTCGACCGACGGGTCGCTCTATGCGGGCAGCTATGACCGGCGATCGGATGCGGTGCTGGCGGGGGTGCGCGTCGCGGTGCCGATGATGCGGATCGATACGGTCGCGGCGGGCGGCGGGTCGATCTGTCATTTCGATGGCGGGCGGCTGCTGGTCGGCCCGACCTCGGCGGGGGCCGATCCGGGGCCGGCCTGTTACCGGCGCGGCGGGCCGCTGACCGTGACCGACTGCAACATGGTGCTGGGCAAGCTGCAACCCGATTATTTCCCCGCGCTGTTCGGGCCGAACCGCGACCTGCCGCCTGATCGGCAGGCGGCCGAGGCGGCGCTGGACGCGCTGCTCGATCAGGTGGCGGCGGCGACCGGTGAACGGCTCGACCGGTTTGCGGCGGCCGAGGGCATGGTCGCGATCGCGGTCGCCAATATGGCGCGTGCGATCCGCGCCGTGTCGGTGGCACGGGGCGAGGACCCGGCCTCGTACGCGCTTGCCTGTTTCGGCGGAGCGGGAGGGCAGCATGCCTGTCTGGTCGCCGATGCGCTGGGCATGGAGCAAGTGCTGATCCACCCGCTGGCCGGCGTCTTGTCGGCGGTCGGCATCGGGCTGGCGGCACGAAGCGTGGTGCGCGAGGCGACGGTGGCGCTGCCGCTGGCCGATGACGGGCTGAACGCGGCGCTGGCCGACTTGCGCGATGCCGCGACCTCCGCGCTGGCCGCGCAGGGTGTAGCCGGCGACGCGATCCGTATCGAGACGCTGGCGCAGCTCCGCTATGCCCGCAACGACCAGACGATCGCGGTCCCCTGGGGATCGCCGGACGCGATGGCCGAGGCGTTCGCGGCGGCGCATCGCCAGCGTTTCGGCTTTGTCGGCGACGACGCGCTGGTCGTCGAGCAGTTGCGGGTCGAGGCGAGCGCCGAGCAGGACGGGCAGGATCTGCCCGCGCCGGATTTGCCCGCGCAGTCCGCCGCGCCGGTGGCGCGCGTGCCCATGTATCTGGCCGGTGCGATGCACGAGGTGCCGGTTCATCGCCGCGAGGGGCTGGCGGTGGACGGTGTCGTGGCCGGCCCCGCGCTGATCCTCGATCCGGTGTCGACCGTCGTGGTCGAACCCGGCTGGCGCGCGCGGGTGCTGGGCGATGGCACGCTACTCCTCGAACGGACCGAGGCGCGCGCCGAACGGGCGGCGGACGATGCGGTCGATCCGGTGCGGCTGGAGATTTTCGCCGGCCTGTTCATGGGGATCGCCGAGGAGATGGGGGCCGCGCTGCAACGCAGCGCCGCCTCGGTCAACATCCGCGAGCGGCTGGATTTCTCGTGCGCGCTGTTCGACGCGGAGGGCGGGCTGGTCGCCAACGCGCCGCATATTCCGGTGCATCTGGGATCGATGGGGGAGAGCATCCGCACCGTCATCGCCAACCGCGCGGGCACGATGCGCGCGGGGCAGGTCTATGCGCTGAACGATCCCTATCGCGGCGGCACCCATCTGCCCGACATCACCGTCATCATGCCGGTCTTCGCCGGCGGTGAGACGCCCGCCTATTTCGTCGCGGCGCGTGGCCATCATGCCGATGTCGGCGGCACCACGCCCGGCTCGATGCCGCCCGACAGCCGGACGTTGGCCGACGAAGGCGTGGTGTTCGACGACATGCTGATCGTCGAGGACGGGGTGCTGCGCGAAGCGCCGATCCGCGAGCTGCTGGCCGGCGGTCCCCATCCGGCGCGCAATATCGACCAGAACATCGCCGATCTCGCCGCGCAGGTCGCCGCCTGCGCACGCGGCGCGGAGGGGCTTCGCCAACTGGCGAAACAGCAGGGGCAAGGCGTCGTCACCCGCTACATGGCGCATGTCCAGGCGCATGCCGAGGCGATGGCGCGGCGGATGATCGCGACGCTGTCCGACGGGCATTTCCGCTATAAGCTGGACGACGGTGCGGCGGTCGAGGTGGCGGTGCGGGTGAACCGGGCCGAGGGTAGCGCGGTGATCGACTTCACCGGGACGAGCGAACAGCGGCCAAGCAACTTCAACGCGCCGCTGGCGGTGACCCGCGCCGCCGTCCTCTATGTCCTGCGCCTGCTGGTCGACGAGGCTGCGCCGCTGAACGAGGGCTTCCTGCGCCCGGTCCGGATCATCGTGCCCGAAGGATCGATGCTCAACCCGCGTTCCCCCGCCGCCGTGGTCGCGGGCAATGTCGAGGTCAGCCAAGTCGTCACCGACGCGCTGCTCGGCGCGCTGGGGGCGATGGCGGGCAGCCAGGGGACGATGAACAACCTGACCTTCGGCGACGACAGCTATCAATATTATGAGACCATCGCCGGCGGGGCGGGCGCGGGGTCGGGGCATGACGGAGCCGATGCGATCCAGACGCATATGACCAACAGCCGGTTGACCGATCCCGAGATACTCGAGACGCGGTATCCGGTGCTGCTCGAACAATTCGCGATCCGGCGTGGATCGGGCGGGGCGGGGGCACAAAGCGGCGGCGACGGGACGGTCCGCCGCCTGCGTTTCCTGCGGCCCTTGCGCGCCGGTATTCTCAGCAACCGGCGGGTCGTTGCGCCCTTCGGACTGGCCGGGGGCGCGGACGGACGGGTGGGTGTCAACCGCGTCGAGCGGGCGGATGGCGGCATCGAACCGCTCGCTTCCACCGCGCGGATCGACATGGGCGTGGGCGACGTGCTGGTGATCGAGACGCCGGGCGGCGGCGGTTATGGCGAGGGCAGCCGCTGATGTGGGTGCTCGCGGGGATCGTCGTCATCGCCGGCGGCTTTCTGCTGCGCGCGCATCCGCTGCTGGTCATCATCGTGTCGGCGGCGGTCACGGGGCTTGCGGCGGGGCTCGATCCGGTGCGGGTGCTGGCGACCTTCGGCCATGCCTTCAACGAAACGCGCTATGTCACCGCCGTCTATATGATCCTGCCGGTCATCGCGCTGCTGGAGCGACGGGGGTTGCAGGAACGCGCACGGGCGCTGGTCGCGGGCCTGCGCGGTGCGACGACCGGGCGGTTGCTGATCGGCTATCTGCTCTTCCGCCAAGTGATGGCGGCGCTGGGCCTGACCTCGGTCGCGGGACCGGCGCAGACGGTGCGCCCGCTGGTCGCGCCGATGGCCGAGGCCGCCGCCGAGCGCCAGGGCGACGGCCGCGCCGAGACCGCCGAAAAGGTCAAGGCGATGGCGGCGGCGACCGATACGGTGGGGCTGTTCTTCGGCGAGGACATCTTCATCGCGATCGGATCGATCCTGCTGATGAAGGGCGTGCTCGACGGTTATGGCATCCATCTGGAGCCGTTCCAGCTGTCGATCTGGGCGATCCCGACCGCGATCGCCGCCTTCGTCATTCATGGCACGCGATTGTTGTTGCTCGACCGGCGGCTGGCACGGCGCGCCGGGGAGCGGGGAGCGGGCCGGTGATCGGGCTGAACCTGGTCTACGGCGTCGTCGGCATCCTGTTCGCGATCTTCGCCGGGCTCGGCCTGCGCGACCGGCGCTGGGCCAATGGCGCGTTTCATGGGCTGATTGCGCTGTCCTTCCTGGCCGGCGACTGGCTGGGCGATGTCGGTAATGGTGTGCTCGTCCTGGCACTGGTGGCGATCGCCGCGTCGGGGCGGATGCGCCGTGCCGAGCCGGTGGAGCCGGCAAGGGATCGCCACGGCGCGAAAGTCTTCGTGCCCGCGTTGATCGTGCCGGCGGTCGCGCTGCTCGGCACGCTGGCGTTCAAGCAGGTGCCCGCGCTGGTCGACCCCAAACAGGCGACGCTGGTGGCGCTGACCTTCGGGACGATCATCGCGCTGATCCTGTGCCGGACGCTGCTCCAGGCGAAGCCGGCCGAGCCGTTCGTCGCCGGGCGCGGCCTGATCGACGATATCGGCTGGGTGGCGGTGATGCCGCAGCTGCTCGCCAGCCTGGGCGCGGTCTTCGCGCTGGCCGGGGTGGGGCAGGTGGTCGGCATGCTGATCGGCACGATCATCCCGGCGGGGAGCGTGATCGGCGCGGTGCTGGCCTATGCGCTGGGCATGGCGCTGTTCACCATCGTCATGGGCAATGCCTTCGCTGCCTTTCCGGTGATGGCGGCGGCGGTCGGCGTGCCGCTCCTGATTCAGCGCGCGGGCGGCGATCCCGCGATCGTCGCGGCGGTGGGGATGCTGGCGGGGTTCTGCGGGACGCTGCTGACCCCGATGGCCGCGAACTTCAACCTGCTGCCCGCCGCGCTGCTGGGGTTGAAAGACAAATATGGCGTCATTCGCGCGCAGGCGCCGACCGCGCTCCTGCTGCTCGTCTTCAACATCCTCCTGCTCTACGGAATGATCGCGTGACCCGACTGGACCAAGCCACCGCGCAGATATTCGCCACCATGACGCTGGGCCATGTCGGGCGCGAATATCCCAATCATCTCAGCCACGCGCTGGACGGGCCGGAGGATGCGCGGACGCCCGCCGAGCTGCATCCCGTCTTCTATGGCAGTTTCGACTGGCATAGCTGCGTCCATGGCTGGTGGCAGCTTCTCCGTCTGATCCGCCTCTATCCCGACATGCCCGTCGTCGCCGAAGTGCGCGCGCGGGCCGATGCGATGCTGGTGCCGGACAAGATCGCCGCCGAGATCGCCTATTTCGAACGCCCCAGCGCCGGCGGGTTCGAGCGGCCTTATGGCTGGGCCTGGCTGCTCGCGCTGCATGACGAGGCGAGCCGGCATGACGCGGGCTGGGCCGATGCACTGGAACCCTTGGCAAGGTTCCTGGCGGCGCGGTTCCGCGGCTTCCTGCCGCGCCTGACCTATCCGCTGCGGGTGGGGACGCATTTCAACACGGGCTTCGCGCTGACGCTGGCGTGGGACTGGGCCGAGGGGCGTGACGAGGAACTACGCGCGCTGATCGCCGATGTCGTGCCCGGCTGGTTTGCGAAGGACTGCGATTGCCAGGCGTGGGAGCCGGGTGGCGACGAGTTCCTGTCGCCCGCGCTGACCGAAGCGCTGGTGATGAGCCGGGTGCTCGATGACGCGGCGTTTCGCGCGTGGTTCGACGGCTTCCTGCCGCGCGTCGGGCAGGGCGAGCCGGTCACGTTGTTCACCCCCGCGATCGTCTCCGACCGCAACGACGGCAAGATCGCGCATCTCGACGGACTGAACCTCAGTCGCGCCTGGTGCTGGCGGACGATCGCGGCCAAGCTGGGGCCGGATCATCCCGTCGCAGCCCGCGCCGAGACGGCGGCGGCGGATCATCTCGCCGCCAGCCTGCCGCATATCGGCGACAACTATATGGGCGAGCATTGGCTCGCCACCTTCGCCCTGCTGGCGCTGGCGGCGTAACGTTCCTCCATTCCTCCCCTGCAAGGGGAGGGGGACCATGCGAAGCATGGTGGAGGGGTGTACCCGGTCGCGAGGAAAGTCTGACCTTGCGACCGGTGACACCCCTCCGTCAGGCCTTCGGCCTGCCACCTCCCCTTGCAGGGGAGGAATGGGATTGGCTCAATCGGGCTTGCCGGTCCGCTGTCCGCCGATGGGTTCGTCGCTCATCGTCAGATAGAGGTGGCGCAGCATCGCGGTCATCGCGTCGGTGCCGCGCTGGGTCAGGCTGACGATCAGGCGGCGATGGTCGGTCGGGTCGGTGCGGCGGCGGAGGAGGTTGGATTCCTCCAGCCGGTCGATCCGCCGCAGCGCGCTGGTCGAGCTTTCGCCCGATACCAGGATCAGTTCCTTGACGCAGAGTGGCTTTGCCTGCTGCTCGGCGATGAACAGCTCCAGCATCATGTCCCAGGCGGAATCGCGGAACACGTCGCGGGGAAAGAATTGCGCGACATTGGCGCGCATCGCCTGGGTCTGGCGCGCCAGGTCGAGCAGGGTGGGCTTGTTGTCCCGCGCGGCCGGTTGCGCGCTGTAACTCCGTGTCGAGGCCGGGGGGAAATAGCGGATGGCGCTACTCTTGGGCATGGGCATGATCCTGTGCTGATGCCGGGGGAAATCCCGGGATGTGGCGTGGGATGGGAGCGGGGTGGTAGGGGAACATGCTCATCGCTCGCGCATGGCTTCGCGCGCGCGGTTGAGCGGTTTCAGGAGATATTGCAGTACGGTCTTACTGCCGGTGTGGCTGTCGGCGGTGGCGTTCATGCCGGGCACGATCGGGAAGCGCTGGCCCGCCTTGTTGACCAGCGAGTCCGACCGGGTGCGGATGAAGACGCGGTAGTAATAGACGTCCGGATTCACCTCGTCGCGGATGGTATCGGGCGAGATGCTGCTGACCTGTCCCTCCAGCCCGCCATAGATCGCATAGTCGTATGCGGTGATCTTGACGCTGGCGCGCTGGCCGGGGCGGATGAAGGCGATGTCGCGCGGCGACATCCGCGCCTCGACCAGCAGGCGTTCGTCGAGCGGCACGATCTCCATGATCTTGCCATTGGGCGGGATGACGCCGCCGATCGTCGACACCTCGATATTCTTGACCACGCCGCGCACCGGTGAGCGAAGGGTCAGGCGGCTGAGCGTATCCGACCGGCCACGCACGACGGGGGCGAGCGCCTCGACCTCCTCGCTGACCTTGGCCAGATCCTGCCGCGCCTCGACGATATATTGCGAGCGCAGGTCGGATTTCTTCAGGTCCAGCTCGGCGCGCTGGCGCTTCAGGCGCAGCACCTCGACATTGCTGGCCGCGCCCACCTGGATCAGCGACTCGCCGATCCCGACCTCGCGCCCGATCAGCGCCAGCGATTCGTCGATCAGCCCGATCGAGCTGGACAGGCTGCTGCGCCGGGCATTGTAGAGCCGTTGTTGCTCGGCCTTCAGCTCGGGGAAGGCGGCGAGTTCGGGGGAGAAGGTCAGCGGCGTGCCGTTCACCTCGGCCTGCAACCGCGCCTGTGCGGCCAGCGCGGCACGGTATTTGGCGGCGCTCTCCTCGACGGTCGATCCGGCCTGGGTCGGGTCGAGCTGGGCGAGGATCTGGCCCGGCTTCACGATGTCGTCCTGGCGCACCAGCATCTTGGCGAGGATGCCGCCCTCCAGCGATTGCAGCACCTGTTCGCGGCTGGTGGGCACCACCTTGCCGCTGCCCGTCGCGACCTCGTCGAGCGTCGCGAACCAGGCCCAGCCGAGCGCGACGGCGAACAACGCGGTCAGCACCCAGGTCATCCGCTTGGCCGCCAGTAGCGGCGCGCCGCCTTCATCGGCGAAGGGCAGGTCGGCGGGGGCGGTCAGCGCGCTCATGCCGCCTGGCTCCGTCCGGTATCGCGCCCACCCCCGCGCAATGTCTCGAGCGCGGCGGCCTTGGATTTGTCGAGCAGGATCTGGCCATTGTCGATCACGATGATCCGGTCGACCAGATCGAGGACGCGCATCCGGTGTGTGGCGACGACGATGGTGCGATCGCGGCTCCAGTCGCGAAAGCGGTCGATGAACAGCCGCTCGGAGGTTTCGTCCATCGCCGCCGTCGGCTCGTCGAGCAGCATGACCTGGGGCTGGCGGATCAGCAGCCGGGCGAGCAGCAGCGCCTGTTGCTGGCCACCGGACAGGCCCAGCCCGCCCTCCAGTATGACATGCTCCAGCCCGTCTCGCAGGCGGCGGACGAAGTCGATCGCCCCGACCAGGTCGAGCGCGCGGATGATCTCCTCATTGGAGGCCATCGGCGCGCCCATGGTCAGGTTCTCGCGCAAGGTGCCATGGAACAGCCGGCTGTTCTGGGTCAGCAGGGCGACGTCGCGGCGGACATCGGCGGGGTCGATCTGATGCAGCGTCAGGTCGTCGAGCAGCACCTCGCCCGCCAGCGGCTGGAGCATCCCCGACAGGCCCTGGAGCAGCGTCGATTTGCCAGCGCCATTGCGGCCGAGCAGCGCGATCTTCTCGCCCGCCGCGATCTCCAGCTGGGGCACGGTCAGCGCGGGCGGGGCGTTGGGATCGGCATAACCGAATACCGCCGAGCGAAGCGCGAAGCGGCCGCTGACCGAGGGCAGGGGGATGCGATGCTCGGCATCGGGGTTGTCGACCGGCAGGCCCATGATCTGGTCCAGGCTGCCCGCCGCGACCTTGGCATGCTGATAGCGGCCGAGCAGGTGCGACACCTGGCCCATCGGCGCCATCATCCGGCTGGCCAGCATCGAGGTCGCGACCAGCGCGCCCGTCGTGATGTCGCCTGCGATCACCATCGGCGCGCCGACGAAGATGACGGTGGCATAGACCGCGTTTTGCACGCTTTGCGCCCAGGTCGACAGGCTGGCGGTCAGGCCGCGCAGCCGCAGCTGCGCCTCGCCCGCCACCGCGTTGCAATGGTTCCACTGGCGCTGGAAGCGTTCCTCGGCCTGCAGCGTCTTGATGTCCTCGATCCCCTGCACCGCCTCGACCAGCAGGGCGTTGCGCAGCGAGGTTTCGCGCATCGACTCCGTGGCATGCGCGCGCAACCGGCGCTGGGCGAGCAGGCTGGGCAGCAGCAGGGCGATGAGCGCGACCACCGGCACCAGCGCCAGCGAGCCGCCGATGAACGCCAGGATGACGAGGAACAGGATGAAGAAGGGCAGGTCGGCGATCGCCGCGACCGTGGTCGAGGTCAGCATGTCGCGCACCTGATCCAGGTCGCGAAGCTGCGCGATGAAGGTACCGGTCGAGGTCGGCCGCGCCCGGTTGCGCACGCGCAGCGCATGGCCGAACACCCGGTCCGACAGCCGCAGGTCGGCGCGCTTGCCGAGAATGTCGGTGATGCTGACCCGCAACCGCCGCAGCACGAAGTCGAACCCCGTCGCCAGGATCACCCCCAGGAACAGAATGTAGAGCGTCGGCATCGACTGGGCGGGAACCACCCGGTCATAGACCTGCATCGAGAACAGCACGCCCGCCAGCCCCAGGCAATTGGTGACGACCGAGGCGATGGCGACATGGCCATAACCCTTGGCATCCTGCAACAGCAGGGTACGCAGCCAATGCTGCTCGAAGGGGCGGATATAGCTGTCGACGCGGATGTCGGTCGCCGAGCGGGCGGGACGGGGGACGACGAACAGCCGGGTCTGTTCGACCAGGGCGGATAGCGGGCGCTGCACCGGCGATCCGCCTTCGCCCGCGACCGAGAAGATCGCCTCGCCATCGGCATCGATCGCGGTGATCAGCGCCAGTTCGCCATCGTTGAGGCAGGCGATGACGGGCAGCCGCCAGCTCGTCAGCCGGATCGCGCTGGGCGCGACGAAGCGGACCGACAGACCCGAAGCGCGGGCGAGCGCACGCACCCGCGCCTCCTCGTCGCCGCCGCCCTGCCACAGGCTGGTCAGGCGGGCGCGCTGCTCGGCGAAGGGCATGCGGAAATGACGCGCGACCTGGCCGAGCATGTCGATCCAGGCGAAGGGATCGGTCGGTGGTGCGGCGGACAGGGTGGCGGGGCTCACAGCGTCACCCCGCGAATGGTCGTGCCGGTCAGCTTGAAATCGTCGCGCGCGCGCCCCGAATAATAGAGGCAGTCGATCTCCAGCCGGCGCAGGTCGTGCGTCGTGTTGACGCCATCGAAGCGCGCCTGCTGCAGCTCCTGCTCGGCGTTGAGCAGGTCGACCAGCGTGCGCGTGCCCATGTCGAGATATTGCAGACGGTAGAGTTTGCCCGTCTCGATCATATTCTCCTGCCGCTCGGACAGGGTGCCGAGCAGCTCGGTCAGCCCGGCGATCTGCTGCTGCGCCTCGGCCAAGCGCTGGCCGATCTCGACGCGGGCCTGCCGCTCGGCGGCTTCGGCGGCGCGCAGGGCATAATCGGCGCCGCGCACGCGGGCGCGCACCGCGCTGCCTCCGAACACGTCGCTGCTGACGTTCAGCCCGAAATTATAGATGCTGCGGTCGGAAAAGGGCGAGGATATGTCCGCCGCCGCATCGCCCGCCAGCGCCACCGTCGGCAGGCGGTTGGCGCGCGCGCGGCGCTGTTCGGCGGTGGCCTGTTCATATTGTGCCTTGGCGCGCATGATGACGGGGATGTCGGCCCAGTCGACCTGGGTCGCCTGGCGACAACTGCGCATCAGCCAGTCGGGCACGTCGGGATCGACGACGGGCGCGGTATCGCGGCCGAGCAGGAAGGCGAGGCTGGTGGTCCAGCGGCGCTGCTCCGCCTCGATCCGGGTCAGCGAGGCTTGCGCGGCGGCGACGCGCGATTGCGCCTGGAGCGTGTCGGAGCGGGTGGTCGCCCCCTTGCCGAAACGTTTTTCGACCAGCGCGCTGATCTCCTGGATGCGCGACAATTGTTCGAGCGCGACGGCACGTAGCGCAGCGTTGCGCTGCACCTCGACGATCGCATAACCCGTCTCGCGGATCAGCCCGTCGATCGCCAGCAGCATGTCGGCGCGGCCCAGCCGCGTGCCGGCACGGGCATAGTCGACCGCGCTGGCGACCTTGCCGAAATCGAAGAGCATCTGCGAGGCCGAGACCTGCGGCCGGGGGCGCCAGATGTTGCCGATCCGGCTGTCATAGCCGCTGCCGACCCCGGCGCTGATGCGGGGGAGATAGCCCGCGCGCGCCACCGTCACATCCTCGCCGCGCGCGTCGAGCGTGGAGGCGGCCTGCACGACCGTGGGGTGCCAGGACAGCACCTCCTGCATCGCGCGTTCCATGGTGACGGGGGCCGAATTACCGCTAACCGGAGTGGCGATCGACGCCATGACGAAAAGGGCGCCGGCGGTTCGCCAAACCCGTTTCCCTCGATCCTGGTAGCGTCCCTGCCGCCGTCCCGTCATCGATCGCCCCGTTAATCCGCTTGGCCGCTACTTTCGGCTAAGCTGTTTTATTTCAACAAAATAGGTGCCGAAACGGAGCGGTTTCGGCACCCATAATCAAGTCCGTTTCCGGACCAGTGACGGCGATGGTCACATAATATGCATGGTGCTCAGTTTCTCCTGATCCGGATCGACCGAAACGGTCAGATACGACAGGGGGTCGTCCATAATCAGGGCACTTATGCTGGTATCGGTAGCGGCGTGAGTGAAGTCCGTATTGTCATTTGCTGTTGGTGATTCCGTTACGGTTTCCTGGTTGTCGAGATAACGGCCCAGCACGTCCTCGATGCTGTCGCCCTGTCCTTCCATCAGCGAGAAGGCGAGGCGGGCATCCCCCTGATCGAGCGCCGGTGCGTCCGCCTGGGTCGTGTGGTCCGCCGCCAGCGACAGCGGCACGACATCGGCATCGAGCGTCAGCGAGGCATCGGCCGACAGCGCGGTGACCGTGGCGGTCGGGAAGACCGGTGCCACGCCGTTGTTGATGTTCACCGCCACATCCAGTCGCGCGGTCGAGAACTGGCCGTCGGGCTGGATCAGCTGATAGGTGAAGCTGTCGATCGGATCGGTCGCCGAATAGGTCACGCCGATCGGGGTATAGGTGTACCCCCCGGTTTCGTTGACGACCAGCTGGCCATGCGCGCCGGTCAGGGTGATCGGCGTCTCGCCGATTTCCTGGAAGCCGGCGGCGGTCAGCACCTTGATGCCGATGAACGGGCTGCCCAGCGTGTCGTTCGCGGTCAGCTGGCCGCTGACCGGTGTGGTGACCGGCGGATTGAACTCGTTCAACCGGGTCACCGTCTCGGCGACATAGACATTGGTGTTGAGCTGGAGCGGCGCGCCGTTCGTGCCGGTGACCGTATAGTTGTAGGTGCCCGACGCCAGGTTGTTCAGCGTCACGCTGATCCCGCTGCCGACCAGACCGCCCACGCCGGCCAGGGCCGTTCCCGATGCGGTGCCGACCACCGTGCCCGCCGAATTGGTGACGGTGATGGTGTAGCTGGGCAGGACCGCCAGCACCGACGTGGTGACCGCCGACAGCGTGACGGTCGAGCTGGAATTGGCGTCGACGGTGAAGCTGTCATTGACGCGGGTCGTCTGCGCCGACCCGAGCAGCGGCACCGCCGGGGTGGAAAAGAACGAGTCCACCACCGCCGGCCGGTTGACCACGACATTGGTGAAGTTGGCGGTCGCGATGGCGGTGTCGTTCACCGCGATCGGGGCGCCGGTGATGTCCGGGCTGCCGATCGAGATGGTCAGGCGGGCGCTCTCGCGTTCGTTATCGCTGGCGTCGAGCAGCGTGTAGGTGAAGCTGTCCACCTTGCCGATCGATGCCGCATTGGCATTGGGGGTGTAGGTATAGCTGCCATCGCGATCGATGATCAGCGTCCCCCATTGTCCGGTGACCACCGTGTCGTCGACGGTCACCTGCGTGGTCACGCCGTTCAGCGTCACGCTTTCGACGCGGGTCTGCGGGCTGACCACGTCGATCTGGCCCGTGGGGCCGGGATCGGTGATCACGTTGCCGCTGACCGGTGCGGGCACGGCCGAGGCGACATCGGTGAAGTCGGAGTCGACGCCGCGGACGTTCAGGCTGCCGAGCAGGCCGACACCCGCCGTATTGTCGAAGCTGACAAAGGCGCGGTACTGGCCCGGCCCCAGATCCGCCGTGGCAACGAGGTCTCCGTTGAGCAGCCCGACCTGCAACAGCGAGCTGTTGCCGCCGCCATTGACCGCCACCCAGCTGGTGCCGTTGAACCGCTGGATGACGACCGAGTAACCGCTGGCCACGCCGACATTCGCCGTCGCGTCATAAGTGAAGGTCGTCGCCAGCGTGTGACCCGGCTGGACGGTGAACTGGACGTTGGGGACCGCCAGCACCTGGGCGTTGAGGTTGATGAGGCCCAGCGAGACGAGCGCGGTATAGTTGGCGCTGCCCACATTCTGGTTGGTCTGGATCGGGTTCAGGTCGACCAGCGCGATCGCTGTATTGTCGAAGGCGCTGATGTCGAACGGCGCGGTGACCGCCCTCGAGGGCGACAGATTGCCCGCCGCGTCGCGGGCACCGACGCCCAGTGCCTGACCCGCCACCTGCGGGCTGGTCAGCGTGACGGCATAGAGGCCGCCCGCCGTCACCGTGCCGGTGCCGATCAGCGTCCCCGCCGCGTTGCGCACCTCGATCCGCGCGCCCGGCTCACCGCTGCCGGTGATGACCGAGCCGGTCGGATCGATGACGGCGGTCGGGGCCGCCGGCGGGGTGATGTCCGGCGCATTGACCGCGACCGTGCCCGAGGCATTGCCCGCCGCATCGGTCTGGCTGAGCGTCAGGACCTGGCCGTTTGCCTGCGGCGTCGTCAGCGTCGCGCTGAAGCTGCCATTGGCGGCGACCACCGCCGTGCCCACCAGCTGGCCGAGCGGATCGAGGATGCGGACCGTCGCCCCCGCCTCGCCGGTGCCGGTCACGACCGTGCCGGTGCCGTTGACGAAGCCGATCGGCGCGGCCGGCGGGGTGATGTCGGGCGCGCGCACCGCATTGGGCAGCGACGCGTTGCCGGCGGCATCCGCCTGCGTCACCTGCAGCAACTGGCCATTGGCCTGCGGCGTGGTCAGCGTCGCGGTGTAGCTGCCATTGGCGGCGACGACCGTGGTGCCGATCACATTGCCCAGCGGATCGCGGACCGTGACGGTCGCCCCCGCTTCGCCGGTGCCGGTCACCACCGTGCCGAGCCCGTTGATCGTCGAGGTCAGGCCGACCGGGGCGGTGATGTCGGGCGCGGTCGCCTGTCCGATCGGCGAGACATTGCCCGCGACATCGGCCTGGGTCAGCGAGACGATCTGGCCATTGGCCTGGGCCGGGCTGAGCGGCGCGGTGAACGTGCCGTTCGCCGCGACCACCGCCGTGCCCAGCACCGTGCCGTCGGCGGCGCGGATGGTGACCGTCGCGCCCGCCTCACCAGTGCCGGTGATCGAGGTGCCGTTGGTCGCCACGATCCCGACCGGTGCCAGCGGCGCGGTGAGATCGGGGGCGACGACCGTGGCGGGGGCAGAGACATTGCCCGTCGCATCCGCCTGGGTCACGGTCAGCGTCTGGCTGTTGAGCTGCGGCGTGGTCAGGGTCGCGGCATAAGTGCCGTTGGCCGCGACCACCGTCGTGCCGATGATCGCACCGCCCGCATCGCGGATGGTGACGGTCGCACCCGCTTCGCCCGCACCGGTCACGAGCGTGCCGGCCGGGTTGATCGCGGCGGTCAGCCCGATCGGCGCGGTGATGTCCGGCGCGGTCGCCTGCGCCACGCCCGATACGTTGCCCGCCGCATCGGTCTGGGTCAGCGAGACGATCTGGCCGTTCGCCTGCGCCGGGGTGAGGGTGGCGGTGAAGCTGCCATCGCCGGCGACTAGGGCGGTGCCCAGCACCGTGCCGCCCGCGCTGCGGATGGTGACGGTCGCGCCCGGCTCGCCAGTGCCGGTCAGGGTGGTGCCGTTGGCGACGATCGTGCCGACCGGGGCCAGCGGCGCGATCAGATCGGGTGCGGTGACCGGGGCCGGAACCCCGGCATTGCCCGCCCCGTCCGCTTGCGTCGCGGTTAAGGCCTGGCCGTTGATCTGCGGCGTGGTCAGCGCGGCGGCATAGGTGCCGTTCGCGGCGACCACCGTCGTGCCCAGCACCGTGCCGGCCGCATCGCGGATGGTCACGGTCGCGCCCGCTTCACCGGTGCCGGTGATCAGCGTACCTGCGCCGTTGATGGCGGCGGTCAGTCCGATCGGGGCGGTGATGTCGGGTGCGAGCGCCTGCGCCACGCCCGAGACATTGCCCGCCGCATCGGTCTGGGTCAGCGAGACGAGCTGGCCGTTGGCCTGTGCCGGCGTCAGCGGGGCGGTGAAGCTGCCGTCGCCAGCGACCACGGCGGTGCCCAGTACCGTGCCGTCGACACCGCGAATGGTGACGGTGGCCCCGGCTTCGCCCGTGCCCGTGATCGTCGTGCCATCGGTCGAGATGGCGCCGACGGGGGCCAGCGGTGCAGTCAGGTCCGGCGCGGTGATCGGGGCGGGGGCCCCGGCATTGCCCGCCGGGTCGGCCTGGGTCGCGGTCAGCGCCTGACCGGCGATCTGCGGCGTATTCAGGACGGCGGCATAGGTGCCGTTCGCCGCGACCACCGCCGTGCCGAGGACCGTGCCGCCGGCATCGCGGATGGTGACGGTCGCGCCCGCCTCACCGGTGCCGGTGACGAGCGTGCCCGCGCCGTTGATCGTGGCGGTCAGCCCGACCGGGATGGTGAAGTCCGGCGCGAGCGCCTGTGCCACGCCCGAGACATTGCCGGCGGCATCGGCCTGGGTCAGCGACAGGAGCTGGCCATTGCCCTGTGCCGGGGTCAGCGTGGCGGTGAAGCTGCCGTCGCCGGCGACCACGGCGGTGCCCAGGATCGTGCCATCGACACCGCGAATGGTGACGGTGGCGCCCGCTTCGCCCGTACCGGTCAGGGTCGTGCCGTCGAGCGACACGATGCCCGCCGGGGCCAGCGGCGCGGTCAGGTCGGGGGCGGTGACGGCCGCCGGGACCCCGGCATTGCCGGCCGCATCGACCTGGGTGGCACTCAGGATTTCGCCGTTGAGCTGCGCCGGGGTCAGGATCGCGGCATAGGCGCCGGTATCCGCCACGATCGCGGTGCCCAGCACGGTGCCGCCGGCATCGCGGATGGTGACGATCGCCCCGGCTTCGCCGGTGCCGGTGACCAGCGTACCCGCGCCATTGATCGCGGCGGTCAGGCCGACTGGCGCGGTGATGTCGGGCGCGGTCACCTGCGCGATCGGCGAGACATTGCCCGCCGCATCCGCTTGGGCCAGCGTCAGCAATTCGCCATTGGCCTGCGCCGGGGTCAGCGTCGCGGTGAAGCTGCCATCGGCGGCGACCACGGCGGTGCCGATCGCGGTGCCGGTGACATCGCGGATGGTGACGGTCGCGCCGGCCTCACCCGTACCGGTCAGCGTCGTGCCGTCGAGCGACACGATGCCCGCCGGGGCCAGCGGCGCGGTCAGGTCGGGTGCGGTGACGCCCGCGCCCGGCGACGGATTGCCCGCACCGTCCGTCTGGGTGACGGTCAGCGCCTGCCCGTCGATCTGGGCGGGGTTGAGGACCACGGCATAGCTGCCATTGGCCAGCACGGTGGTCGTGCCGATCACCGCGCCGCCGGCATCGGTGACGGTCAGCGTCGCTCCCGCCTCGCCGGTGCCCGTCACCACCGTGCCGGTCGCGTCGATCGCGGCGGTCGGAAGGGCGGGCGGGGTCAGATCGGGTGCCAGCGCGGTGGCGGGCGGCGAGACATCGCCCTCCGCATCCGTCTGGGTCACACGCACCGTCTCGCCGTTGATCAGCGGGGTGGTCAGGGTCGCGGTATAGCTGCCGTCACCCGCGACCGTGGTGGTGCCGATGATGGCGCCGGTCGCATCGCGGACGGTGATGGTCGTGCCCGCCAGACCGGTGCCGGTCACGCTGGCGCCATCGAGCGCCACCGTCGCGGTCGGCGCACCCGGGGTGTCGTTGGGGACGAGATCGGGTGCGGCGGTGGTGCCGGGCAGCGAGACGTTGCCGGCCGCATCCGCCTGGGTCAGGGTCAGCAGCTGGCCGTTGACCAGCGGCGGGGTGAGGGTAACCGTGAAGCTGCCGTCCGCTCCGACCGGCACGGTGGCGATGACGACGCCGACCGGATCGGTGATCGTCACCGTCGCGCCGACCTCGCCCGTGCCGGTCAGGGTCACGCCATCGCCCGAGATGGTCGCCACCGGGGCGGCCGGTGCTGTCTGGTCGAGCGCGGTGACGGTGATGGTGGGCGATGGGTTGCTCGCCGCATCCGCCTGGCTCACCGAGAGAATCTGGCTGTCGAGCTGCGGCGTCGACAGGACCGCCGCATAGGTGCCGTTGGCCGCCACCAGCGCGGTGCCCAGCACCGTGCCGTCCGCCGCACGTACGGTAATCGTCGCGCCGGCCTCACCGGTGCCGGACACGATGGTCCCGGTCACGTCGAGCGCGGCAACGGGCTGTGCCGGTGCGGTGATGTCGGGCGCGGGCGCGGTCGACACGGGCGAGTCGTTGCCGCCCGCATCGGTCAGCGTCGCGCTGAGCGTACCGCCATTGGCCTGCGCCGGGTTGAGCGGGACGGTGAAGCTGCCGTCGCCTGCGACCACGGCGGTGCCCAGAACGGTGCCGGCGGGATCGCGGATGGTGACGGTGGTCCCCGCCTCGCCGCTGCCGCTGGCCTCGGTGCCGGTGCCATTGACGGTGAAGAGCGGAGCGTTGGGCGCGGTGATGTCCGGCGCGGTGACCGATGCCGGGAGCGAGGCACTGCCCGCCGCGTCACTCTGCGTGACGGTCAGCGCTTCGCCATTGGCCTGGGGCGGGTTGATCGCCACCGCATAGTCGCCATTGGCGCCCGCCGTGACGGTGCCGATGACGGCGCCGGTGGGATCGCGCACGATGACGGTCGCGCCCGCCTCCGCCTGGCCGCTGACGACCGTGCCGGTGCCGTCGATGCTGGCGGTCGGCGCGGTGGGCAAGGTGATGTCCGGTGCAGTCAGACCGAGCTGGGGAGAGATATTGCCCGCCGCATCGGTCTGCTCGACGGTCAGGGTCTCGCCATTGACCTGCGCGGTGGCCAGCGGAACGGTGAAGCTGCCATCGGCGGCGACCGTCGCGGTGCCCAGCACGCTGCCATCGGCGGCACGCACGGTGACGGTCGCGCCTGCCTCACCGGTGCCGGTGACGCTGGCCCCGCCCGCCGCCAGCGCGGCCAGCGGTGCGGCCGGTGCCGTCAGGTCGGGGGCGGTCGGGTTGACCGGGGTGGAAGCGTTGCCGGCCGCATCGGCCTGGATCACCTGCAGGACCTCGCCGTTCAGCTGCGCCGGGGTCAGGATGGCGGCATAGCTGCCGTCGCCCGCCACGGTCGCGGTGCCGATGACGTTGCCCGCCGGGTCGCGGATCGTGACGGTCGCACCCGCTTCGCCGGTGCCGGTCATGACGGCGCCGTCGATGCTGACCGTCGCGGTCAGCCCGGTGGGCGCGGTGATGTCGGCCGCGACGACCGCGACGATGGGCGAGGCATTGCCCGCCGCGTCGGTCTGCACCAGCGTCAGCGTCTCGCCATTGGCCTGCGGCGTCGCGAGCGGCACCGAGAAGCTGCCATCGGCGGCGACGATCGCGGTGCCCAGGATGGTGCCATCGGTGGCACGCACGGTCACGGTCGCGCCCGCCTCACCCGTGCCGGTCAGCGTCGCGCCGGCATCCACCACGATTCCGGTCGGGGCCGGCGGCGCGGTCAGGTCCGGCGCGGTCAGCGGCACGGGGGCCGAGACATTGCCGGCGGCATCGGTCTGGACGACGCTCAACGCCTCCGCATCGATCTGCGGCGGGGTCAGCTGGACCATGTAGACGCCATTGGCATCGACCGTGGCGGTGCCCAGCGTCGCGCCATTGGCATCGCGGACGGTGACGATCGCACCCTCCTCGCCGGTGCCGGTCACCATGCTGCCATCGCCGCTGATCCCGGCGGTCAGCCCGGTCGGGGCGGTGACATCGGGAGCGACGAGCGTGACGTTCGGCGAGACATTGCCCGCCGCGTCGGCCTGGCTGAACTGCACCGTCTCGCCATTGGCCTGCGCCGGGGTCAGCGGCACGGCGAAGCTGCCGTCCGCCGCGACGATGGCTGTGCCCAGCACCGTACCGTCGAGGCTGCGCACCGTGACGGTGGCACCCGCCTCACCCGTGCCCGCCAGCGTCGCGCCGCCGTCGATCACCGATCCGGTGGGGGCGAGCGGGGCGGTCAGGTCGGGCGCCGTCAGCGCCACGGGGGTCGAGACATTGCCGGCCACATCGGCCTGCACGACGCTTAGCGGCTCGGAGTCGATCTGCGGCGGCGTCAGGGTGACGCTATAGGTGCCGTTGGCGGCGACCACCCCCGTGCCCAAGGTCGCGCCGTTCGCATCGCGGACGGTCACGGTCGCGCCCGCCTCGCCGGTGCCGGTCACGATGCTGCCATCGCCGCTGATCGCCGCGACCAGCCCGGTCGGGGCGGTGATGTCGGGCGCGGTCAGCGTCGCTTCGGGCGAAGTATTGCCGCCGCGATCGGTCTGATCGATCGACAGCGTCTCGCCATCCGCCTGCGCCGGCGTGAGGGCGGCGGAGAAGCTGCCGTCCGCCGCGACCACGGCGGTGCCCAGCACCGTGCCGTCGGCGGCGCGGATGGTGACGGTGGCGAAGGGCTCGCCGGTGCCGGTGACGACCGTGCCGTCGACCGAGACGGCCGCGACCGGCGCGTCGGGAGCGATCACGTCGGGCGCGCCGACCGTGCTGACGGGCGAGATATTGCCCGCCGCATCGGTCTGCGTCGCGCTCAGCGTCTGGCCGTTCACCTGGGGCGGGGTCAGCGTCAGGGTGAAGCTGCTGTCCGCACCGACCACACCGGTGCCGAGCAGCGTGCCATTGGCATCGACGATCCGGACGGTCGCGCCGGGTTCGCCATTGCCGAACACCGAGGCGCCATCGGCCGCCAGCGTCACGATCGGCGCGGCGGGGGCGGTGATGTCGGGCGCAGTGGCGGTCGCGACCGGCGAGATGTTCCCGGCCGCGTCGGTCTGCGTCGCGGTCAGCGCCTCGCCATTGGCCTGTGCGGGGGTCAGCGTCGCGCTATAACTGCCATCCGCCGCGACGACCGCCGAGCCGAGCAAGGTGCCGTCCGGCGCGCGGATCTCGACCGTCGCGCCGGCCTCGCCCGTGCCCGATACGCTCGTGCCATCGGTCGCGACGGTCAGCGTCGGTGCGCCGGGCGCGACGAGGTCGGGCGTTGCCGCGCTGGTCGCGGGGGATGTGTTCCCGGCGGCGTCGGTCTGGGTCACGCTCAGCGCCTGGCCATCGGCCGTACCGGCGGGTAGCGCGACGCTGTAGCTGCCATCGGCGGCCACCGTGGCGGTGCCGATCGGCTGGCCATTGGCGTCATTGACCTGAACGGTCGCGCCGGGCTCGCCGGTGCCGGTCAGGGTGGTCCCGTCCGCGCTGACCGTCGCCACCGGAGCGGTGGGCGCGGTCGTATCGGGGGCGGTGATGGTCGTGGCGGGCGAGGCGTTGCCGCCCGCATCGGTCTGGGTGACGGTCAGCGTCTCGCCATTGGCCTGCGCACCGCTCAACGTCGCGCTGTAGCTGCCGTCGTCCGCCACCGTCGTCGTGCCGAGCAGCGTGCCATCGGCTGCACGGATTTCGAGCGTGGCACCGGGTTCACCGGTACCGGAGACGGTGATGCCATCGGCACCCAGCGTCGCCGTCGGCGCACCGGGCGCGGCGATGTCGGGGGTGACCGCATCGGTCGCGGGCGAGACGTTGCCGGCGGCGTCGGCCTGGGTGACGCTCAGCGACTGGCCGGTGGCGGTGCCGGCGGGCAGCGCGATGGTGTAGCTGCCATCGGCGGCCACCGTGGCGGCGCCGATCGGCTGGCCATTGGCATCGGTGACCTGCACGGTCGCGCCCGGCTCGCCGGTGCCGGTCAGGACCGAACCATCGGCATTGAGCGTGGCGGTCGGCGCGCCGGGAGCGACGAGATCGGGCGTCGCCGCGCTGGTCGCGGGTGAGACGTTGCCAGCAGCGTCGGTCTGGGTCACGCTCAGCGACTGGCCGGAGGCGGTGCCGGCGGGCAGCGCGACGCTGAAGCTGCCATCGGCCGCGACCGTGGCGGTGGCGACCGGCTGGCCATTGGCGTCGGTCACGCGGATGGTCGCGCCGGCCTCACCAGTGCCGGTCAGGGTGGTGCCATCGGCGCTCACCGTCGCGACTGGCGCGTCGGGGGCGGTGGTGTCGTTGGTGACGGCCGTGGTCGGGGGTGAGACATTGCCCGCCGCATCGGTCTGGGTGACGGTCAGCGGACGGCCATCCGCCGTCCCTGCGGGCAGCGCGGCGCTATAGCGGCCATCGGCGCCGACAATGGCGGTGCCGACGGGCTGGCCATCGGCATTGGTGACCTGCACGGTCGCGCCAATTTCACCGGTGCCGGTGACGACCGTGCCATCGGCGCTGAGCGCGGCCGTGGGAGCGCCGGGGGCGACGAGGTCGGGAGTAGCGGCGCTGGTGGCGGGCGAGACGTTGCCGGCGGCGTCGGTCTGGGTGACGCTCAGCGACTGGCCATCGGCGGTGCCGGCGGGCAGGGTGATGGTGAAGCTGCCATCGGCACCAACAGTGGCGGTGCCGACCGGCTGGCCGGCGGCGTTGGTGACCTGCACCGTTGCACCGGGTTCGCCGGTGCCCGTCAAGGTGGAGCCGTCCGCGCTAACCGTTGCGGCCGGCCCGGCTGGCGCGGTGGTGTCGGCAGCGGTGAGGGTCGTGGAGGGTGAGGCGTTCCCGGCAGCGTCCGTCTGGCCCACCGTCAGCGTCTCGCCATTGGTCTGCGGACTGCTCAGCGTGGCGCTGTAGCTGCCATCGGCGGCCACGGTTGCGGTGCCGAGGACGGTGCCATCGGCGCCGCGGACCTGAACGGTCGCACCCGGCTCACCGGTGCCGCTCAGGGTGACGCCATCGGCACTGAGGGTAGCCGTGGGGGCGGCTGGCGCTGCAAGGTCTGGGGTAACGGCGCTGGTGGCGGGTGAGACGTTGCCGGCGGCGTCGGTCTGGGTGACGCTCAGCGACTGGCCGGAGGCGGTGCCGGCGGGTAGCGCGACGCTGAAGCTGCCATCGGCCGCGACAGTGGCGGTGGCGACCGGCTGGCCATTGGCGTCGGTCACGCGGATGGTCGCACCGGCCTCACCGGTGCCGGTGAGGGTTGCGCCATCGGCGCTCACCGTCGCGACTGGCGCGTCGGGGGCGGTGGTGTCGTTCGTGACGGCCGTGGTCGGTGGCGAGACATTGCCCGCCGCATCGGTCTGAGTAACGGTCAGCGGACGGCCGTCCGCCGTCCCGGCGGGCAGCGCGGCGCTATAGCGGCCATCAGCGCCAACAATGGCGGTGCCGACCGGCTGGCCATCGGCATTGGTGATCTGAACGGTCGCGCCAATCTCACCGGTGCCGGTGACGACCGTGCCATCGGCGCTGAGCGCGGCCGTGGGAGCGCCGGGGGCGACAAGGTCAGGGGTCGCCGCGCTGGTGGCGGGCGAGACGTTGCCGGCGGCGTCGGCCTGGGTGACGCTCAGCGACTGACCATCGGCGGTGCCGGCGGGCAGGGTGATGGTGAAGCTGCCATCGGCACCAACAGTGGCGGTGCCGACCGGCTGGCCGGCGGCGTCGGTGACCTGCACGGTCGCGCCGGGCTCGCCGGTGCCGGTCAGGGTGGTGCCGTCCGCGCTCACGGTCGCAGCGGGTGCTGCGGGTGCGGTGGTATCGGGCGCGGTGATCGTCGTCGCGGGCGAGGCGTTGCCCGCCGCGTCGCTCTGGGTGACGGTCAGCGTTTGGCCATTGGCCTGCGCGCCGCTGAGCGTGGCGGTGTAGCTGCCATCGGCAGCCACGGTCGCGGTGCCAAGGATGGTGCCGTCGGCACCGCGGATTTGGACAGTCGCACCCGGCTCACCGGTGCCGGTGAGGGTGACGCCGTCGGCACCGAGCGTCGCGCTGGGGGCGGCCGGCGCGGCCAAGTCGGGGGTAACGGCGCTGGTCGGAGGCGAGACATTGCCGGCGGCGTCGGCCTGCGTGACCGTCAGCGACTGGCCGGTGGCGGTGCCGGCGGGCAGGGTGATGGTGAAGCTGCCATCCGCGCCGACCGTGGCGGTGCCGATCGGCTGGCCGGCGGCGTCGGTGACCTGCACGGTCGCACCGGGCTCGCCGGTGCCGGTCAGGGTGGTGCCGTCCGCGCTGACCGCCACGACGGGGGCGGCCGGCGGCGTCGTGTCGGGCACGGACGTGTCGGGGGCGGTGATGCTGGTGGCGGGGGAGGCGTTGCCGGCGGCATCGCTCTGCGTGACGGTCAGGGTGCCGCCCGCCGTTTGCGGCGTGGTCAGCGGCAGGGTGTAATTGCCCTGCGCATCGACGGTCGCCGTGCCGATGATCTGGCCGGCGGGGTCGCGCACCGTCACGGTCGCGCCCGGCTCGCCGGTGCCGGTGACGGCGGTCCCTTGCCCATCGATCGCGGCGGTCGGCGCGGTCGGCGCGGTCGTGTCGGCGGCGGTCAGCGTCGCGGCGGGCGAGGTGTTGCCCGCGCCATCGACCTGATCGACGCTCAACGTCTCGCCATTGGTCAGTGCGGGGCTGAGCGGCACGGTGAAGCTGCCATCGGTGCCCACAGTGGCGGTGCCGATCACCTGGCCGTTCGCGCCGACGACCCGAACCGTCGCACCGGGTTCGCCCGTACCGGTCACGGTCGCACCGTCACCGGCCAGCGTCGCAACCGGGATCGCGGGGGCGGTGATGTCGGGGGCGAGCAGATCGATGGCGGGGGAGGACAAGCCCTGCGCATTGGTCTGCGACACGCTCAGCGTCTCGCCATTGGCCTGAGCGGGCGAGAGGGTGAGGGTATAGCTGCCGTCCGCCGCCACCACGGCGCTGCCCAGTACCTGACCCGCCGGGTCGCGCACATTGACGGTCGCGCCGGGCTCGCCCGCGCCGGTCACGCTGGTGCCGTCGCCGTTGATCGTCGCGGTCGGCGCGGTGGGCGCCTCCAGGTCCGAGATGATGACGGTGGCGTCGGGCGAGACATTGCCCGCCGCATCGGTCAGCGTGGCCATCAGCATCGTGCCGTTCGCCGGCGGAGTGGCGAGCGTCAGGCTATAGGCCCCTTGTGCATCGACGACCGCCGTGCCCAGCACCGCACCCGATCCGTCACGGATGGTCAGGGTGGTGCCCGGCTCGCCGGTGCCGCTGACGGACACGCCGTCCGCCGCGATCGTGACCGTGGGCGCGGCCGGCGGCGTGATGTCGGGCGCGGTCAGCGGCACGGTCGGCGAGGGATTGCCGGCGGCATCGCTCTGCGTGACGGTCAGCGCCTCGCCATTGGCCTGCGGCACGTCGAGCGTCAGGCTGTAATTGCCCTGCGCATCGACGGTGGTGGACCCCAGCACGACGCCGGCGGCATCGCGCACCGCGACGACCGCGCCGGGTTCGCCGGTGCCGGCGATGATCGCACCTTCATCGTCGATCGAGGCGGTCGGCGCGGCGGGCGGGGTGAGATCGGGCGCGGTGACGCTGGCGGCGGGGGAGACATTGCCGGCGGCATCGCTCTGGGTGACGGTCAGGGTGCCGCCATTGGCCTGCGCGGTGGTCAGCGTCAGGCTGTAATTGCCCTGCGCGTCGACCGTGGCGGTGCCCAGCACCTGACCGGCGGCGTTGCGCACGGTGACGGTCGCACCCGGCTCACCGGTGCCGGTGATGGTCGTGCCCTGGCCGTTGATCGCGGCGGTGGGGACGTTCGGCGCGGTCAGGTCGGGCGCGGTGACCGGGGTGGTGGGCGAGACGTTGCCGGCCGCGTCGGTCTGCGTCACCGTCAGCTGCTGGCCATTGGTCTGGGGCGGGTTGAGGGGGATGCTGTAATTGCCGTCCGACCCGACCGTGCCGGTGCCCAGCACGGTGCCGTTGCCGCCGATGACGCGCACGGTCGCGCCCGCCTCGCCGGTGCCGGTGACGACGCCGCCGTTCGATCCGAACAGCGCGGTCGGCCGCGCCGGGGCGCTGGTGTCGGGCGGGGTGGTCGGCGTCTGCGAATCATTGTCGTCATCGCCGCCGCTCGCCACCGCCGCGATCAGGCCGCCGGCCCCCGCCAAGCCCAGGATCGCGGGCAGCACGAAGGACGAGCCGCCACCTTGCGCGGCCTGCGCCGCCAGCAGATCGTCGAGATTGGTCAGCGTCGTGAACCGGCCCGCGCCGCTGGCGCTCGGGTTGGCCAGCCATTGGCCACCATTATCCTCGCGCAGCACCAGGTCGCTGCCCACGCCGCGCTGGTCGGCATAGAAATTGTCGATGCGAATGGTCTGACCGTCGGTCAGGCGAATGACCAGATCATTGCCGTCCCGCTCCATGCTCGCCACCCGATCGCGGTTCAGATCGAGGCGGACGACGCTGGGCGTGGTGAGATCGATGACATTGGCGGTGGTGGTCGTGGTGGTGCCGGTTGCCTTTGCGATGATCTCGGTCTGCATGGCGTGATCCTCCCTTTTCGCATGTCACTGGACCGACGCGTCGGCGTCGGCGGGAGAAGGGCCGTGAACCCTTGTCATGCCGTGCGGGCGCACGACCTCCTCCCATTGCTGACATGCTAACCGGGTCGGCCGCGCCTGAGATGCTACCTGTCCGCAATCGGAACTGATTCAGTTGGTTAACGCCCATTATGTCCGTCGCTTGGGAAGCGGATCGGGGGCGATCCGGCAGGGGCCGGCCGGCAAAAAAATTAATCGGGGGCGGGACCGATCGGTTCAGCTTGGCGTAGGATAGGATGGTGCAATAGGCCGCGTTTGCCGAGGGGCACCATGTCGAGAAGGGGCAATCCTGATATTATGACCGCATCGCCTTTCCCTGTTTCTGGCCGTTCGGTTACCCGTTGGATCGGCGCGCTGGCGGGCGGATCGCTCGTCGCGACGCCGCTGATGGCGCAGGTGTCGCCGCCACCCGTGCCCGTACCCGCCGCGACACCGCAGGCGACCATGCCGCCCGCGGCCCAAGCGCCGGCCACCACGCCCCGGATCGCCACCCCGACCCAGATCGCAGCCCCGGTGGCGATGCCGACGCTCAGCGAGGCGCAGGCGCGCCAGCTCGCGACGCTGATCGCCAAGGGGGAGGTGACCAACGGCCTGCGACAGGGCGCGCCGCGCGACCTGTCGGGCATGGCCCCGGACGCGATCGCGCGTATCGCCCTCGATTACGCGCATGCCGTGCATGTCGGGCGGCTCGACACCGCCGACTTCACCAAGGACTGGGGTATCCGGCCGCAATCCTATGACCCGCTGCCGGGCTTTGCCGACGCGGTGCGGCAGGACCGGATCGCCGACTGGATCGCATCACTGCCGCCGCCCTATGCGGGTTACGACACGCTGGTCGCCGGGCTCGCCCGCTATCGCGCGATGGCGGAGGCAGGCGGCTGGACCGCGCTGCCGGCCAACGCCGCCATCCCCTATCAGTCGAGCGGGCCGCTGGTGGCCCAACTGCGCAAGCGCCTCGCGATGGAGGACCCGGCGGTCAGCGCGACCGGCGCGACCTTCGACGAACCGCTGCTGGCGGCGGTGCGCCGTGCCCAGCGTCGCTACGGCCTGAACCCCGTCGGCACGGTGGGGGCGCAGACGATCGCCGCGCTGAACGTGCCCGTGTCGCAGCGCATCCGCCAGATCATGGCGAATATGGAGCGCTGGCGCTGGCTGCCGCAGCAGCTGGAGGCCAAGCGGGTGCAGGTGAACATCGCCGCCGCCGTGCTGACCGTGTTCGAGGGCGACAATCCCGTCATGTCGATGAAGGCGGTGACGGGGCGGCCGGGCAACGAGACGCCGATGCTGGTGTCCTCGATCCACAGTGTCGTGCTCAATCCGCCGTGGAACGTGCCCAGCTCGATCGCGAACAAGGAATTGTGGCCCAAGGAGCGCGCCAATCCCGGCTATCTGAAGCGCGCGGGCTTCCGCATCATCGACAATGGCGACGGCTCCAAGCGCCTCCAGCAATCCTCGGAAAAGAGCGCGCTGGGGCGGTTTAAGTTCGACTTCCCCAACGACTTCGCCGTGTATCTGCACGATACGCCGGCGCAGTCGGGCTTTTCGAAGTTCGACCGGCTGGCCAGCCATGGCTGCGTCCGGCTGGAAAAGCCCGCCGAACTGGCCGACTGGGTGCTGAAGACCACGCCCGAATGGCAGCCGGCGGCAGTCGACGCGACGCTGGCGTCGGGCAAGACGGTACGCGCCAGCATGGCCGAGCCGGTGGCGGTCTATCTGCTCTACTGGACGGCCTTCGCCAATAATGACGGGCAGGTCGGCTTCCGCGAAGATCCTTATGGCTGGGACAGCCAGCTGGCGAGCAAGATCGAGGCGCGCTCGGCCGAGCGCGCGCAGTCGACCAAGTAATAGAAAAGAGGGGTAAAGCCATGACCATCAAGACCTATCGCCGCCACGGCCTGGCGCTTGTCGCGGCGGGGCTGCTGCTGCCGGCGCTGGCCGGTTGCTCGCGCTCCGAGCCGGAGGAACAGCCGGCCGCGATGACCGAAAACGACACGGGCGTGATCGAGACGAAGCCGGAGGACGTGATGCCGGCGATGGAGAACCAGGCCGCACCGATCGCGGACATGAACGCCGTCGAGGAAACCCTGCCGCCCCCGCCGCCCGAGCGGACGGTCGACCAGCAGGTGCTCGACGACGCCTCGGCCACCGGCATGACGTCGCGCGTGACGCGCGGTCGTGCGTCGTCGGACGAAGCGGCGCCGGAAGAGGCTCTGACGAACGAACAGTGATGCCCTAAAATCCTCGCCTTCTAGGGCAGATCGACATTCAGTCCTCCCTCCATTCCTCCCCTGCAAGGGGAGGGGGACCATGCGCAGCATGGTGGAGGGGGCGTGCCGCAGAGGGTGTCCCGTGCGGAAGCCCCCCTCCGTCAGGCCTAAGGCCTGCCACCTCCCCGTACCGGGGAGGATGTGCTCGTCGACTTTTTAGGTCTGACAAATTGACGTGCGCGCTTCCGCCTGTCACCTTGCCGCCGAACGACGACATCATCGCGCGACCCCGACCAAGGGGGCGGCGGGGGCAAAGGGCAGGAGAGGCGCGTGAAGCGGGTAATGCGATCGGCTTTGGGAATGATGGTGGCGGCATCGGCATTGGTGCCGGCGATCGCCTCGGCGCAAGGGACGACGTCGGCACACAGCTTCGCCGTCCAGGGCAACGGCTTTCTGAAGGACGGCAAGCCCTATCAGGTCATCTCCGCCGAGATGCACTATACCCGCATCCCGCGCGCCTATTGGCGCGACCGGTTGCGCAAGGCCAAGGCGATGGGGTTGAACACCATCACCACCTATTCCTTCTGGAACGCGCATGAGCCGCGCCCCGGCACCTATGATTTCACCGGGCAGAACGACATCGCCGCCTTCATCCGCGACGCGCAGGCCGAGGGGCTGGACGTCATCCTGCGCCCCGGCCCCTATGTCTGTGCGGAGTGGGAGCTGGGCGGCTACCCATCCTGGCTGCTGAAGGATCGCTCGCTGCTGCTGCGCTCGACCGATCCGAAATACACCGCCGCCGTCGACCGCTGGCTGGCGCGGTTGGGGCAGGAGGTGAAGCCGCTTCTGCTGCGCAATGGCGGACCGATCGTCGCGATCCAGCTGGAGAATGAATATGGCGCGTTCGGCAGCGACAAGGCGTATCTGGAGGGGCTGAAGGCCAGCTATCAGCGTGCCGGCCTCGCCGATGGCGTGCTGTTCACCTCCAACCAGGCGGGCGATCTGGCCAAGGGCTCGCTGCCCGAGGTTCCGTCGGTCGTCAATTTCGGCTCGGGCGGGGCGCAGAACGCGGTCGCCAAGCTGGAGGCGTTCCGCCCCGAGGGCCTGCGCATGGTTGGCGAATATTGGGCGGGCTGGTTCGACAAATGGGGCGAGGACCATCACGAGACCGATGGCAAGAAGGAGGCCGAGGAACTCGGCTTCATGCTCAAGCGCGGCTATTCGGTGTCGCTCTACATGTTCCATGGCGGCACCACCTTCGGCTGGATGAACGGCGCGGATTCGCACACCGGCACCGACTATCATCCCGACACGACCAGCTATGACTATAACGCGCCGCTCGATGAGGCGGGCAATCCGCGCTACAAATACGGCCTGCTCGCCTCGGTGATCGCCGAGGTGACGGGCAAGCCCGCCGCGCCGACGCCCGTCGCGACCAAGGCGGTGAGCTTCCCCGTCTCGCCCGTGCGGCGCAGCGCCTCGCTCTGGCGCAACCTGCCGCAGCCGGTGCGCGCCGACCTGCCCATGACCTTCGAGGAACTCGACCAGAATTACGGCTATGTCCTCTACCGCGTCGCGCTGCCGGCGGGGAAGGGCGGGGCGCTCGTCCTGAAGAACATGCACAGCTATGCGCAGGTCTATGTCGACCAGAAGCTGATCGGCACGATCGACCGGCGGCTGGGGCAGGAGCGGGTCGACATCACGCCGCAGGACAAGCCGGCGACGATCGACATTCTGGTCGAGAATACCGGCCGCGTGAATTATTCGCACGCCATCCGCACCGAGCAGACCGGGCTGACCGGCGCGGTGACGCTGGACGGCCGCGTACTGCGCGACTGGCGGATGTACCGCCTGCCGATGGACGACGTCGCCAAGCTGCCGATGACTGCCGAGCCGTGCTCGGGGCCGTGCTTCTACGAGGTCGAGATGACGGTCGACCGGCCGGGCGACACCTATCTCGACATGCGCGGGGCGCATAAGGGGCAGCTGTGGCTGGGGGAGCATAATCTGGGCCGCTTCTGGTCGATCGGGCCGGTGCACACGCTGTTCACACCGGCGCCATGGTTGCAGGCGGGGGTGAACAAGATCCGCTTCTTCGACCTGACCGGGGACGACAAGGTCCGGGTGGCGACCGTCACCGCGCCGATCTGGGGCAACATCACCAACAAGCGCGAGGCGCAGTAAATATTGTCCCTTCCTCCTCTGTAAGGGGAGGCGGCAGCCCGCAGGGCTGACGGAGGGGTGTCACCGCCAGCGAAGGCACCCTCCCCATGCCGGGCTGACCGGCAACGCGATGACTCAAAACACAATCACCCCTCCCCTTCAGGGGAGGGGACGGGGGTGGGGCGCTTCCGCAAGCCCTGCGCCAGGGGGAGAAGCCCCACCCCAACCCCTCCCCTGAAGGGGAGGGGCTTGTTTCGGCAACGCAGACCACTCTCGCCGGCCCTGCACCCCCCTCCTCCTCCCCTTGCAGGGAAGGAATGATCAGGCGCGCAGACGGTAGAGCGCCGCGCCGTGCGGGGGCAGGGTAGCGGCGATACGGCCGGTCGCGCGGCCCATGTCGCGGCTCTCCCACAGGTCGCTGACCCCGACCGTGCCTGTCAGACCCAGATAACGGAGCGACAGCCCCACCTCCTTCGCCTTATCGCCGGTGTTGAACAACGCCAGATAGCGATCGTTCGGCGCGCCGTCGGGCTTGGCGGACCAGATGCGCGCGCCGTCCTCGACGAAATGTGGCTGGTTGTCGGTCGAGGCCTGGTTCACCGCGATCACCGCGCGGTTGGTCAGCAGCGCCAGCGTCGGCGCGTCAAGATGGCGCAAATCGCCGCCCATGATCAGCGGCGAGCGGGCGATCGACCACAGAGTCATCAGCGTCCGCTGCTCGTCGGGGGTGAACTTGGTATCGCGCTTGCCCAGTGCCAGCCGGCCGAGCGGCAGCATGTCGGCATCGGGCCACGCCCCCGGCCGACGCCAGGGGTTCCAATTCTCCAGCCGCGTGAACTGCGCCGCCAGCATCGACCATTCGTCCCAGAAATCGTCGGAGATACGCCACATCTGCGCATGCCGGCGCACATGATCGCCGCGAACGACCGGCGTCTCGCCGGGCGATAAACTAAGCATCATCGGCCGGCCGCTATTCTGGATCGCGCGGTGGGCACCTTCGATCTCGGGCGCGTGCGCATCATAGGGGCGGCTCATGTCGTCCATCTTGATGAAGTCGACGCCCCAGGAGGCATAGAGCCGGAACACGCTGTCATAATAGGCCTGCGCGCCGGGTTTGGTCATGTCGACGCCGTACATGTCCGGGTTCCACGAACAGATGCTGCTGGTGTCGGCGATGTCGGAGGCGTGATAGCGGGTGCCCAGGATCGGCAGGTTGCGCTCCACCGCCAGGCGCGGGATGCCGCGCATCAGGTGGATGCCGAACTTCATCCCCATCGCATGGACATCGGCGGCCAGCTTGGTGAAGCCCGAACCATCGGCACTCGACGGGAAACGATTGGGCGCGGGGATCAGCCGGCCATAACCGTCCATCGCCGGCATCGGCTTGGCGCTATATTCATAGCTGCTGGCATTGGGTTCGTACCACTGGATGTCGACAGTGAAGATGTCATAGCCGAAGGGCAGCAGCTTCTCGCGCTTGATCGCCGCGGTCTCGCGCGCCTGTGCCTCGGTGATGGTGGTGGCAAAGCTGTTCCAGCTGTTCCAGCCCATCGGCGGGCGCGGCGCGAGCAGGCCGGGGGTGACGGGCGTGACCTGCGCCGCCGCTCCTCCCGCCGCCAGCATTGCCGTGCCCGTCCATGCCGCCCCGGCCAGCGCCTGGCGCCGGTTGATCCCCTTGTCCGTCATTCATCCGCTCCCGCATGTCTTTGCGCCTATTAGTCAGGCAAATGAAGCGGGTTGCAAGCGAAGACTTGGGGATCAGGAGCGCGGCGGGGCCGCCCCGTCGCCCGCCAGATAGCGGGCGATGGGGTCGATCATGTCCTTCGGGATGCGGCGCGCGATGACCGGCATCGTCGCATGGCTCTTGCGCGCATCGACGACATTCTTGTCACCCTGCCAATGGCGCAGCCGCTCGGCGATATAGGTCGCACGCTGGCCGGCGAGGACCGGATAGGGCTTGCCGGGGGCGTGGCAGCTGACACAGGCGGGCAGCTGCTTTTCGGGCAGGCCGCGCTCGACGATGCGGGTGGCTTCGGCGCTGCCGCTGGGCCGTGCACCCAGGCCCGGCATGGCGGCGAAGCGGCGTGCGGCGGCGGCCATTTCGGCGGGCTCCATGCGCATCGCCACCTGCTGCATCACCGCGCTCGATCGGGTGCCGTTCGCATAGCCCTGTAGCGCCGCGAGCAGATAGGCGGGGTTCTGGCCGCCCAGCACGGGAATGTCGGGTGACCCGCGCCCACGCCCGTCGGTGCCATGGCATCCGGTGCAATTGTCGGGATCGGTCGCGGGCGAGCCCTCGGCGACCAGTGCGCGATACTGGGCCGGGGTCATGTCGGGCAGGCGGCGGACGAAGGCGACCATGCGGCGCACCTCGTCCTTACGGTCCTGCACCGCCCAGGCGGGCATGCCGGTATATTTGACGCCGTGCTGGAGAATCCAGAACAGCTGCTTGTCGGTCCATTCGCGCGCATTGACCGCCAGATCGGGCGCGGGCGGGGTGGCGGCTTGCATGACGGGGGCCGGTTTCTGCCCCGGCGCGCCGTGGCACACCGCGCAGCTATTGGCGAAATGGCCCGCCGCGCTGACCAGTCCGGTCGCGTCGCTGGGGTCGTCGGGCGCGGTGAAGGCGGCATGGGTCTTCACCGAATTGCGCATCGCCCAGTGCAGGAACCAGTCGGTGATCGCCCAGTGTCCGCTCGACGCGGCCAGGTTCATCACGCCCGACCAGGCAAAGGCCATGCCCAGCGCGAACAGGCCGACCAGCGTGACGATCACGCGTTTCCAGGTGATGCGGATCGTCATGCGTGCGCCTCCTGACGGGTCTGGAGCAGCCGGCCGAGCATCGCCAGCCCGCCGAGGAGATAGGCGATGCCGCCGACCAGCAGCATCACCACGCCCGCCATCTGCTGATCCTCCAGCGCGCCCGCGCCGTGATGGCTGTAAAGCGGGCGAGGGGCCAGGCCGATCAGCGCGCCGAGCAGGGTCATGTGCATCGAGGTGACGAGCAGCGCCATCACCCCCGCCGCGCGGTGACGCGGTGCCAGCACGGCGGACCAGAGCAGCAGGCCGGCGGCCAGGAAGCTCGCCTGCTCGGCGACCAGCCATAACGGCTGATGATCGGCCAGTCGCCGGAGAGCGGGCACATGCCATCCCCAGACGATCACCGCCTCGACCATGGCGGCGACGAGCGGCGAGGCGAAACGCGGCCACCGTTCGGCCGGGTCGAACCGATACCCCTGTATCGCCAGCGCCAGCAAGGGGGCGGCGACCGCGACCGCGATCATGTGCGCCGCCATATGTCCCGTCATGCCCCAGCGGCTGAGCGACCAGCCGAGGGGGAGCAGGGCCAGGCCCGTGAACAGGCTGGCGCGCCTCACCGGCAATCGCCCAGCATGATCACCGGCAACGCGGTGAAGAGCACCGCGACGAAGCTCAGGCCCGCCAGCAGCATCGTCGAATAGGCCAGGAAGCGCAGCCGGTCGATGTCGGTGCCCTCCTGATGCGGCGGCGGATCGCCGGGCGTGCGCGACTGCTGCCAGGCGATCACGCCCGATGCGACGATCAGGACCAGCGCGATGACCGTGCCGATGGCGAAGGCGGTGGGGAACAGCGCCCACTCCCCGATCTTCTCGCAACTGATGGCCGCCCAGAGATAGGAGAACAGGAAATGCACCGCCCAGACGGTCGGCGGCACGATCAGCGTCCACAGCGTGACGCGCAGCCGGCTGGCGCGTTGCAGCCAGCGCTTCACAGCCCCGTCTCCGGGAACCAGCCGATGGTCATATAGGTGACGATCGCGGTCAGCGCGAAGAAGTGCATATAGACGGTGATGTTGCGCAGATCGGCATCATGGGTGGGGTCCATCTTTCCGGCCAGGCTGCGTACCAGCGTGTAAAGCTGCATGACGACCGCGACGGCGGCGTGCGCGACCGTCCAGATCACCAGCACCCAGATGATGGCGGGATAGACATTGGCCTGCGGATCGAGGCCGTCGAGGCAGCGCAGGCCCGCGAACAGTCCCGCGACCGCCATCGCCGCGCCGCCGATCAGCAGCAGGCGGGCGAGCATCACGCGCCCGCGCGCATGGACCTCGCGCGCGATCAGCGTCAGCGCCCAGCTGGCCAGCGAGGGGGCCAGCGCGATCATCGGCGCGGCGATCCCCGGTCCGGCAAAGCCCTCGCCGAAATCGGGATGGACGGTCCAGTAGAAATAATAGCCGAAGACGAGCCCCGAATAGGCGGTGGCATCGGCCATCATGGTGATGAACATCGCCCACCAGCCGGGTGCCGCTGGCCCCGAGCGATAGAGCGACAGGTGCATGCCGTGCCCGATCGGCTTTTCGGGCTTTTCGGGGATTTCGGCGGTATCCCACAGCCACCACAGCACGCAGGCGAGCGTCGCCACCCCGCCCAGCGCCGCGAGCAGATACATGTGATAGGTGGTCAGGATGAACACCGAACCGAGCGCGACGGCGGTGATCATCGGCTTGACGCTGGGGCCGCCCAGTCGGATCACCGAGACGGGCTTGGCATCCAGGACCGAAGTTACGATCGTCTCACGCCGGCCTTCCTCGGCATCGGGCAGGAAGAAGCGACCTTCGTCGACCTTGGCGACGAAATCCTTCTGGTCCCAGATCGGATAGCGGCTCTCGATCAGCGGGACCGAACGGATACCCCAATCCTCGTCGTCGGGCAGCGCCAGCCATTCCAGCGTGCCAGCGTTCCATGGATTGCGCGGCGATTTGGCGCGGGTGGGCGACAGCGCCAGATCGACGACCAGCACCAGCACGCCGGCGGCGAACAGATAGGAGCCGGCGGTCGAGGCGAGGTTCAGCCAGCCGATATTGAGCTCGGCCGGATAGGTGAAGACGCGGCGCGGCATGCCCTCCAGCCCCGAGAGATGCATCGGGAAGAAGGTGAGGTTGATGCCGACGAACATGATCCAGAAGGCGATGCGCCCCAGCCGGTCGGACAGCTTCTTGCCGGTAATCAGCGGCCAGTAATAATAAAGCCCGCCGAACAGCGGCAGCAGGGTGCCACCAATCAGCACATAATGAAGATGCGCGACGACGAAATAGGTATCG